>Ga0172366_10001806_pt1 | contig 16711 bp, 19 predicted proteins | sample LakKivSesite69cm_FD_114533 | JGI IMG/M metagenome (GOLD analysis project Ga0172366, IMG submission 114533) | Sediment microbial communities from Lake Kivu, Rwanda - Sediment site 69cm | ecosystem: Environmental > Aquatic > Freshwater > Lake > Sediment | place: Rwanda: Western Province, Lake... | reverse complement strand
GATGTGTTGTCGGTGGCGTCAACCGTGGAATTGTTCGCGGCATTCACCGCCACGTGATGAGTCAGGCACTTTTTGGTGTCCAGCGCGTCCACCTTGGCGCGTATCTCAAGAATGTCCGCCGCGTCTATGGAGGCTCCCGCCGATATGTTTTGTTCCCAGGTGAATGCCATTTGTTTTAATGTGTTCCGTAATCCGGCGCGTCCACGTTTGAATTATAAGTGCTCCTCACCGTTGAATTATATGTGCCGTTGTAAGGGCCCCAGTAAGCGGAACGAACAGTTGAATTTTGCGCAGAATAAACGGTGGTGTTGTACGAAGAATTAATAGAACTGCGGTATGCGCTTCTCACTGTGGTGTTCACGGGGGCGTTGTAAGGGCCCCAGTAAGCGCTCCTCACCGTGCTGTGATGGGAAGAATCCACGCCGGTATTATTGCCGGAATTAACCGAGGTGTAGTCTGAGCCGTCATAGTTGGAATTATTGGCCGAGTAAACACCGGTGTTGTAGGCGCTCCTCACCGTTGAATTTTCGGCGGAATAAACGGTCGTGTTGTACGCCGAGCGCACCACGGAGTTGTCCGCCGAATAAACGGTCGTGTTGTACGCCGAACGCACCGTAGTATTCACGCTTGAGTTAAACGGGCTCCAATTTGAGCCGTTAACCGTGCTGTTGTGGGCGGTATAGACCCCTTGGTTTACGAGCAGGCATACGAGAGCGTTGTCGGCGGAGTTATATGAATTCCTGACGCTCGTGTTGGCAGCCGAAAGGTGACCGCTCCAAAAAGCCGACCTTACGGTAATGTGATAAGCCGTATCATACGTGTCGTAATGGCTCCCGCGGTGAATGGTACGGTCCCCGGTATCCACTATGCTGTTGTTCTGTCCGTAATGGCTCACGTCGTAGGCCGACCTTACCGTGCTGTTGTAGGTTGAGCGGATAGTGCTGTCGTAGGCCGACCTTACCGTGCTGTTTTGGCCGGAATATACGGTTGAATTGTTTGACGAGTTAACCGAAGTGTAATGTGTTGACCGGACCGTCGTATTCTGCCCGGAATTATGAGTTTCGTAATCCGGCGCATCCACCGTTGAGTGATAAGTGGCGTTGTATCCGGTATTTTCGGTTGTGTTGTCTCCCGTGTAATACGCCGACCTTACCGTGCCGTTATAGGTGCTCCTCACGGTGGTGTTGTTCAGCGAATAAACGGCGGTGTTATCCGGTGAATTAACGCCGGTGTTGTGCGTTGAGCAATAAGTAGTGTCGTTCCCGCTGAAGTGGCTCGTGAAATCGGCGGCATCCACCGCGGCGTTGTAAGAACTCCTCACTGTGGAGTTCTGTCCGGAATACACGCTGGTGTTGTCCGCCGCGTCCACCGTCGTATTGTTCGTAACGTTGTTCGTCGTGTTCTGGGCGGTGTATACGGTCGCGTTATGCGTCACGTTGTGCGTCGGGCACCAGTTGGTGTCGGCGTAATCCGTGACATCCCGGAGCTGCTGGCTTTGCGCCGACGTTACAGAGTCTCCGTCCGAAACGGGAAGAACGGTCCATCCGGGACCGGTGCATCCAACACGCGAAATCCCCAGAGCGGTATATACCGTATCCAGGTTGGTCTTTATCTCGTTAAAATCCTCGTTTTCAATTGGACTGCCGGCGCCAAGAGCGCTCCAAGCAAACGCCATCTATGAGTTTTTCGGTTTATTTTCTGATTTTCCGGCTCAGAGCCGGTTTTCCGTAGCCAAACTCCCGTTAAGCCACTACCGCGTTCTCTTCGGCATTCACGCCGGTGTCATAAGAAGCGTAAACTTCCGAATCGTAAGCTCCGTTATATCCGGATTTTTCGGTGGTGTTTACCGCGGCGTTGTGTACTTCACACCTCGGAAGTCCCGGAACCGCCTCATCCGTGGGCTGGTAGCTCGCGGCGGGCGCGGGAGCCGGTTCCGCAGGCGCGGCCTGAGCGATCGGCTGCGCAGCGGCGGGAATCGCCGGCGTTATCGGCGCGGCTCCCGGGTTTATCGGCTGTTCAGCCGGAGCGGCTCCGCTGTCTTCTCCTATCAATTTCCATTCAAATGCCATTTTATCGTTTGTCTGTTTTCTTTTTCTTTATGACCTTCGGCTTTCCTGTGAAACAGGCGATATGAGCGGGAATAAGGTCGGTTCCGGCTCTCGTGACTCTGCGGACGAAAAGCGCCACTCCGTCTCCCGGCTTGAATCGCTTTCCGCAAACGGCGCATTCTTTTTCCTCAAAATGAATGTCGGAATAATAGACAATCCCATGGATTTCCGTCGCGTCTATGCGCCCGGAATTCCTGATGGGCTTTCCATCCATGTCCAGCCTGTTCTTGGATATCTTTATCGCCATTTAATCTTTCTCCAGGATTAATATTTCTTCTCCCGTTTTTTTGTCCACGAAGACGACCTGGTCGCCATCGTCAACAATGTCTATTCTTTCGCTTGCCGTCTTTTTGGGTTCCTCTTTTTTATCCGGGTCCTTGGCTGGCGGACGGCTCGGAACGGGAGCTGCGAGGGCGGCAACCTTCCCCCCGAACAGTTTGGCGGCGACAATCGCCAATCCGCCGAACGCCAGGAGTTTTAAAAACTTTCTTCTGCTCTTGTCTGTTTTCTTACTTTTTGTCCCCATTGGAGGAGTCTTCCTTCATCATTTCCTTGAGCTCCTTTTCGGCCTCAAGTTTTCCTTTTTTGAATTCCGCGGAAGCGCGGCCGGCCGACCTGGAAAGCTCGGCAAGTTTTTTGCCGCCGAAGAAAACAACTAAGGCGAGAATCACTATTATGGCTAATTCTGTAAAACCCATTTGGATTATTTTTTCTTCTTGATTGGTTTTCGACCGTTGCCTCCCGCGACCGAACCCGCGAAATACAGGCCGGTCAGGGGTAATGAAAGCATTATCATGGTGATGCCGCTTCCATCTGGCGTAATTATAGCAGAGAGAACCAGAAAGATTAAGAAAGCGTACCGCCAATTATCCTTCCATAAATCCCGGTCGGTAACTCCCAGGGAATTCAGTATTCCCATCCCGACCGGTAAAAGAAACATTGTTCCGCAAGCAAGAGAAAAACCAAGGGTAAAAACGGCGAAATCGGAGACCGTGAAAAACGGCTTTGCCCCTATCGCCCCGGCATACCCGTAAAGCACTCTGAAAGTCGGCGGAAGGATGGCAAAATATCCGAACGCCGCCCCGATCGCAAAGAGAAAAGCGGACGGGACAAACACCTTTCTGAGCGCCTTTCTCTCTTTCTGATACAACGCTCCCGAAACGTATTTGGCGAGCCTGAAAAAGAAAAACGGCGAAGTGACGATGAATGATATGGCAAGCGCTATGCCCACCTGAACCACGAAAGCCGAAACCGGCTCGGTGACGATGAATTCCACTCCGTTCGGCACGAGAGATTCTTTCATCTTCAGAAACGCTTCTGCCGCGATTGTTTTGTCAGCGGGAGCCGGAACGTACAAATTCATCCCGGACACCGCCACTTTTTTTATTCCCAAAGAAAAGAAAGCGATCGCTAAACCTCCGAATATATATATCCAGGGAATAAATACCTTTTTAAGCTCTTTAATCTCGTCCCAGACAAAAGCCATTTATATATCTAATATTACAATAAAAACCGGCTTCCTTTTAGGTTGGCCGGTTTCATCAATTGGAAATTGAAGATTAAAAATTGAAAATTTATGTTTACGCCCCCTCGTCAAATACCAGGACCTGCGTTCCGGCGCTGTCGTAGACTCCCATTGAAGTTGCGGATATCGGCCTTAAGGTAAACGAGCTCGTGCTCCAGCCGACGTTCGCCGGGAAAAGATAATTTCCTCCTCCGGTGTTCGCGCCAAACGTTCCCGAAGAAACGTTTGCCGCCGATATCGTTTGGCTGCCGCCCGCAAAAGCGGTCACCTGCTCTGTGCCGTCTGGGAATCTGAATCCGCCGGAGGTTGACTGTATTTTGCCTGCCACCGAAAGTTTGAACGAAGGGCTCGGAACGCCGATACCCACCCTGCCGTTATCTGCCGTTCCGCCTTGAATGACCATCACATTATTGTCGTTCGCCCCCACCCCTCCTCCGGATTCAGTATCAGTGTTATGGAGTCTGAAAACTATGCTGTTCGTCGTTTCATCGTTTTTATAATAGATATTTAACGCTGAGTCAGTCACCCCAAAAGTTACCCGCTCATTATCAGTTCCCAAGCGGGAAACGGTTAAAGGTGTTGTGTCCGTGTTTGTGTTGAACATCGCTCCTCCGTTAACATGTAATTTAAAAGTCGGATTTGTGATGCCTATGCCCACGTTTCCGTCGGATTTGATGCGTATTGAATTTGCCGGCGCGTTTTGGTCTGCAAATAGAGCTCCGCCTCCCGTCGCCGGATTGGCGGTCGGATTGGTCCAGGCAAAAGCCGGCGCCGCAAGCGCGATAGCCCCCAAAACGGCAAAAATCGGAATGGCGATTCTTTTCATCTCTTTTAATTGTATCATCGGCATGTAAAAACCCTTTGTGGATTACGGCTGGGGCATCACTATGATGGATCCTTTCGCTTCCGAATCCATTCCCCCGCACGACTCGCAATAATAAGCGTATTTACCCTCTTTTTCCGCCCTAAATTCAAGCGGTTTTGTTTCTCCGGACTTAACGGTCTGTTTCAGTGAATAATCCGGAACGGTTATGTCGTATTCCCCGTCCTTCGCCGTGAAATTAATGTGTATGGTGTCGTTTTTGTAAACTATCACCGTTGACGGTGTAAACCTGCCCCCTTCGGCGGTAATTAAGAAAGTCCTCAGCTGGGCCTCCCCCGCTCCCTTGGCGGCTTCCTGCACCGAAACCGGAACCGCAACCGATTCATCTTCGGGAACCGCTCCTTCCTCCGGCACTTCCGTTCCCTCCGGTATGTCTCCGCTTGTTTCTCTCTGCTGGCCCTCGTCTTCTTGTTCCGCTCCGCGGTTGCTCGCGAATCTCACGGCGTAAACAATGCCGAAAACAACGGCCAAAACCAATATCGCTATCCCCGCTATTTGAAGAATTCTTTTCGTGCTCACGGTTATTGGTTTAATTATACAAAACTAAACCTTATTCCCTCAATTCTTCTCCTTTTCTCGCTTTGGGAGTCACCCAAAATCCGAGTCTGTGTTTCCCGCCAAGCATAAGCCTCGTCTGCGCTTCAAGTCCCGGAACGGCGCTGAACGCTATGAGATTTATCGGCAAAAGAATCCACTGCAGCAAGTAAAGGAAGTTATGGTACCACTTAAACCACACCGGCCTGGGAGGCAGCAGGGCCACCGACACGGCAGCGGAAGTGATGACGCCGATAACGGCAAGGTTCATCAAATCGCTCGTTAGCTGGGGAAGATTGTATGAAAGCACGGTCGCGTTGAACTTTTCCCCGCCGAGCAGGAGCGGGAGGCGTCCGAGCAGCAGTATCATCAGGGCGTTGGTCGCCCATCCCCAGTAAATGTCCAAGTGCTGATATATCCAATATATTTTTTGACCGAGTTTGATTTTCTTGTTTTCAGCGAAACCTTGGAACACGAACGGGATGTTTTCGCATCCCCACGCCCACCTGCGCTGCTGTTTGTAAATGTTCTTCATCGTGTGCCAGAAAGTCGGCGCCACGTTCGCATCCATTGATACCGGATAATTGAGCGGCACCACCCGCCAGTCTCCATCGTAATGCATAAAGCATTGCCAGAAGATGAGCGAGTCTTCGGAAACATGGTCTGTCGTCCAGAACCCTATTTCCACGAGTGCCTTGAACGGCATTGAATGCGACGAAAAAGTTATGAGCTTTTCAGGACGAACCTGGTTCATTATGTTCCAGAACGTCGTTGAAAAAGCCACGATGCGCGCGAACACCGGCGCTTCGTATATGTTGTTCGTGAAAAACGCTATCGGCTGGTAACTTGAACGGTCCGGATTTTCCGCCGTGAAATAAGCGTGCGTCAGGCGTCCGAAATATTCGGGATACACCTGTGTGTCCACGTCAAAAGTGGACACCAGAATGTTTTCGTAAGGAATTTTTTCCTTGTCTATTATCTCCCGTTTGACTTCCCTGGCTCCCCAGGCTTCATTGGAGCCTTTCCCCGGAATTTCGTTGGGTAAACCGTCGGGATGCGCCGTCGTGAACAAGCGGTAAAACTTGTCGCCGTATTCTTTTTTGATCCGCTCCATCGTTTCCTTTGTCTCCTCTCCCGCCCTTTCTTCGCCCGAAAGGACCACTATGAACTTATCAAGGGGGTAATTGGTTTTAAGGAACGAATCAAAGCTCTCTTTGACCACTGCGTACGATTCCTTATACATGGGAAATATCACGAGGTGGTATATGTCGCTCCACGTTTTTCCGTTCCGTTCCGGCAGTTCCTTCACTTTGGCAAACCAGTCTATCGCCTGCGCCTTCCGCATCTCCCTGTACCCGAAACCCAGATGGATCGCGAAATGGACCGTCCTCAAAAGGAAATAAATATCAAAAAGGATTATGAAAACCGCCGTTTGGACGGGGAAAAGCCATGATGCGAAAAACATCGCCGCTATCGTTCCCCACGCGAGCGCTCCGGGCAGTATTTCCAAAAATCTTTTCATGAGGACGAACCGGCAATGCCGCTTCTTGCAGCCCCACGGGGAGTCGAACCCCGGTTACCAGGATGAAAACCTGGTGTCCTAACCGCTAGACGATAGGGCCGTTTGCCAGAAGATATTGCCAAAAATAACGGATTTTGGCAATTCACCCCGCTGAAGCGAAGCTCTTTCCGGAACCGATTACTTTGCTTCCCGATATTCCCTTATCGCTTTGCGGAGCGCCTGAACCGAAAGGTCGGCGCAGTGCATCTTTACGGGAGGAAGCGAGCCGAGCGCCTGCTCCACGTCTTTAAACTCTATTTTCTCCGCCTCTTCCAAGGTCTTGCCTTTGGCAAGTTCGGTGATCATTGACGAGGTGGCGATGGCGGCGACGCACCCCAGAGTTTCAAAACCTATGTCGTCAATCACCCCTTCATCGGAAATCTTAAGATAAATTTTCATCATGTCTCCGCAAACCGGATTGCCGACATTGCCGATGGCCTGCGCTCCGTCAAGCGCTCCCATGTTCCTCGGAGACTGAAAGTGGTCCATTACTTCTTTTGAATACATGTTTTTGGTTTTGGTTTGTAAGCCGGTCTGCCCTCACAAACGGAAAGCCGGCAAGTCGTTTCCGTTTTTAAAAACCGAGATGCTCGTCATCCTCCCCTATCGCTTCAGGCTTTCTGTTTTTCTCGCATCCGAGATCGGCGGGCAACCCCCTTCTGTTAAGAACATCGTCGCTCCAGAACATATTTGCGTCTGAAGATTCGCTTTTTTCCTCCGGCGCTCCAATGCTGCCGCTCACGCTGCGAAGTTTTTCCATTATCCCCGGCAATATGGAAATGACATAATCCACGTCCGGCTCGGTCGTTCCCCTGCCGAGCGAGAACCTTATTGAACTGTGCGCGTCCATATCGGACAATCCCATCGCCTTCAAAACATGCGAAGGCGAAAGCGATTTCGCGGCGCAAGCGGAACCGGTTGAAACGGAAACTCCGCTGCCCGAAAGCATTATGAGTATCGCCTCTCCTTCCGCCCCCTCAAATTTGATGTTCGCGTTGTTCGGCAGCCTGTGCTCTTTTCTTCCGTTAAGCGCCGAACGGGGAACGGCGGCAAGTATTCCGTCTATCAGGCGATCGCGAAGGCGTCTCAATTCTTCAATCTTTTCCGCGTGGTCTTTGAGCCTTCGGACAGCGCTTCCGAATCCCACGATTCCCGTCACGTTATGCGTTCCCGCCCTCATTTTGAATTCCTGCTCGCCTCCGTCCATAAACTTGGCGATAGGTGTTCCTTTTCTGACGTATAAAGCTCCGACTCCTTTCGGCCCGTAAATCTTGTGCGCCGACATTGTGAGCAGATCAACGCCGAGAGCCTGGACGTTGCAGTCCAGATAATTAACCGCCTGCGCCGCATCGGTATGGAAATAAATTCTTTTTCTGCCGTCCGCGTTCAGCTCGGAGATTATCCTGCCGATTTCGGATATCGGATTGATCGCTCCGGTTTCGTTGTTCGCGTACATTACGGACACAAGAGCCGTTTCCGAGCGTATCAGGTTCTTTATGGTTTCAACGCTCACCCTTCCGTCCATTTCAACCGGCGCGAACGAAACGTCCGCCAGCCCGTCTTTCATCGCGCGCTTCGCCGAATCAAGCACGCAGTCGTGTTCCACCTCGCTTACTATTATATGGGGCTTGCCTCCGCGTTCTTCCCATATCTTACGGGACATCGCTATTCCTTTGATTGCCGTGTTGTTCCCTTCGGTCGCTCCGCTCGTGAAAACTATTTCCTGTGTGTCGGCGTTAAGCAGCTCCGCCACGCTCTGTCTCGCTTCAATAACCCCTTTTTGGGCCTCCTCTCCGTATTGGTGCACCGATGAAGGATTTCCGAAATTTTCGGAAAAATAAGGCATCATGTCGCTTAATACTTCCGGGTCAACGGGGGTCGTCGCCGCGTAATCCATGTATATTTTCTTTTGCTCCATTAGACTATATGTTATCTGTCTGACCGAATGAGTCAATGACTTTCTTTTTGTTCGCTTTAGCCACACATTTGACCCGAGGTCAAATGTGTGTTAAAAAATAACTTCACTTTAATAATTTGAAAGGAGGCTGATTTTATGGATGATGTGGCAATACAAACTTCTCTCAGTAACTTCGCCTGCAGGATGCACCTGCCTCCCTCCACTTTCAACTATGTGGAGAAAGAATTACTTAAGAAAACAGCGGGAACAATATCCAAAAATGAATCCGTAGCAGACCATTCGCGAAGCATTAAAATCGTTATGCGAAAATTCTGCTCGCTTCCCATAATAAGCTCGAAGATATACGAGATTATGGGAAACGAAGGATTCGACCATCTTCTACTCCTCGCGGAATGGCACGACATCGGAAAGATAGCCGTCCCCCGCGAGATACTATCCAAACCCGGTCCGCTAAATGATAATGAAACGGCGTTCGTTAAATTGCACGCGCCCATAGGGTGCTTGATAGCGACGCAAATGCCCACACTTTCACCAATAAGTGAATATATTAAGTATCACCATGAATGGTATGGTGGAAGAGGATACTTCGGATTAAAAGCCGAAGATATCCATCTTGCTGACAGGATAATGGCCATAGTTGACGCATTCGACGCCATGACCTGTGAAGACAGGCCGTACCGCAAAGCCATTTCCGTTAGAGAAGCAGCAGCGGAACTCATAAGGTGTTCACCTATTCAATTTGATCCCCTCCTTGCCCGCATCTTCGTATCTGAAGTTCTCGGACATATTTCATAGCAAAGCGCCCTTACAAAGGGTGCTTTTTATTTGAAAAGGTTTCGAAAATGAATGATTATGTTGAAAATGCCTCTCAAGGATAAAAAAATCATCTTTTCCATAGAAACAAGCTGTGACGAAACGACTATGGCTCTCGTTGAAGCTAAAGGAGGCGTCGAAAAACCTCGTTTTAAAGTTCTTAAAAACGCCGTTTTTTCACAAATCGATAAACACAGGGAATTTGGAGGAGTTGTGCCTAACATCGCGAAAAGAGAACATGTTAAAGCTCTTCCGGAAATGTTTAAAAATTTTGAAAATCTTCCCGATTTCAATAAAGCGGAAATGATTGCCGTAACGGTGGGTCCCGGTCTTGAGCCGGCTCTTTGGACGGGTATAGAGTTTGCGAAAGAATTGGGCGAAAAAACGGGAAAAAAAGTTTTCGCCGGAAACCATATTAAGGGACACCTTTTTAGCTTTCTTCTTTCTAACCCTAAAAAAATAGATTCCTTGTTTCCGTCCGTTGCCTTAATAGTAAGCGGCGGACACACCATATTGCTTTTACTCGACAGCGTCGTCCGTTACCGCAAACTCGGAGAAACGAGAGATGACGCCGCGGGAGAAGCATTCGATAAAGGCGCGCGATTGCTTGGTCTTCCCTATCCCGGAGGACCGGAACTGGAAAAAATGGCTGCGAAAGGAAATTCGGAAGCCGTTGATTTTCCCCGCCCGATGATAAATCAAAAAAATTTCGATTTCAGTTTTTCGGGATTGAAAACTTCTCTTCTTTATTATCTTAAAGGCACTCATAAAGCCGATTGGAAAGATATTAACGAACGCGCCGTTTCCGGTCTTAATACCGATATTGTTCAAAAGAAATCTTCCTCAAAAGTTCCCTTAAAGGAAGATATCGCGGCAAGCTATCAAAAAGCGATCATAGATTGTCTTTCTGCCAAAACCTTTCGCGCCGCCGAAAAATTCGGAGCCCGTTCGGTGATTATTTCGGGAGGAGTGGCGGCAAACGAAGCTTTGCGCAATCTTTTCGCGACGGAAGCAAAAAAGAGAAAATTAAAATTTCTCGCTCCCGAATGGGAATTCAATACGGACAACGCCGCGATGATTGCCGTTTCGAGCTATATGGAAGACATGGGCGGAATTGCGAGAAAAATCGAAGCTGACGGCAATCTGTCGATTTTTTCAAACGAAAAAAAATGAGTACGATCTCGGCTTGTTCCGACTCGTATCCGCCTGTATGCGGAAAGCAAGCTATGTTCGAAAAGTCCGATGTTCGACGCGTCAAACCGTCGAATTTCAAGAGATTATGTTTTTGATTTTTACCGTTAAATAAAGCAGAATCAAATAAACGATGGAGACAAGATACGATCACGCGAAATCGGAACCGGCGATTGAAGCCGAATGGGAAGCGTCGGGTTTTTTCAACCCGGATAATCTCCCCGGCAGAGGAAAGCCTTTTACCGTTATTATGCCGCCGCCGAACGCGAACGGCTCTCTTCATATCGGCCACGCGCTTTTCGTGACGCTTGAAGACATAATGATCCGCTACGCGCGGATGACCGGCCGCAAATCCCTGTGGCTCCCCGGCGCCGACCATGCCGGTTTTGAAACCCAAGTTGTCTACAATAAAAAACTGGAAAAAGAAGGGCGTTCTTTTTGGGAAATCCCGAAAGAAGACCTCTATAACGAGATAAAGGAATTCACTCTCGCGAACAAGCAATATATGGAAGGCCAGCTCCGCAAGCTCGGCGCGAGCTGCGACTGGTCAAGGGAAAAATTCACGCTTGACGATGACATCCGCACCGTCGTTTACGAAACTTTCAAAAAACTTTATGAAGACGGACTGGTTTACCGCGCCGAACGTCCGGTCAACTGGTGCGTCAAGCATCAGACAACCCTTTCCGATTTGGAAATAAAGCACGAAGACCGCGCCGACAAGCTTTATTACGTGAGGTACGCGATTGAAGGCGAAAACGAGTCAATTGAAATCGCGACCGTCCGTCCGGAAACCATTCCCGCCGACGTGGCGATAGCCGTTCATCCGAAATCCAGATTCAAGAAGTTCGCGGGAAAGAACGCCGTTAACCCCCTGACCGGAGGCAGAATTCCGGTTATTTCCGACGCTTCCGTTGACCCCGAATTCGGCACAGGCGCCCTGAAGATCACCCCTTATCACGATTCCGCCGACTTTATCATCTGGCAGGCGCATAAAGATGAAGTCCCTGGCAAACCCGTTTCCGTCATAGACCAGTACGGCAAGATGACAGCGGAAGCCGGACCGGAACTTGCGGGACTGAAAATAAAGGAAGCCCGAGATAAATCAGTTGAACTCCTGGGCGATAATCTCGTAAAAGAGGAAGACTATTCCCATCAGGTCGCCGTCTGTTACAAATGCGGCTCGGTCATTGAACCCCGTGTGATGATGCAGTGGTTCGTTAAGATGACGGAGAAGCCGAAAGGCGGAAAGCTCTCCCTCCGCGACCTTGCCGTCAAAGCGGTTAAGTCCAAAAAAATAAAGATCGTTCCCGCAAGGTATGAAAAAGTGCTCATGCATTGGCTCGCGAATCTCAGGGACTGGAACATCTCCCGCCAAATCGTCTGGGGCATCCGAATTCCCGTCTGGTACTGCGAGAAAGGAGACGTTGTCGTAAGCGACACGCGTCCCGTTAAATGCCCTCATTGCGGCGAAACGGATTTCCGGGAAGAGGAAGATGTTTTTGACACCTGGTTTTCTTCCGGCCAGTGGCCCTTCGCCACTTTGATGGCAAAACCCGGCGATTTTAAAAAATTCTATCCGACGGACGTCATGGAAACCGGCTGGGACATTCTCCCTTTCTGGGTAATGAGAATGATTATGTTCGGACTCTACCGTACCGGCGAAGTTCCGTTCAAAACCGTTTATCTTCACGGGCTCGTTCGCGACAAGGACAGGCAGAAAATGTCCAAATCCAAGGGCAACGTCATCAATCCGCTTGAAGTCGCCGAAGTTTACGGCACGGACGCCGTACGGATGTCCTTAATCATCGGCAACACCGCCGGCAACGACCCGATAATCTCCGAGGACAAAATCCGCGGCTACCGGAATTTCACGACCAAAGTCTGGAACGCTTCCCGCTTTGTCCTTATGAACGAGGATAACGGAGTGAAGCCGAAGTTCACCGCAAAAGACAAAAAGAATCTCCGCGACATGGAGGCAGCAAAGAAAAAAGTGGCGAAAAATATTGAGGCTCTTGATTTCAACCATGCCGCTGAAATCGCTTATCATTATTTCTGGCACACGTTCGCGGATGTTGTGATTGAAGAATCCAAGGACCGCCTTAAGTCTGAGAACAAAGCCGACGCTTCCGCCGCGCGCGAAACGCTCATATCCGTTCTTCTCGGATGCCTTAAGATGCTTCATCCGTTTATGCCGTTCGTAACCGAAAAAATTTACCGGGAACTTCCCGAAAAGGCTCGCCAAAAAGAGTTCCTTATGATTGAAACTTGGTAATCACCGATTACATTCTGCCGGTCTCCGTTTTCCTGGGCTTCTTTTTGAGTTCCGCCTGGCTCGTATTCTTCCTTCTTGAAGACAAAGAAAAGCCGGAACCGAAAACGGCCATCACCAAGACTTTCGTTTTAGGAATAATCTCGGCGCTCGCCGCCGCCGGATTTGAAAAGCTTTTCCCTCTTGCCGCCCCCTTTCTGAAAATAGCCGAATATTCCGCCGTTTCCATCGGCGCCAATTCGTTTATTGAGGAATTCGTCAAATTCCTCGTTGTGTTCGTCTTCATAAGCCGGAGCCGGTATTTTGACGAACCCGTTGACCGGATGGTTTACATGATAACCGCCGCCTTGGGCTTTGCCGTCGCCGAAAACTTTTTCTTCCTGATGAATGCTTCAACGACCGAAGAAATAATCGGCCTTTCCGTTCTTCGTTTCATCGGCGCCACGCTAATGCACGCGCTCGCCTCGGGGCTTTTGGGTTATTTGTGGGCAAGGAAAAAACTCATTTTCGGCCTCGTCATCGCGACCGCCATTCACACGGTCTTCAATCTGCTCGTCCTGGGATTCGGCCCGGAATTCTATCCGACCGTGTTTCTCGTCCTCGTCGCTTTCATATTGTTCTACCAATTTGATAAAATAAAAGCGTACTACCATGAGAAACAAAAACGCGGAAAGCAGCTTGTCGTTTCTGGAGGAGGAGAGCGAAGGCCAGCTCACCATAGACGTTTACCAGACGGACGACGATATCATCATTGAGTCCACGGTTGCCGGCGTGGAACCCGACGACCTTGATATAGACATATCAAGCGAATCCGTCACCATCCGCGGCGAAAGAAGGCGCTCTAACGAAGTGTCCGAAGAAAACTATCTGTACCAGGAGTGCTATTGGGGAAAGTTTTCCCGCTCCATCATCCTCCCTCAGGAAATAGACCCCGACAAAGCTAAAGCCGAATTTAAAAACGGCGTCCTGCGCGTCAGGCTTCCGAAGATAGCGAAAGGCAAGATAAGAAAGCTGAAGGTCAAAGGAGACGAATAAATTATCCGCTCTCTGGCGAAAATAAAAACGGCTGCCCGCGCGGGAAAAGCCGTTTTTCAAATTTTTGCTCTTATGTCCATTCGCAACCCTTCCCCCTACACCGCTATTTTTGATATGACTCTTCTGGACAGCGCCGCCACTTTTTCTTCATTGAGTCCCATTTGCGGAAAAAGGCCATAAAGCCTGTCCACTTCTCCGGCATACCGTTTTTTCTGGTCTTCCATTCCGAAGTGCTCCGCAATCCTGTAGCCTATCACCGCGCGGAAAACGTCATTCAGCGTTTCTCTCCCTTGTTCCGGCTGCCCTTCCGCGATTTTCTTTGCTTCATCCATCGCGGCGTTAATTCTTCGGTCAAAAGCGGCATCGCCCGTTTTAATCACTTCAACCGACACAGTTACCACCTCCTTTCTTTGAAATTAAAGAACTCTCCAATTGTTCTTTGTGCCCAGGGTGGGAATCGAACCCACACATCCTTTTACGGATGGGAGATTTTAAGTCTCCTGCGTCTACCGTTCCGCCACCCGGGCATATCCGTAAACACATCTTACTACTCGCAATACTTTTTCCTCAACAACTCCTTCTGTTGCCCTGTTTTCAGAAATAATTCCAACCTTACCGCATCCGATCTTGATTCACATTCCCTTGTTTCCATAAGCGACCATGGCGCACCAGATTTTGTTGATTTAACTCTTTTGGAGTTATGTCTTTTTAAACGATCATCAACGTTTTCCGTGCTGCCAACATAAACATCTCCGCTTATTTCGCTTTTTAACACATAAACGAAATGCATTTGAGGCGTCGGCGGGAGTCGAACCCACGATCAGGGTTTTGCAGACCCTTGCCTTACCGCTTGGCTACGACGCCATCCTCAATACAAATTGGTTTTGTCCCCCTTCGGGGGATCTCCCGCAGGGAGACAGACCCTTGCCTTACCACTTGGCTACCAGGCCGTATCCAGCCTGTTTGGATTTTACCAATCCGCCGTCTTATTTTCCACCGAGCGAAATCCGCTCTATGTTTGCCGCCTTTTCCGGTCCCGGATCGTAATTGAACCTGATTTTCGGCAAAGACATTATTTTTATTTTCTTGAACAAAATAGTCTGGAGCTCCGCCCGCTTGGCGTCCAAAGCCTTGAGCGCTCCGTCTTTTTTCTCGGTTGGAAAAACGGAGACCATCACATCGGCAAAGCCCAAGTCATCGGAGACTCTCACCTCCGTAACGGAAGCTAAAGACCCAACCGGAAAATCCACCTCCTTCTGTATCGCTTTGGAGATCTCGTTCCGAATAAGGCTATTTAACTGCTGCTTGCGAAAGTTCATCTCCCACTTTTATGGTGGCGACCGTATCTATCAAAATTCCGCATTCGTTCGGCGCCTCCACTTCTTTAACATCCGCCTTTCCGGATTGGAGATTCACTATTTTCGCGTCGTCAACGAGCATTCCCTTTCTTCGTATTTCAACCTTGCGCCCCATCTTTATGGAACCTTCCAAAACTTTTCCGCCTATCACCTGTTTGTCGTCTTTCTTTCCGAATATGGCAAGCACTTCCATTTTGCCGGCGATTTCCGGTTCTGAAATTTCGTCTATGTATTCCTCCACCGATTTCACGAGCTCGTAAATGATGTCTGACGAAAAAGTCTTTACGGTGTTGTTCTTGGCGAACATCTCCACCGATTTGCTGTTGTATTTGGTGCGGAACGCGATAATGACGGCGCCCGCGGCGATGGCGGCTTTCACGTCTCCGTCCGTTATTTCTCCGGCGGAAAATTCTATCGGCTTTATCTTTTCGCCCAGTATGTCCTTCAGCACTTCAAGGGAACCGCTAACGTCGGCCTTCAAGACCGCCGGCAAAGCGCCTTCCTTCGCTTCCTTTTTCGCTTCGCGGGGTTTCATTTCAAGCAATACGAGATTTTCTTCCGCCGCTTCAAATTCTTCTCCGGCGGACGGCACAGAATCAAAGCCGATAACCAAAGCCGGCGCCGAAGGAGTGAGTTCTTTGACGGTCTTTCCGGCAAAATCTTCAAGCATTTTCACTTTACCCGCGGTCATTGAAGTCACAATGCTCTGTCCCTGTTTCAAGGTTCCGTTTTTCAAAATAAGCGAAGCCACTATTCCCTTGCGGGAATCTTTTTTTGATTCAATCACAAATCCGGAAGCATGGGCTCCAGGCTCGTAAGACAGTTCCGAAACGTCGGCGAGCAGCAATATCAAATCCAACAGTTCGGGAATCCCTTCTCCTGTCTTGGAAGAAACGCCCTGCCAGCTTATATCTCCGCCGTATCCTTCCAGGTAAACGCCGATATTCATCAGGTCGTTTTGGACTTTCTGGACATCCGCGCGCGGCGAATCGGTTTTCGTTATGGCTACGATATAGGGAGTCTTGGATTCGGTTAGAATTTTTATTGATTCTTCGGTCTGGGGCTTTGGACCTTCATCCGCGGCGACCACCAGCACGGCGACATCCGCCACGGTCGCTCCGCGGGTCCTCATCGCTTTAAAAGCCTCGTGTCCGGGCGTGTCTATGAAAGTAATCCTATTCCCCTCGTGTTCTATTTCGTAGGCTCCGATGGATTGGGTTATTCCGCCCGCTTCCCTGCCGGCGACTCTCGTATTCCTGATGTAATCCAAAAGGCTCGTTTTCCCGTGGTCAACGTGCCCCATCACCGCGACTATCGGCGGTCTCTTGTTGGATTTTTCTTGAAGCTCCGGCATTATGCCTTGATAAGTTAGCAGAAAAATTGCGTTATAACAAGTAAAAATCAGTAAAAATAAAAACCCCGTAAATAGGGTTTTCTGCGGTACCTTTTGGACAAAATCCGAACTTTTTTTGGCGAAAATCCGGATTGCGACTTTTAATTGCCGCCCGCAGGGCGG
>Ga0172366_10001805_pt1 | contig 16712 bp, 17 predicted proteins | sample LakKivSesite69cm_FD_114533 | JGI IMG/M metagenome (GOLD analysis project Ga0172366, IMG submission 114533) | Sediment microbial communities from Lake Kivu, Rwanda - Sediment site 69cm | ecosystem: Environmental > Aquatic > Freshwater > Lake > Sediment | place: Rwanda: Western Province, Lake... | reverse complement strand
TTCTGTGGTTCAAACTTGTCAATTTGAGAGAATTCGGCTTCGGTAATTTGTAACATACTCTGCGATTTAGAGACGAAAACAACATTTTTGAGACAATTTAGAGACACAGCCGTAACTATCTTCCATGTAGAATCAAAGCATGCATCGCCATATTATATTGAACATGCTAGCTGAGAGACGATGACGCAGACAGTGCGCGAATTCTACTGGCATCATCGCCGAATCTAAACATTTCAAGCTTCTAAAGCTGCTTCATGAACTTCTGTATTGCAGAATAGGACATGTTTGTCTTGCGCATTAATTGAGTCTTCGCGCATCTTCCAAAAACATTGCCCTTTACGGGCTTTTTTTCTCTTCAGTTTTTCCTGTCTCTTCCTCAATTTTCCCTAAAGGCTCAGGCGAACGCGCTCTTATTTCAACTCTAATCTCTCTTATCAAATCAACCCCCAATGATGCAATTTTTCCACCAGCCCACATAATGAAAAACATCAGCATTTCCCAGAAGACCATAGCAACAAGCCTGCTCAAATCTTGTCCCGACATCAGTAGTATACTCTCACCTTGCGCCACTGGTGCGGAAATGTCCGAGAAATTGAACAATTCTGGAGGGGAACTACCGCCGGTGAAAACGGTCACCATCTGATAGATCGAAAAGAAAATCACGATGATGCCTATAGCCAACAAGGCGTATCCCGCAGTCTTTTCATCTTTCCACTTCATACGCTTCAGCCCCAGCCATTAATATTACGTTACTCACTATTTCTTACTTTGGACTATCGTGCGTACGTAGAAGAGAAAACATGAAACTTGACTTTTCAACTTTCAGATACGCCCCATCACATTAACCGCGCGCTCATTCTTGTTGGGCTTCGTATTCCTTTTCTCAGCTTTTATGCCATATGAGTTGTCTATTAAAGAAGTATTGGAGACGATTTTGCAACCATCGACAGCCACAACTATAGAGTTGAGAGGTTCGCGTTCTGCCCAGCTTGCAGACGTGTCCATAGCAGTATGAGGGGAAAACGGCTGTACGCACATAGAACGAGCGCGCATAAGTGTTGAATAATTGTTTTTGGGTTTGTTTTTGATTTTCGGGTTCAGTATGCGAAGGTTTTTATGCTGTTGGCTAGGTCGGGTCTGCCTATTTTGTGGGCTGTGACGGCCACGGCGTATATGCATGCGTAGCATATGGCAACGTGCATGCGGACCTTGGCTGCTCCCCTCCACCTCAGGTTGTCCATTGCGAGTTCCAGCTTCCCAGCCTTGAAGGCTCTTTCCATAGCCATCCTCAGCTTGTAAATCTCCACCAGCTCAGGTTTTCCCCTAACCTTGAAACGTTTCGTCACCCACAGGTTTATCAGCGGATCCTTCACTTTGAGCGGATGAGGAATAACTGGCTCTGCCCTGAACGCCCTGATGGTTCTGAAGACGTCGGCTGAGTAGTACTGCCTGTCAGCTATCACGTAGCTGATACGATTCCCATAACGTTTAAGCAAGCGTGAAGCCGTCCTCAAGAGAGGATTAACCATGTCTTTGTCGTTGACGTTTGCCGCTCGAACCATATAGGCTATTGGAAGAGCTGACATTGATGCGGCTGTGTGCGCTCTCCAGCCAAGCCTATAGCTACGCCGTTCCGTTTTCCCCACTCTAGCGCCTCTATCGCTTATGCCTCCCTTCCTACCGCGTCTTGAATACGCCTTGATGAAGGTGCTGTCCACGCTCAGCTTTGCGGCTATCTCTGTATCCACTATGCCCATCATGAAGGCTTGCTCCCTCAGCTCTCTGAACAAGCCCTCAATATTCTCAGGCTTACCACGTTTGATGAACTTGCTGAAGGTTGCGTGGTCTGGAGCCCTATCCTTGAACTCGCAGATCTCCCTCGCGTAACGCCTCTTCTCAAGCCTTAAACAAAGCTTCCTCATGGATGGTATAGCCTCGAAACGCATGAACAACAAAGCCAGAAGCATGGAACGAACCGGATAACACGGCCTGCCCCTCCCAGAGTTGACGTACCTGACCTCAATTTGCTTCACAGTTACGCTTATATCCACCATAGAAAACAACAGCTTGAGGGTGTCAACGGGCAGGCGTTGAAAACCATCCAAAACAGTTTATCACCTCCTATAAGGGTGGTTTTTGCTATCCATTGACACTCTCACCCCCATAAACCTAACCAAGCCTAGAAAAGGCTTTATTGAAAGAAATAAGCCGAAAAATAATTATTCAACACTTATGCGCGCGCTATTCCAGAAGCCTTCAAATTAGCCTATGAGCTTCTAATAGCAGATCACGAAGGGGTCCCTTAGTTATTTTTTCGTAATGATTGGAAACATAAAGCCATCGACAACAAGTATTGCAGCTCCTAATGTTCCAGTCCAGAAACCGACGTTGAGTTGTGACACAAGTAAAAACAATGGCAGTTCCAACGATGCTGGTATTCTAAATGGCCAATTCGAAAGCAGCGCTATGAATGTACCGTTTAGAAATGTGAATCCTAACCAGAAAAGTGGGCTAAAACTAATGCCTCTTCTTCTGATTGAAGACAAGCCGATTATGGCTCCTAAAGGCAACACGAATAGCGGAACAACCAGCAGCAGATCCAGGACAGACCTCAAGATATCCTGTGTGCTCGTTACATTAACTGAGCTGAAGACATTTGTGGATTTTAGGGTGACATACACTGTGCCGAGTCTCGGCCAAGTCCAACGATAGCCAACAAAGACTCCTGTGGCTTGGTCATAATCTGCAGTTCGCAGTTCTTCCAAAGCCTCCAAGTGGAGCATATACCTAGTTTGCCCTCGGAAAGACATTTCTCCTCCGCCACCCCCCACCCAAACATATCTTGGAATTCCGAGGAAGAAAGTGCGGTATGGAAGAATACGGTTGTAGTGTCTTCCAAGCCACAAGATCAGGCCGTCGGCAGTTACTCCTGCTGCATTTATCTTTGTTGTTCTCCCCCCTGGCGGTATTATAGCAACGTGGTCCCAATGAGTTGTTCCCTCAAACGTTTCATTAATCGTAACAATCTTTCCTCCATCTAAATTTTCGATAGCGATCACCCTCCAAGCATATGTGCCGTTCATAACAGGTTTGTCTCCACTCCCCCAGTCGTCCACGCTGTATTCCGCAAAACTTCCCACCTTAATCCAACTGGGCTCATAAGCAACGGTTGAAGGAAGAAAAACAGCCAATAGAAGAAAATACCCAATCATAAAGGCCACATACAAAGATATCCAAAAACAAACGTGGCTACGCATCCATGTCTCCAACGAGAGTATTAATAACAATCGATATAATTAATCCTAACGCTTTGTGAGCGCGCGCTTTTCAAACGTTAAAAAATCTTAAATAAAAACTAGAAACAACCCAGAATACAGAAGGTTTCAAAAATTAAATACATAAATCTACATAAGTGGTATTTCAAGGTTTCGAAAACCTGTTGTAGGCAGACTCCTGAAACGGCTGTGTTTTTTATGAACCTTATTGAGGAAAGATTAAGACAGGAAAAACGAGATTGAAAAGATTAAACTAGCGTGCTCCAAAGTGCAACCACAAAATGAGCTGCCACTAATAAACGAAAAAAATCACTCACATTAGAGGTGGCGCGTGCTATTTTCTCGATTTTTCCATTTGTTTGTTCAACTTTGCAATCATTTCGTCTTTCTCGGACTCATCCAAAAAAGAGGCCTTAAACGAATTTTTCGCAAGTTCATAAATATTCTCCCTATCCAGTTTGAACGCCTTTTGCACAGCCAGATAATTCTCATTGATGTAGCCGCCAAAGTAAGCTGGGTCATCAGAGTTTATCGTCACAAAAAGGCCTTTTTCCATCATTTCTTTCAAAGGGTGCTTCTCCATTTTGTCAATTATACCAAGCTTTAAGTTTGACAGAGGGCAGAGTGTTAAAGGAACTTTTCTCCTGACTAACTCCTGAACCAAACTCTCGTCATCCAGTGAATGATTACCGTGATCTATACGCGAAACTTTGAGTAAATTGAGTGCTTCCCAAACATAATCTGCAGAGCCTTCTTCACCGGCATGCGCCACAGTCAAAAAACCTTCTTCGCATGCTTGTTCAAAAACGCTTTCAAACTTTGAAGGCGGATTGCCGATTTCAGCGGAATCAAGACCCACGGCTATACTCCAATCTTTATGTCGCAACGCTTTTCCTAATGTTTCCATTGCAGATTCTGAATCGATATCTCTGAGGAAGCACATAATCAGTCCAGTTGATATTCCCAGTTTTTCTTCAGCATCGTTAAGGGCTTTATGAACACCACCAATCACAGTGTCGAAGCCTATACCTCGATTCGTGTGGGTCTGTGGGTTAAAGAATATCTCGCTATGTAAAACATTCTGAGAATGAGCCTTTTCAAGATAAGCCCTTGTTAGATCATAAAAATCTTGCTCATGTATCAATACCTTCGCTCCTTCATAGTAGATATTCAAAAAATTTTGAAGATTTTTGAAACTATATGCAGCCTTGAGTTCTTCAGCAGACCTATATCTAAGCTTAATACCATTTCTTTTTGCAATCTCAAACATCAGCTCTAGCTCAAGAGTGCCTTCAATATGCAAATGCAGTTCAGCCTTAGGAATGCTTTTGACGAATGATTCCATCCCAATTTGATCTTTCATTTTACGATTCCTAAGTTCTTTTCGAACTCGTTAGGTTTCGGAAGAGCAGATAATATCCAGTCATTCAACCTCTCCATCACAAAACCTTACGACAAATTTGGAAGCCCTCTCAGCGGCTTCTTTCAGTTGATCGAGTAATATGCCGGGTACGCCACAAGAGACAATTACCAAATCCTTTGTCTGCAGAGTTATACGCGAGTATTCTGCATCCCTATACGGGTATATGGCAAGGAGCCTCGACGCATCAGCCATAACGATCTCTCCACCAGCTAAGGTTAGAGGTTTATCCATACCTATGCCAAGAAACGTCTCTCCCTTATTCGCAAACCTCATGACGAGTTTCCCGTCGAGTCTGCTAATGTCGAAGGCCGCCAAAGCTATGCACGTGGTCATGGATGCCAAGTTGTAGGCGTCCACAGCAGTGTTTATGCGAGGTAGAGGTCTTTCACCCAAGATCCGTCTAATCAAGGCTTCTGCAGCAGGCCTGATCTTGGTTGGATCTATACCTATCCTCCAGAAGAAGCTCCTATACGCTCTAAACACTGGTTCATCCTTCAAACCTTCAAGGGTGAATCTACGCCTCACATCAACATAGACCTGCTCCTTAAACTCCTCAAGCCTGAGATTAACCTTAGAGATCGTAACACCCTTAACCTCACACAACAAAACCTTAAGATCAGGAAACCTTTGCAGAACATCATTAACGATCTCTATCCTGAAGCACATCGGCCAAACCGCACCCAAGGTCAAATAAATCCTATGTCCACGCCCTCTTCTATTTATGCCTTAATTACCGTTACCTGAGCCACCGTCTCCTGTTGCTTCGTTGAAACACTGTCGAATTTTCCCTGTGCAAGCCTACACTTTGGACAGCAACCGCTCCGCTCAACAGCTTCATTATGCGCTCTAAGTTGAATTAGGATTGTGCCTCTACGCTTCTTCAACTCAGCTATTTTGCCTATGCTCTGCTTACTTTCTATATACAACGCGACTTGGCTTCACTTTGTTGTGTACTCAACCGCCCAAGTAGATGCGATAGATAACCTGACAAACTACAACTCCTGTTATTTTTACTCTAACTGTAATTGGCAAAGCATCAATGGTCTGCAGAAATCGACTCAAGCAGCTACCTAGCTTTAACTTGCTTAACTTGCTTGTTAACAAATATTGAAAGTTACCAAAAGACGTGCTTGTTGAGTATCTCGCACGCGAATTAAAACAGTTGCTTCCATTCGTTCACTACCTTTGTTGCACCCCGCGAAAAGTATTCTTGGTGCGAGTAGATTTTTGAACGTTGTATAGCTATCCTTTCTGGTACTTTAAACTCTTTGTATATAGGGAAAAAAGAAGGGATGTCATCTACCACTCTTACGATTTGGCACCTTGCATGAACTGAGGAGAAGAGTTTAGATCTCAGCTGAATGGTGGAAGCCTTGGATTTCAGATACAAATTCCAATCTTTGAGGCTCATCATTACTAAATCCGCTTCTTCCACTGGAAAACCAAACTTGCCCAACTCCTCCAAGGTCAAATCGTACATGTTAGCCGATCGTCCAGTGAAATAAACCACTCTAAGCTCTCTACCCCATCTCCTCACCACATTAGCCGCATCCGAAAAAGGCGTGTCTAGGTTTAGAAGTCTAATGCCCTCATCTTCCCAACATAGTAGAACCTTCCAAAACCTTTCCCAAACCTCACTATCGGAAGAGGCATACATCCTCAAAATGTTCCTCGATTCGTGCTCTTCCACAACTTCCAAAGGAAGTTCCCGCCCTAACACATGACACCAAGCAGCCCACCTCCTCCGGTTGGTATCAACCAAAGTATCATCGATATCAACAACTGCAGCTAACATGTTCTTTGCTTACCACCGTCGACGGAGAAAAAAACCTTTCAATCTTTAAGATAAGAATTATGGTTCATGCCATAACATACAGCCTAAGCATTGACATAGAACCTAAGTCTATGGCGCTTGGGCATCTATAGCGCGCGAAATACAAAAGTAACATAAAACCATGAAAAACGGCTAATAAAATGTTACAACGCTCTAATTTTTGTGGTAGCTAGCTATGTAACCATTCAGCTATGCCTTGAATAATGGCGAGGAAACGAATTAAATCAGATTCATAATGCGTTGTCTACCAGAAGCAAGGTATATTCTCTTATTCTGAATTTGACGCCCATTCTGGCGGCGATTTCTCGCCTTTGGCGATGTCAACCTCTGGAATTGTAACAACTGTAATTTCTGTGTCTGTTTTCGAATTTTGGCTTGCACACAAGGTCATATGTTTGCTTATTGTGTCAAGATGTCGCAGATCTTCATATTAATATTGGGAGATCTATTTCTCCAATTGTCGCGAATTAATTAATACAAAAATCTCGTACAACTCGACACGGCGACTCTATTTCCTTATGAAAAACGGCAAAGGTTAAGAGCGGAAAAATTTTGGAAAAACCCTTAAAAATAGCCGCGCGAAGTTGTCGCTTTCGCCACAGTTTTGTACTCTTTTGAACTTTCCACAACTTAAAGTACTTTTAGGTTTTTCCATGTGGAGGTTAAGACGCCTTTCATATTCCACGGTGAAAATGTGGTGCGGGTCAATGGTTTCTATCATGCCCTCTTTCATGAATTATATTATTTCCTTCGTCTATATAGAAAGGCCAAGAATACTCCGCAAATTATGGCAGCAGCAAGTAGCAAATACCAGTATTCTGGCCACCATTCGGGTTTTACTTCTTTTCTCGGTTTCTTATGCTCTCTCTGCTGAATCAACGTAAAAGTGCCGCTTGCTTTGGCTAAATCGCGATAATTGTGCTTGAAAAACTCTTGATAGCGTTTACTGTGTTCCATTTAACTGGATTTGTAAACTCGGAGTGTCTCCGCATTCACAAAGTCATCAAGAAGCTTTTCTGCGGTCCTGTCTGAGGGGTTGTCCTTGAGTGCAAGAAGCTCCGTTGGCGTCTTTTTCGCCCACATGCAGAACCGCCACAAAAACCAGGCGCTTATGTCCTTCTTCTGCAGTCTTCCAAGCCAACGTGTAACCTCGGGATAATTGTTAGCCCAGAGCGGTGTTACGTTACTTCTTTTGATTTTTTTCTCGCTCATGCTTTCTTCATCCTTGGTTTTTAATATTGATTTTCGCAGAGGCTGATATAAATGTGTGATAAACATATTGTTTCAACGTAACATTAATATGCAAAATAGTGGTGATAGTGAACACTCAAGTTTGGTTACTAAAAGGGAAATTGAAAATGTCGGTCTCGCACGGCGACCTGCACAAAAGGAAGCTTTCAGGCGGCAGAAAAAGAGCCTACCGAGTGAAAAGGAAATTTGAGAAAGGCTCGTTCCCCGCAGAAACTACGCTAGGCGAAACGAAGCGAAAAACCGTTAGAGGACAAGGCGGAAAAATGAAAGTCAAGTTACTAGCAGATAAATACGCATCCGTAACGGACTTGAAAAGTGGAAAAACTGAAAAAACTGAGGTTCTACGCGTGGTCAGAAATCCTGCAAACGTTGACTACGATCGGAGGGGCGTAATAACAAGAGGTGCAGAAATAGAAACTTCTTTGGGTCTGGCACGTGTCACTTCTCGCCCAGGCAAAGATGGGGCAATAAACGCCGTTCTGATAGGCAAAGAAGAAAAAAGTTGATCTCACTTCTATTTTGTAGTGGCTGCACTACGAATCCTTAGTAGCTGCTCTGCAATTTTTCCGACTATTTGTCCTTTCGATTCTCTCTTCTTTACAAGAATCATACCAGTTTTTAGCCAAGGCGTTTTTGGATAGCCAGTTTCCGCGACAAGTTCACATTCCAAACCTAGGTTTTCCGCGGCTTCCTCCATCTCTGAAACTTTTGGAGAAGGCACTGCCAGATTTTTTGGGACGCGTCTTCCCTGCATTCTTGTTTTTGTTGCGTCGAAGTAGGCTGGCCATATTATCGCTTTATCCTGTTTGCGCACAGTTTTCCCTCTTTTTACTTGTGGCCGTAGTAGGCTGTCAACTTTGTGTCGTTCTCGTCTATTCTTACGAAGCCAAATCGTTCAAACTGTATTATGGTGTTTGGTTTTAACTGTTTGCAAGCGCCTTCGGCGATTCCTTCGTTTATTGTTGCGTTCGGCATGACAACTTGGCAAGGTACATCCTCTCCGATGGGTACCCAGTGAATCAGTTGTGCTTTGATCCTTCTTGCTTCCCCGTACGGTTCGCTGATGAAAGAGGCTTCCGTAGAATATGCCTTTGTTTTTTCAAGTTTTATATTGAACAGTTCCATGAGGCGAATCATACTTCCAGTTGCTGCAGCGTCCGCATCTTTTTTCGCGATCCAGAAAGTTGCTGTTTTGTCTTCACCCTTCGGCGTTACAGTGTATTCCCTATATCCCCGTTCAGGGTACTCCGGATGCAGAGGAAGTTGCGCCTTCAAAACCTTTGGAACTTGTTTGACGGTCAACTCTACTGGGTTGTGCACGAAAAAGTACCTGTCGCTTATCGGGTCCAAGGTCTTGCGGTTATAGGCATACAGGTTTTCCCAGCTTAAGATAACGTCTGAAGTTTTGGGTCCCACTTCGATTATCATTTTTTTGATGGCTTCTGGCGTTATTCCCCTTCTTCTTAAAGCTGCAAACGTTGCCAAGCGAGGATCATCCCAGTCTTTGTAGATGCCCTCCCTTATTCCCTGAACGATTTTTGACTTGCTCAGGAAGGCTCCAGTAATCTTCAGTCGTCCGTAGTGTATGGCTTCAGGATATGCCCAGCCTAAATAGTTGTACATGTACTCTTGCCGGATCATATTAGTTAGGTGTTCTTTGCCTCGAATTATGTGAGTTATGCCCAGAAGATGGTCGTCCACGCCACATGCCAGATTGTACAAGGGCCAAACACGATATTTACTTCCAACCCTCGGGTGCGGATATTTTTCAGCGTCTATAACCCGAAGAGCAGGCCAGTCCCTTACGGCAGGGTTCGGATGGTCCAGATCAGTCTTCACGCGGACTACGGCTTCGCCTTCCCTGTAGCCTCCTTCGAGCATGCGTCGCCATCTTCTTAAATGCTCCTCCGGCCGCAAATCACGGCAATCGCACGGTTCTCTGGCTAGTATTTTCTTTCGAAATTGTTCAGGACTGCAGGTGCAGACGTAGGCGTTGCCGTCCTTCAGAAGCTTTTCGGCATACTCATAATAAATTGGAATTCTATCACTTTGAATGTACTCCTCATCAGCCTCGCATCGAAGCCACGCTAAATCTTCTCGGATGCGACCGTAAAATTCCAAAACTGGCCTTTTCACCTTTGGATCTGTATCCTCGAACCGCAGAATGAACGTTCCTTTATACATGCGGGCGTACTCATGGCATAATATTATGGCCCTTGCTGAGCCAAGGTGCAGAACGCAGTCTGGATTTGGCGAAAAACGAGTAACAATCTTGGCGTATTTATCTGCGTTCGGCAGAGGCGGCAGACGTTTTTCCTCTTCAAATTTTTCCTTTTTTGTGCTTTCGGGCCATTTCTCTTCAATTATTCGCTTCTGTTCGTGCAAAGCAAGGTTGTTGACTTCCCCAACTACGTCATCAATCAGAGCGGATAATTCTTTGACTCGTGTTCTCAGCTTTGCTTTTTCTCCCAAAATCTTTCCAATAACGGGGCCTGCTTGAGCCTTACCGTCGTGCTGAACCGCATTCAGCAAAGCGGTTTTTCGAATAAGTTCTCTAAGTTCTTTTTCCTCTTCAAGAGTCAATTGGTTTACACTCTACAAGCTTAGATGTTCCTTTGAATCAAGAATTCCACAAAAGCTTTTAATTTTTGCTTTGCCCCTGTTGGAGGCAGAAGTTCGTCAGCCCCTGTCCAGCTTTCTTCAACAATTTTTCGTGCGAAGCCGTTTACATATTCTAATGAATCGTATTTTTGCATTATTGAAATGGCCTCATCTCGGAGCGTTTGATCTGAAGTGTGCATGTTAAGGATTTTGACAAGTCTTTCCTTGTCCTTCGGATTTGCCACCCCCAACGTATGAATGACTATTAGCGTTCTTTTTCCTTCTGTTATATCTTGTCCGCGGCCGCCTTTTTTTTCCGCAAACTCATACCCTGTCAAATCCAGAACGTCGTCTTGCATTTGAAAGGCTACTCCCATGGTTTCGGCGAAGCGCCCAAGTTTTTCAACTACATCTTCGTTCGCATCTGCGAGGACGGCGGCGAGTTTGGCCGCCATTCTTGCCAAAGTTCCGGTTTTGTAAGCGCACATCTGCAAATAGTTGTATTCCCCGAGATTGTCCGCGTTCGCCATGCCCTTATGCCATGCGATGTCCATGGCTTGTCCAAGACTGAGGTTAATCATCTCCTCCACGTAAATTTCGTAAATTTCGCGAAGTTTTTTTGGCGCAACCTTTTCCCTGTTTTCTATCAGCGGCAAGAGCGGTAAGTAGTACATGGCGTTTCCAGCGTTTATGGCTGTATCTACGCCGTAGATCTTGTAGGTGCACGGTTTTCCTCTTCTGTACTCTGAAGCATCTTCTACGTCGTCTATTATCAATGTGCCATTGTGGACTACCTCGGGAATTATGGCGAAGTCGATGAAGTCCTTTGGGTTCTTGCCTAAAGCTTCGCAAATCAACAGAAACAATGTTGGGCGCCATCTCTTTCCGCCTCGGTCTAGGATTTCCCATATCGGTTCGGCAACCGCTTTGTTAATCGGTTCCAAATTGTAAGCGTATCTTGGCGGGCTAATTCTAAAAAGGACGGAGTTTCTAGAGAAAATCCTTGGAATGTACTTCTCAATCATCTGATCTATTAATACTGCGTTTTCCTCAAGGATTTTTTCAATGTCCAGATCCTAGCGCTCTCCTCTTCTGGCGTAATCTTCTATATCGAATCCTCTCGTTTTGAGCCATTCAGCCGTTTTGCCCGTCACCACAATTGGAGCTTTTGCCAAGTGTGCCACTTTTTCTGCTCCGACGAGGAACATCGCGTTTCTTAGCGCTTCTATCAGAAGCGAAAGCATGTTTTCAATTTCCTTCACACCTTTAACTGCTGACCGCAGTGCTGGTTGAGAGAGACTCGTCAGACTTGCGTTCAGAGCCAATGCTTTGGCAATGTCTGTGCCGTCGCGTATTCCGCCTGAAGCGATTATTGGAATGTTGACTGTTTGGGCGACTTCGGCGATGCTTGCGGCGGTTGGAATGCCCCAGTCCCAGAAAACATCACCCAGAAAGCGTTGAAAACTGCTTTGTGTTTCTTTTGCACGGTAATATTCAACGGCTGCGAAGCTTGTGCCGCCTGCTCCGCCCACGTCTATGCCTTTCACGCCTGCAGACGCGAGTTTTTTTGCTTCTTCAGCGGCTATGCCAGCGCCCGTTTCCTTTGCGATGACCGGTTTTTCCAGTCCTTTTGCGATTTCACCTATTTTTCCGAAAATTCCGTTGAAGTTTGTTTGGCCCTCTGGTTGAACAGCTTCTTGCAGCGGGTTCAAATGGATTGCCACGGCGTCCGCGTCAATCATTTCTATGGCTTTTTTCGCTTCTTTTAGGCCATATCCGTTGGCAAGCTGTACTGCGCCTATGTTGGCAATCAAAAAGGCTGTTGGTGCTTTCTTTCTGGCTATTGCGAAGGTTTCCTCAAGTCTTTTATCTTCTATCGCTGCCCTTTGGCTTCCAACTCCCATTCCTAAGCCTAGTTTCTCCACGGCTTCTGCTATGGTTGCGTTGATTCTTGTTGCTTCTGGCGTGCCGCCGGTTATAGCGCCGACAATTAGAGGGGCAGAAAATCTGTGGTCAAAAATGACTGTCGATAAGTCGATTTTTTCTTTGTCAATTTCCGGCAAAGCGTTGTGTACGAAGCGTAGGTCTTCAAATCCAGCGGTGACTTTTCTGGCCTGGGCTTTTTGGTTTAGACAGATTCTGATATGGTCTTCTTTACGCTTTTTTGTTTCTTCTGCCAATTTCACTCCTTCTTTATGGTCGTACCTTCCACTTTTTCTCCGACGAGGGCTTTGTAAATGTAGTCTGGTTTAGTGCCGTTAACAATCGTGACTGGGATCCCATGTTCTATGGCTGGAACGAGCTCAGCCATTTTGGCAAACATGCCGCCCGTAACGTCGCACGCAGTTGGCTTGCCCAGTTTTTCTTTAAGCTTTTTCAGTTCTTCCAGTGTTAAGTGACTATACATTTTTGTGTTCTCCGCAATTTTAGGATCTGCGTTGTATAGTCCGTCGACATCGACGCCCATTATTATTCTCTCTGCGTTAAATTTGCCAGCAACGTAGGAGACGATCTGGTCGCCCGAGAGTATTGTGAACCCCAACTTTTGGTCTATGATTGCGTCACCGTAAAGGACTGGCAAGAACTCCATTTTTAACAGCGTTTTCAGTATTGCATCGTCAAAGAATTTGATTCTGCCCATTTCCGTGATTATGCACGATGACGGCGTTATGCTCACTGCTGGAATATTGTGCCAAACCAGTGCGTCCATGAATAAGCCGTTGAGCACAGTCATTACATGGTGCGTCTCAGCGAAGCCCAAAACCTGTTTGTCGTCTTTCAATCCATCTTTGATACCGTATTTTTGAGCGGTCGGATGCCCAAAACTTCCGCCGCCATGCACTATTACCAAGTCTTTAACGTTGGCCTTTAGTATTTCTTCTGCCAAGCGGTTGATGACTTGTGTCCGGGCTGCAAGTTCATTATTCTTGTCAGTTATCACCGAACCGCCGATTTTCAGTATTGTAGGTTTAGGTTGACTCAATTCTGACACCCTAATACGTTCTCCTGGCTGTGAAGGATCTTTCATCCATCTTTCTTTTTTGTGAGCTATTACGCAGCAGCCTCCATGAGCACCTGTTAATTCCACATTATGGTGACAACACCATTCTCTATCCGTATCAAATCTCCTGTTTTTATCTTCGAAACATCAATCTTGTCAACACAAGGTATTTCTGATATTATCGCCCCAACGGCGACAACGGTCTCGCACTCTTTATTGATAATTCCAGAAGGGGCCATGCCATTCTTTTTCATTCTGTAAAGAGTGTAGGATCCAACCGTTGACCCTTTACCGTTCGGAAACACAAGTATTTTGCCTTTTACACTCTTCCCCTGCAGTTCGTGTCCCTTCTCGATTATCTCACCAGTGTTTGGATCTACTCCTCCATAAAACGAGATCGGTTGCGAAGTTGTTAAGGCTTCTCCTTCTCCCCTTCCCTTTGAGATAATTCTTCCTTTCAGCTCCATTTTCCCGCCACCGCGGCTTCTATGCATTCTTCTAGGCTTCCCATCTTTGTCATCATATTGTTATGTCTTGAATAATAACATCCTTTTGCGGAGGTTGTTGCGACGGATCTAAATTTTCCTTTCAGTGGGGCCACTGCCATGCATGTATCGCAAGCAAATTTTCCTCCAGCCCTCTCTATTATTTCAGTGTAGCCGCGTTGGTCAGCGATTTGTTTCATCAGTCTTGAGCATGCGACCCAGAATTCCGTGTTCGACGATATTCTTCTGTTCTTTAGCAGTTCCGCTATTTCGGCGACTTCTTTGATTGAGCAGTGGGGACAGCCAATGCATACTAGGTCAATATCGGTAACCTCATCGTTGATGCTTTCGTAGGCTTCTTTTATATCCTCATCCGTGATCGTGATTTTCTCCTTTGGTGGCTGATGATTTTCCGATGCCGGAGTTATGCCTTGCATGTAAAAAAGTGGTTTTGAACCGTAGGTCACCACCGAGGCACAAAAAGACTTTAACTCATCTAAATCCGCATCTTTTATGCCTGTTATGTAGGGGATTTTGTTTTCTGCTTTTTTGCCGATGCTGTAACCAAGGGCGCCCCAATCTGAGATTTTTCCTAGAGTAGCGCTTACTTGTACATGGATATCTGGCACTCTGTTCTCGTCCAGATGAAGACCGTAGCATGGCGTTTTGCCAACGAAAGCCGCCGCAAGGGCTGAGGGTCCACCTTCTCTGTTGGTCTTTGCTCCGATAACAGAATTCGCGAAAGTGACTGCTGAGGATTCGGACCAAGCAACGTGTTCTCCATATACGGGCAAGTTGCCTATCAAGTATGGCGTACACGTACAAGAGATAATTATGCCCATTTTCCTGAAGGCGTCTATTACTAAGTTTTGTTTTTGTGCGAATTCTTCGCTGATTCCGAGTTGCTTCCAGTTCTCCAAGTCCATTCCCGCTGGGTTTAGGGTTGTGAGCACTTTGACTTTTCCGTCTTTTGCGAGTTCGTTCAGAAATTCTAAGCCGGCATCTCCAAGATTGTGATAGGAAACTCCTGCCACTTGGACAGAACCTACTTTTATGAGTCGTTCAGCGCCGTATATGTGGCCTAATGCTACGAGTATCTCCATGGATTTTCTTACCGCGTAACCTTCTTCTCCGTTTAGCATTCTTTCTTCTTTTTCTGTTAGATACATGAGGATCACAGGAACTTGTTTAGGTCAACTTTTCTGTATCGCTCTTTCGTGAAGCTTTTGTCTGCTTTCCCGAAGGGGATTGTCGCATCTAACCCCATCTTGCAGGTAGTTGCCTTTTTGCCTTCAGTCAAATCTCCGGACGGATCCAGAGACGAGCCATGCTGATTTGGCAAAATTACCGCGTTCTTGTCTGCTTGGAATCTTGTTGCGATGGCCCATTCAACATCGTGAGGATTGTATATGTCTATGTCATCGTCCACTATGACGCAGTGTTTCAGTGACTTGTGTCCTTCAAATGCCGCTGCAATCGCTTTTTTTCCGTCATCCGGATTCTTTTTCTTTATCTGCACGACTGCGTGGAGCCAACTGCACCCGCCTGGAGTGATATAGACATCCTTGCATTCGCAGACTTTGTTCACTTCGTTGAAGATTGTTGGTTCTCTAGGCATACCCATTAAGAACTGATGTTCGTTTCTTCCAGGAAGTAGTGTTTGGAAAATTGGTTTTTCTCTGTGGGTAACGCATTTGATTTCTATGATGGGTTGCTGCCTTATCTTATCGAGGGTTCCTGTTGTGTCTAGGAATGGTCCTTCTGATGTTTTTTCTTTTGTTATTCTTCCTTCTAACACAATCTCGCAGTCTCTGGGGACTTCAAGATCAACAGTCTTGCATTTCACTAACTCTGTTTTTTCTAACGCGTTAGCCATTCCCAATTCGTCTGTGCCTTTTGGCAGGGATGTGGCGGCGGCGAGGAGAACGGCGGTTGAGTTGCCAATGCACATGGCTACGTCGAGTTCTCCGCCGGACTTTTTGAGGGCGGTGTCCGTTCCTCTTTCTTCGACGATTCTGGCTGCAAACTTGTTCTTACTCAGCAACATTAGCCTGTGGAAGCACATGTTTCTGCCCAATTCAGGGTCCTTCACGATGGCTATGGCGGATGCGATGTATTTTCCACCATCTTTTTCTGTGTACCTCATTATCGGGAGCTTTGTTAAGTCAACATCTTTCTCGACTATTTCTTGGCATTCACCCGTCGCCACAACATCTGGAGGTGAAGGGTTTTCTATAGCATTGGACAGCTTGTGCAGCAATTGTTCTTTATTTATGTTTAAAGCTCTGCCAATCAACTCTTTGGAAGATACAAGGCCAGCAACAACGGGGATGCTGGATTCTTTCGCTTTTTCGAAAAACACGGGTTTTTCGCCGAAAGCATCTATGATCCCGGCCATCTCGTACTCAGTTGACACCTCTTTTCTTATCCTTGTCAGTTCTCCGTTGTGGCTAAGCTGTTCCAAGAAACTTCGAAAACCCATTATCTTCATCCTTATTTCTAATAGTTTCATATTTTCCTTATATCTTTTCAACCCCGATCTTTGTTCTCAACACTTCAAAGCCTTCCTTTTCAATTGCTTTAGCAACCGCTTCCTGCAACTCTTTCCCTGGGGTCAACGCAGTCATGCAGCCTCCGCCCCCACCACCAGTCAGCTTTGCTCCAAACGCTCCTTGCTCTTTAGCTAAATTCACTAAATAATCGAGTTCTCCGCAGGAAACATCAATTTCCTGTAGTAAGCGATGATTTTCGTTCATTAAGTCGCCAACTTTTCTTAAATCAAACTCTTCTAGGGCCTTTCTTGCTGTGAACGCTAACTCTTCTGCTTGTCTGAATAACGGAT
>Ga0172366_10001804_pt1 | contig 16714 bp, 17 predicted proteins | sample LakKivSesite69cm_FD_114533 | JGI IMG/M metagenome (GOLD analysis project Ga0172366, IMG submission 114533) | Sediment microbial communities from Lake Kivu, Rwanda - Sediment site 69cm | ecosystem: Environmental > Aquatic > Freshwater > Lake > Sediment | place: Rwanda: Western Province, Lake... | reverse complement strand
TTTCCTGTAGCTATTAATAATTGTTATTGTTCTTTTCATTTCCCCTTTTACACTTGAAAAAGAAACGAAAGGTTTTTATGAAGTTTAGTTTTGAAAAATGTTTATTTTTAGCTATGAATTATTTTTTCTTTATTTTTTCAATTAGCTATGAATTTTATTTTTTTTCTTTTCAACCAATCTTTATACTTTGAAAGAGAAGTAATGGAAATTTGCAAGCTCTGGCTTTGTAAAAAATGTTTTTTTCTTGGCTATGAATATTTTATTCTCTTTTTCTTTCCAGCTTCTCTATACAGCTGAAGGATGCAAAGAAAACTGCGGGGCTTCAGCCCGCAGAGAAAGTCATTTTTCTTATTTGTCCATTAATTTTATTTTGTCTATTACCAAAACTGCTGCTCCAGAAGAATCCCTTTGGACATGGCTCTTTTCTATCTGCAGTTTTTTCTTGAAAAATGGCGCATTTAAAACAAAACTTTCAAATTCCCCGCCCTCTCCAGCAGGGTTTATCTGGTATTTTTCCCTAAGCCTGGCAATGTCTTCAACAAAACTTTTGTCAATGCTTCTTCCTACAAGATTCTCAAGCCCGTATGCAAAAACCCCGATTATAATCACTTCAAATTTCAGCTTTATTATCTCATTCAAAATTTCTATCTGGTCTTTCTGCCAGAGCGGATTTAGGCACTCAAGCTTGAGTTTTTTGCAAATCTTCTGAATTCTTGATGACTGATAAACAGACGCGACTGCCCCTGTCACTATGCCCTTAATCTTGTATTTTTCAACTGCTTTTTTTATTGCTGCTTCCAAATCAGCCAGTTCTTTTTCCTTCTCACCTTTTGTCCTCTGCACAATTATTGGAAGTCCAATCGCTTCTGCCTGCTTTTCTGCAAACTCTATGTTTGGGGTATGAAACATATAGCTTTCTTTGTTCTCAGAAATCACATTGATAAGGCATTGAACCTCACAAAACTTCAATGCATTATGCAGTGCAAGCGTGGAATCCTTCCCCCCTGAAAAAAGCACTGCTGTTCTCATTTTTGCCATTTTTATCATATATTATTTTTTATCATATGTTAACTGCTTGCTTAGATATTTGTGCGTTCTCTTATTAATTTTTTCTTTTTGCTTCTGTGTCAAAAAATTGTATCAGAAACCTTTATATAATAAAATGCTTTAAAAGTTTATAGACATATATTAAGGAATTGTTAAAGAATTTTGGGGGTGGTAATGTGAACGTTTTTAAAAAGGTGATATTGGGCGGTTTAGTTCTGGCTATGCCTGTTATGACAAGCATAAGAGCTTTGCAGCCTGAGCAGACGACAAGGCTTACAATCTATAACAATAACTATGCACTTGTAAACGAGCAATTTGATTTTGCAATGCATTCCGGGGAGAATAAGCTGAGACTTGAGATTCCGGAAAATATTGATCTGGGAAGCGTTTATTTAAGAACGCTTAAGCCAGGGGCTGAAGTAAAAGAACAGAATTTCATGCCCGCTGAAATAACAGAGCAGAAGCTTCTCGATGATTATCTGGGAAAGGAAATCCGAGTGGTTATGAAAGACAGAGCACAATCCTCAATATTCTCAGGAGTGCTTGTTGAAAAGGACGGAGGGCTTTATCTGAAGAGAGAAGATTCTTTAGTTGAAATAAAGCCGGATGAGATTGCAGCGATAATATATCCTAATACAGGAGAGCGCGAAAGTGAGCCTAGCCTTGAATGGATTATTGAAAGCCAGAAGGATGCAACAGAGAATTTCAACCTTAACTATATAACAGCAGGAATAAACTGGCAGGCAAACTATTTCGCTGTTCTCAGCAAAGATGAAAAAACCATAAACCTCGAGAGCATTGTTACTCTTACAAACAATTCTGGGATGGACTTCAAGAAGTCATCAGTTGTTCTGGTGGCTGGACAGCCATACAGGCAGTCGTCGTATTCAGAAGGAAAAGGAACAGAAAATCTCTCTCCAACACCATCATTCCAGCCAGGCACTCTGTTTGACTACCACACATACACTCTGGACCGGCTTGTTAGTTTGGAGGATGGAAGCAAAAAGCAGTTTGACTTTATTGATGCAGAAAAAGTTCCTGTGCTGAAGCAGTATGTAATTGATTTTGGGCAGTATTTCACCTTTTATTCTGCTGACATCTTGAAAACAAATGCCGGCATAACAATAAACCTGGTGAACGACGAGAAATCAAACCTTGGAATTCCACTGCCTGCAGGCACGATAAAATTCTACAAGGAAAACAATTCGATGGCGGATTTCATAGGAGAAGCATCCATAAGCCACACTCCTAAAGGAGAGAAGCTTGAATTGACCATCGGCAGAGCATTTGACATCACAGCAGAAAAGAAGCAGACAAAGTATCTTGAAGAGGGTGAAACTCCAATTCCAGTCCCAAGTCCAGAGAAGCCAGGGGAATACTCTCAGTCAACCATTAAGAAGATAACACAGGGCTATCAGATAACAGTCAATAATGCAAAAGAGACATCAGAGACAGTAAACATATTTGAGAGAATCCCCTTGAATTCAGAGATAACAACTTCATCAGTAAAATATGAAAAGATTACACCAACTCTAATAAAGTTCATCCTCAGCGTTCCGCATAACGGCTCTGCAGCACTTGACTATGAGTTTGTGCAGACAATAACATAAACTTGAAAGTTAAGGCAAGAACTTGAAAGGCAAGATTTTTTTATTCTTTTTATTGTTTTTTATTTTCTTATTGTTTATTTTTCCAAAAAGAATATCGCGTCTTTGCTGTCAAGGGCTATCTCTTTCAGCCTGAAGTTTTTCATTATCAGCTTCTCTGTCTCCTCAAAATTTTTGCTCTTCCTGAGCACCGTAAGAACAATGTTCTCATGTCCATCTTTAGCAACTCTTTTTATCTCCCTCAGCCCTTTTTCAACATTTTTAAAATTGTGAACTGCTGTGACTGAAACCACAAAACCAAATGAATCATCCTCAAAAGGAAGATTTTCTGCTTGTGCAACAATGTATTTTCCTTCAGGGTCCTTCTGCTTTGCAATCTCAACCATTTTTCTGCTAGGGTCAACGCCTGTCCTGTCGCATTCAAAGAATCTTGTAGAAATTCCTGTGCCACAGCCCACATCCAATAATCTGTTATCTTTAGGGATTTTGATTTTATCTGCAATTATGCTGAGTTTCTTAAGCTGCTCCCCTTCGTACAATTCGTCGTAGCCCTCTGATATTTCATCGTAATAATCCATAATCCAGGGAAAAATCTGCACTCATTAATAAAGTTTTATAAAGAAAAATATACTTCCTGCAGGCATGGAAGAAAAAACCACAGATGCAGAAAGAGATTGCATTGAATTGATAAAGAAATACACAAAGCACAGATTTGTGAAAATAACCAACAGATGCAATCTCGCAATATTCATTGCCCTTGCAATTGCCAAAAGATTCAATACAAAGAAGTATATTGCAATTCCAGAGCAGGGCGGCTGGTTCTCTTTCAGGAAATATCCGAAAATACTTGGCTTTGATATTATAGAAATAAAAACAGATTCTGGAATAATAATTCCTGAAAAGCTGGAAAATTCGCTTAAAGAAAAGAATATTTCTGCTGTTCTTATTGCAAGTTTTGCAGGATATTTTGCAGAGCAGCCGTTAGAGGAGATAAGTAAATTATGCGGGAAATACAACTGCCTGCTGATTGAAGATGCTTCAGGGGCAATAGGAGATAAAAAACTCTGTAACGGTGATTTTTCTGACATCATAGTCGCAAGCTTTGGGAAGCACAAGCCAGTCAATCTTGGCTATGGCGGTTTTATCTCGGCAAACAGAAAAGAATTTTTTGAAAGCTCTTCTGACTTTTTCTCTCTGATAAAGGTTTATCCGGAAATCTACAGAGAGCTTTACAAGAAGCTTAAGAAGGCGCCTGAAAGAATTGATTTTTTCTACGAGAAATGCAAGGAAATCAAATCTGATTTGAAAGATTTTGACATAGTGCACAGAGAAAAAAGAGGGATAAATGTTGTAGTGAGATACAAGAACGAGAATGAAAGAAAGAGCCTAATAGAATACTGCGAGAAGAATGGATATGAGTTTGTGCTCTGCCCAAAATACATAAGAATTAATGACAAGGCAATCAGCATTGAAGTCAAAAGATTAAATAAATGAGATAAGTTTTTATATTACAATTTTTATTTAATTTTTAACTTAAACAAACAAAAAAAAGGAATGAACACATGAAAAGCTTTTTAAAGAGCAAAAAAGCCAGTTTAATTGGTTTTCTAGTTATTGTTGCGCTGATTATGGGTGCGTTTCTGATAATACGCAGCAAGAACTATGACATAAAAAGACCAGGGGATTTATTTTCTTTCCTTGGAGATTTCTTCTCCTGGCTGTTCCAGCTTGGAAAAAACATTTATAATTTAGTTGGTTACACAGTAAAGCAGAATTGGACTCCAGAAGGAGTCAACCTTTCCAATATAACTAATATTACAGAGAAATAAATACAAAATTACGCAGAAAATAATTATGAAAACCTAATCAAAAAAAATTCAGAAATCAACTTTGTCCATCAATAAAAAACTTTTTCAATTCAGGAATCAATTTGCAACGAAAATGCAATTAAAACTGGCAAATAGGATAATTATCCAATATAATTACGCAATAAAAGATAAATACACAATGAATATGATTCGCAATCGACGCAAGAAGGTGATGTAATGGCTTTGAAACAACCGCAGAGCATGGAAGAACTTATTTACTATACTGATAGGCAGATTGGAAATGGAGAAGCAAGAGTCTGGGTCTTTAGGGAATTATGCCTCAAATGCAAGAAAGCAATGATGGGAAAGCCGAAGGACAGCAAGGGCAAGGTGATGATAAGGGCAAAGGAATACATGTGCCCTGCATGCAATTATAAGATTGATAAGCAGGAATACGAGGACAGCCTCACAGCAGACATTGAATACAAATGCCCGAAATGCGGATTCAAAGGAGAATTGCAGATTCCATTTAAGAGAAAGAACATAGGAGGCATACCAACTCTGAGGTTCCAATGCCAGAAATGCGGAGAAAATATTGATGTCACAAAAAAGATGAAATATAAAAAAAATAAAGAAGCAGGTTCTGAAGATGAATAAAAGGGATTTGTTTAAAAAAAATTTGTATATTTTAATAATTTTAGCAGCTCTCCTTCTGATTCTATTTTCTTATGGCTGCGCAATTCAAAATGCTCAGAAGGAAAAAGAGAAGAACCCTTATGAGGGCACAGCAACTCTTATTGTAAAAACAATAGGAAAAACAGACAGCTATCAGATAATGTTCAACAATGTGACAGCACTGCAGATGCTCTCTCAGAACTTCAATGTGAGTATATCAACTCATCCAGCACTTGGGGCTTTCATAAACTGCATAAATGGTGTTTGCGGCAAGGGCAACTATTTCTGGGCATTCTATATTAACAATAAGAGCTCAAATGTTGCAGCATCTGCCTATAAGGTAATGAACGGCGATATTCTGGAATTCAGATTCACAGACAAGCTGGAATAAAAATCTGGATAGCTGAGCATATAATTGAATCACAGGGAGAAATCAAATTCCGGCATTTAAAACATTTGGAGTACAACATAAGTTAAAGCAACGCGTAAGCATTATCTTGCAATCGTCCCCTGTTTATCTCCATACTTATTTTTCTTACTAAGCGGCACTCTTAAAAACTTTAAAAACTCAATAAATTTTAAATACTATTAACTATAACTATTCATTCTATGAAAAGAGAAGATAAAAAGGAAAGTACTGGAACAGGCAAAAAAGAAAGCGATTATAATCTGGAATCCCTGCGTTTCAAGTTGAATGATATAGCAGCCAAATGGCAGAAGGAATGGGAAAAGAATAAAGTTTTTCAGGTAAAAGAGGATTCCAAAAAGAAGAAATACTATGTTCTCGAGATGTTTCCCTACCCGAGCGCAAGCTTTCTCCATATGGGGCATGTGAGAAATTACGCAATCGGCGATGTTTTTGCAAGATTCAAGAGGATGAACGGCTTTAATGTTCTATACCCAATGGGCTATGATAGCTTCGGACTGCCTGCTGAAAATGCAGCAAAAAAAGAGGGCATACACCCAAGAAAGTATGCAAATGATTCAATAAAAAAGATAATCGAGTACCAGAAGGCCTTGGGCAGCAGCTATGACTGGAGCAGGGTAATATCAACCTGCGAGCCAGAATACTACAGATGGAATCAGTATTTCTTTCTGAAGATGCTTGAAAGAGGACTTGCCTACAGGAAAAAAGCGCCTGTGAACTGGTGCCCGAATTGCGAGTCAGTTCTGGCAGATGAAGAGGCAGAAGGGGGCAAATGCTGGCGCTGCGAGGGCGAAGTTGAAAAGAAGGAGCTCGACCAGTGGTTCCTTAAAACCACAGCATATTCTGAAGAACTCCTTAAAGGTCTTGACAAAATAGAATGGCCTGAGAGGATTAAGAAGATGCAGTCAGATTGGATTGGAAAATCAGAAGGCATAGAAATAGACTTCACAATAGACGGAGAAAAATGGGCTGTCTTCACAACAAGACCTGACACTATTTTCGGAGTCACATTCATGGTAATATCTGCACAGCATCTGAAACTTCTTGAGCTTGCAGATGAAAAACACAGGAAAGAAGTTGATGCATTTGCAAAAAAATGCAACAAAGCCAAGAGCAAAGAAGAAATAGAAATGCTTGAGAAAGAGGGAGTTTTCACAGGGAAATACGCTGTAAATCCCCTTACAAAAGAGAAAGTGCCTGTATACGCAGGAAACTTTGTGGTTGCTGACTACGGCTCAGGAATGGTCATGGGAGTGCCTGCCCACGACCAGCGCGATTTTGAGTTTGCAAAAAAATACAAACTTGAAATCAGGGAAGTGATAAAGGGAGGCAACATAAAAGAGAGAGCATACGTAGATGAAGGGGTGCTGGTTAATTCAGGGGAATTTAGCGGGATGAACAGCAAAGAGGCGATTGAAAAGATTTCTGATTATATTGAAAAGAAAAAACTTGGAAAGAGAACTGTCAATTACAAGATAAGAGACTGGCTGATATCAAGACAAAGATACTGGGGAACTCCAATTCCTGTGATATACTGTGAGAGGTGCGCCAAGAAAAAACAGAAAGTCCTTATCATCCACGGATTTGAAGGCGAGAGCAACAGCAACTGGTTCCCTTGGCTCAAAAGGGAACTGGAAAAGCAGGGATTTGAAGTGATTGTGCCAGACATGCCTAATGCTGCGCATCCAAAGCTTGAAGAATGGATTGCTGCGCTTGAAAAAATTACCAAGGACTTCGACGGGAACGACATAATAATCGGGCATAGCCTGGGAGGAAATGCAGTGCTTCACCTTGCTGAAAGGAAAAAAATCGGCTCGCTTTATCTCATAGCCCCAACTCCGCCAATACAGTATCCTAAGAGCCGCTGGGACTGGTTCAGAAAGGAATGGCCTGATTCAGATATTGGTGCGCTGAAGAAGTTTCATGACGCAGAAGTTAATTTCGCCAAAGTAGAAGACAATAGCAAGAGGCGCGTGCTCATACTTTCAGACAATGACCCTTACATTCCATTGGAGTCGCAAAAATTGTTTGATGATAAGAGATGGGAGAAAATAGTAGTTCATGAGAAGGAGCATATCCAGGAGCCGGAATTCAAAGAATTATTTGATGAGTTGATAAAGGATAAGAAAAATTTGGGAATAGTCCCTGTGTCTGAAAAGGATTTACCTGTGCTGCTTCCTGAAAATGTTGATTTCAAAGCAAGGGAAAACCCTTTGCTGAGCAATAAGAAATTTCTGGAAGTAAAATGCCCCAGATGCAGTTCTCCTGCGAAAAGAGAGACAGACACCATGGGAGGCTTTGTTGATTCCTCATGGTATTTCCTTAGATACTGCTCATCAGATGAGAAGGACAAGCCGTTTGATAAGAATGATGTAAAATACTGGATGCCTGTTGACCAGTATATTGGAGGAGCAGAGCATGCAGTGATGCACCTGATATATGCAAGGTTCTTCACAAGGGTTTTAAGGGATCTTGGATTTGTAAATTTTTCAGAGCCATTTACAAAATTGTTCAACCAAGGAATTGTCTATAAGGACGGGCACAAGATGAGCAAGAGCTTTGGAAATGTGGTGTTCCAGACAGACATCTCAAACAAATACGGCATAGACACTGCCAGACTCTTCCTAATGTTCGTATCAAACCCTGACAAGCAGATGAAGTGGAGCGATGAAGGAGTGGAGGGAAGCTTCAGAATAATCGGAAGGATTATCGCGCTAAGCAACAAGTTCAAAAATGAAAAAAATGAGCTGGGCGAGAGCAAGATTAATCTGGCAATAAAGAATGTTACTGAAAACATAGAGGGCTTTCAATATCCGAAAGCGATAATATCAATAATAGAAGCAGTTGATTATTTTGCTTCAAAAGGCATGACAAAGCAGCACTATGAGATAATGCTGAAGCTCATAGCGCCGTTCTGCCCGCACATCGCAGAAGAGCTCTGGCACAGAATCGGCAACAAAACATTCATAAGTCTGGAGAAATGGCCGAAGTTTGACGAGAGCAAAATAAGCATAGAATCAGAAGAGCTCTACAGAATTGCTGAAAACGCCAGGAATGATTTTAGAAGAGTGATGGAATTAGTAAGCAAGGACAAAAAGAATATTGAAAGCGCAAAACTCATTGTTTCAGAAGCCTGGAAATACGAGGCAGTTGCCAAAATAATAGAGCATATTGAAAAAACGAGAAATCCTGGCGAGATAATAAAATTGATTATCAAAGATGAAAAACTGAAGAAACATGCTGCACAGGTTTCAAATCTTGTTGCAAAGATGCTGAAAAATCCTCAGCTAATGCTGAGAACCAAGATAAGCCAAAGGCAGGAAATGGAATTCTTGGCAGATGAAATCAAAAGTCTGGAGAATGAATTCAAGATAAAAATCCTGTTGGAAAAGGCAGAGGACTCAAAAGACGCAAAGGCAGAGCAGGCCCTGCCTGGAAAGCCGGCGATAGTGCTGAAAACAGGGTAAGAAATAATAATTAAAATAGAAAATAATATTAAAAAATAATAAGACATAGTTGATAACAAAAATAAAGCTGAATATAAAATAATAATAAAGAGATTAATAATAAAGAAATAGTAAGAAAAAGATAGTAATAATATAATGAAGAGAAGTAATGAGAGATGGTAAAATAAAGAAATTAATCTAAAGAGATTAATAGTAAAGAAAATAAAGGCAAGATTTATAATAAAAACAGCAATGAATAAAATAATGAATATAGGAATACTGGATGTAAAAACAATTAATACACATATTTCAATGCATTAAAACATTAAAAAATCATATGTGCACTTATAATTTTCACTGCCTTAAACGCTGCATTAAACTATTCAACATCAAATCATTCAAAAAGAGGTGTGTAAATAGATGATGATACTGCCTTATATAACAGCGATTTCTGTCATACTCCTTATAGGGATTTTATGCTCGATGCTTTCTGAAAAATTCAAAATATCAAATATGGCTGTTCTTATAATTGCTGGAATACTTCTTAGATTAATAAAATACGAGGGCAAACCTATTATAGAATTGCCAACAATATTTATAGCGGGGGTCAGCATAATCGCGCTTGCCCTGATAGTCTTTGACGGCAGTTCAAGATTCAAATTCAAGGAATTGGACACCTTCTCAATGCGTGCCCTTAAACTCTTCCTGCTGCTTCTCCTGTTCAACCTTACATTTCTATCAGCATTTGTCATGTGGAGGTTCAAGATAGACATATTCCTTGCACTGATATTCTCCACAATAATGACTCAGACAGCTTTTGACGTTACCAGCTCATTAATCAAGATAAACCACACAAGAGTATTAAATCTGCTGGAAACAGAATCAATACTAAACACTCCCTTTATAGTTTTGCTCCCCTTCCTCATACTTGACCTGAAGCAGAACATAGGAACAACAGACATTATGACAAAATTCATGGGCTACTCATTGCCCTTCCTACAGCAGATAATCATAGGCGTTGGTGCTGGAATGCTTGTGGGGCTTGTGGTTTTCAAGGCGATGAAGAAAAGATATTCAGAAAAGCTTTCACCGATAGCGCTTATAACATCTGCGCTTATCTCATACATTCTTGCAGAAAACCTTGGTGGAAATGGAGTGCTGGCAGTAACTGCACTCGGGCTTTTCTTTGGAAACACCTATCTGAAACAAAAGGATATGCTCAAGGAATTTTCATTGATGGTCTCAAGCAGCCTTGAAATTCTGGTATTCATACTGATAGGCATAATAATACAATTCCCCCTGCAGCTTGATTTTCTGCTAAAGGGATTTGTTGTGTATTTGGTTGTTCTTCTGATAAGATATGCTGCAATACAGGTGGCTTTTTCCTCAAAGTTCAATCGCAAGGAAAAGATTTTCATGACTTTGCTGAGCCCTAAGGGAATAGCAACAGCAACCCTTACCCTCACTTTCTCAACCTATGCAATACAGGGAATGTCGACTGTGCTTAATCTGCTGCTTATTTCAATGGTATACAGCATCATAGTTTCATCAATAGCAGCCAAATTCCAGGCAAAATTCCTGGAAGAAACTCATCCTACAAGGGTTCTTCCATAATCTTCCATAAGATTCTGATAAAAAAGGTTTTTGATTTAATCATTAATTTTTCTGATTAACACAGTATGCCCGAATAGTAGGTTTTCTGATGCAAACAGTGATTTTCAAATGTAGAAATTAAAAAGTGGGCAATGAACGGACTATGGACATTTCTGCATTATGACATCATATAAAATCACATGAAATTATGTTTCTTGGTAATGAATGTTTTGTAATAAATTATATGGTGATGAATAAAATTATATTTCTTGCTCATAAAATTATTCATGAAATATCAGCCAATCAAAACTGTAAATGCATAACATAACAATCTTAACCACAAATTATTAATAAGCAATGCTGTTAGGGCTGATGGGGGATTGATTCAAAATGATAAGACTAGGACCTGCAGGAAGCCCAGCTAGATCTACGCTTGAAGGAATACGCATGCTTAAGGACATGGGCTTGGATGCAATGGAAGTTGAATTCACCCACGGCATAAGAATGAAGAATGAACTGGCGAGAGAGATTGGAAAGGAAGCTGAAAAACTTGATATAAAATTAAGCGTGCACGCTCCATATTTCATAAATCTGGTTTCTGAAAGCATTGAGACAAGAGAGAATTCCATAAAGAGAATACTCCTCAGCTCTGAACTTGCTTCTGAGATGAAGGCAAAATGCGTGGTTTTCCATCCTGCTTATTATGGAAAACATTCAAAAAACGAATGCTATGAAATTGTAAAAGATGCAATAATGAAAATGCAGGAAGACATCAGAAGGAACAACTGGAATGTCAGGCTTTGCCCTGAAACAACTGGCAAGCATTCGCAGTTTGGCGATTTAGATGAAACTCTGAGACTAGCAAATGAGACAGGCTGCGGATTCTGCATAGACTTTGCGCACATAAGAGCGAGAAACCAGTGTATAGATTATGAGCAGGTTCTTGAAAAGTTAAAAGTATTTAAACACATACATTCGCACTTCTCAGGAATAGAATACACAGCCAAAGGAGAGAGATACCATAAAAACATTGAGGAGAAGGAATTTCTGCCTCTGGCTGAGCTTTTGCTTAAGAAGAATATTGACATCACAATAATATCAGAAAGCCCTGTCACATGGCAGGACTCTCTAAGGATGAAGCAGATAATTGAAAGTTTGAGAGTGAGAGAAAGAGCTTGAGATTGATACAAAAACATTTTTCTTGACAATGTTACTTCTTTATTAAAAATTTCTTATTCTTCAATCCTCTTCAATCTCAAAGCTTTCATAACATTTTCTGTATTTGATATCAGCTCTTCAGGTATGACATATCTCTTTTCTTCTTTCTCATACCATTTTGGATAATAAATTCTTTTTATCGCATCAATTATCACAACAGGAGTGCTTATATACTTAAATGTTTTTTTGTATTCTTTAGAAGGGGAGTATGCGACAGCTACCTTCCCTTTTCCCATTCCGATAGGAATCACACCAGCAGAAACCTCTCCAATCTTTGGATCTTCTGAAAAATAGTTTTCTTGTGCGCCGGACTGTTTTTGATAGAGCATTAGTACAAAATTGCACATTTTCTGCGCCCTCTTGTTCACGTATCCATGATAGAGAGATTTCACTAAATCATTTAGTCTGTCTTTTAACTCCATAAATTAAAATGAGAATTTGGAAGTTAATAATATTTGTATGCTACAATAATGCTTTAGTGTTTTCGGAAGGTTTATAAATATCCTATTATCTCTAAGAATCCCGGTGAAAATATAGCGGATAGAAAAATAGAAAATAGGAAGAAATTAAAATTCAGCAAATTCCTGTTTGAAAAACAGGGGAAAAGAATTCTTATACCCATTCATCGTCTACTAATACAATATCAATATTCTATCATTATATGTTCTTTGAATTATACCGACCAGAACAATCTTGAGGTGAATTATTGTGAAAAATAATGCAAGAATAAAATTTACAAAGGATGAAGTTGATAATATAATAGATGAATTTAGCATAAATACAGATGTTGAAAGAATTCCACTTAAGTCAGTTTCCTGCAAATCAGATATTGAGCTTTACAGGATAAAGGGCAAGGAATACAGATGCTTCATAATCGACTCTCCAGAAGCAAGGGAGATTGCGTGCAGGCCTTCTGTTGTAGGAGCTGAAATTGAGAAGCTTTCAGGGAAGCTTGCAGCAAAAGCAGGCCCTGCAATTCTTGAGACAGGTGCCATAACGAATCCAATAATATTTGAGCATATCCTCAGGGCATCGGTTGGCTATCATCTTCATGATTTTCTTATTCGTTATTTCCTTAGCAACGACAAAAAAAACACGAAGATTTTCCAGACTTGGATAAGGACGAGATATACTTATCCGTCATACAAGGACCACAACGAACCTGAAAAGACACTTGTCTCCACATTTGAGGATTTCTCAGCGCTTGATTCTATTCCTTCAAAGGCAGCAGACCTTGTGGTGCAGGACACAATTGCATCTGGGAAGACCCTGGAGTTCTCCCTTGGAAGGGCTTTCGCAGAGGCAGAAAAACGAGATATAAAAATAAAAAATGTGATTTTCTACGGATTCATTGCAGAAAAAGGATTGGATTATGTCTGGAAAAAAATAAAATCAAGGAGTGCGAAGATGTGCGCCTTTGCAATATCAGACCTTACTCCGCTCTGCAGCAACAATTACGACATGCCGCTATACGGGCCTGATGAACCGCTTTACAATGAAAAGGGCACGCTGAAGAATCTTGGGGCGACAATATCAAGAGACGCGTTTGAAAGATATGCAGAGCTTTTCATACCAGGGCTGGACCAACCAGGGGATTTCTCAGCAAGGCTTCTCAAGCTTTACAACGGGAAAAGTTTTGAGGAAAGCGAAATACCTATACATCTCAAGAGGTCTTATGATTACCTAAATAGGATTGAAAAGCTGCTGAAAGAGGAAATGCCTATGCTTTACAGGAAAACATCTGAAAGAATATCTGAAGAGAAAAAGAAACTTGCATATATGATGGAAATGAATAAAGAGAGAGAAAAGAGATGAATGAGCAGAGCGCAGGCGGAATAATAAGAACAGGAATGGTAGCTGTAGCTAAGAACTTCTCAGGCCACTATTCATTTCCGAAAGGGCATCTGAAAAAGGGGAAACTCTGCTTGAGGCAGCATACCGTGAAATAAAAGAGGAAACAGGGCTGCTGAAGAAGGATTTAAAGCTGATAAAGGAGCTTGAAACCTATTCAAGGCCTGATGGTGGCTCAGGCAGGATGAAAGACATCCACATGTTTCTCTTCACAACAGAAAAGAAGGAACTAAAGCCCTTAGACAAGAATAATCCAAGCGCTGAATGGGTGAGAATTGAAGATGCTGCAGCAAAAATCTCATGGCAGCAGGACAAGGAATTCTTCCAAAGGCATTTAAGTGAGTGCAATTTGTTATAACTGGCTAAGAGTTACATAACGAAAAGTTTATATACGAGCTTTCTCAAGCAAAAATCATGGGCTACAATAGCATGATGGACGGCAATAATAATATCAGCAGTGATAATAATATTATCAGCGATAATGATATTGGCAATGATAATGATATCAGCAGCGATAACAATATTAGCAGTCAGGATTATGAAAGCCTGTTTTCAGGAAAACTGGACAGAAATAAATGCCTTGAAGAAATTCTTAAAATCGCAGAGCAGGAGTTCTCACTCACAATACCTTCTGACAGGATTAACATTTTATACGAATCACGAACAAAATTCTTGGAGAAGGCATTGCAGAGCCTGAGAAAGGAGGTTGGCGTTCAAAACGCACATAGCAATAAAACCGAGAGGCTATACAGAAAACTAAAACCTGAATTAGATTATGATCAAAATGAAATTTACACAAAGATAAAATCCGAATACAATTACTATAAGAATGATGTGGGTTCTTTTTACAGACCCAAATTGAATCGCAAAAGAAAGCTTGAACATCAGCTGTACATACTCTATCATCACTGGAACAACGTCTTACATTCGAGATATGATGTAATAAAAAGCATTGCTCATGAAACAGGGCATGCAGTTTATTATGAATATACAAAAAATTTAAAGATGCTTTATAAGAAAAATTTATTCAATACCAATATGCATTGGGCTCTTTTGGAAGAGAAATTGATGAAAAGGTATAAGCTGTTAAAAACTGATGAAAAACGTTCGTATAATAACTTTTATCTTAATGAGCATTCAAACCTTCTCTGCGCAAAAAAAGACATTAAAACAACTTCAAATGCCTATAGAGAAGCGGTGAGCCATTATAAAAAAAGCAGAAGAGCAGGTTTAAGCGCTCTTCAGGCTTATTCCATGAATAAAGAAATAATGCGCATAAAAGAAGTGCTTTCGCTCTCAAAGCAGATATTCCGTGAACTGAAAAAATCAATATCAAGCATATCTAATCTCGCTCGATATTACCGAAAAAATAAAACAACCAGTGACGAAGAAAACAATCCTGTAAATAATGAAGGGTGGGCTTGCTATTTCACCTTCAAAATAATGCGAGAAATTATAAAAAAAGAGATGCAGCACGCATATCCTGAAAAGCACGTGTCTGAAATAGAGCAAACAATCACTTTCCACGAGAAAAACACGGAGATGATTCCAGATTATCCGATATTAGGATATTACATAAAAAACCTGAGGTTTTATCTGAACCGCAAAGACGAATATGGCGAGGGATTAAGAAAATATCTTGCTATAAAGGATGTAGAAGAAGCCAAAAGGATGGCGGGGATAGTGGATTAAAAAGTTTAAAAAGTCCGTCAAATTAGAAATATTTAAAAAAGAGCGTTTAATTCTTGAAGTATTCGGCGGTAGCAGGGTGCTGTCGATAATAAATAAGCAAATAAGATAGTTGCAAGTTAAATTAGATAAGCGCAATTCACAATAATGTTTTAGGAGGATTAAAATGAAGAAAGTTCGAGAGCCAAATTCAAAATTTGTCAAAGTGAGATGCCCTAAGTGCAAGAACGAGCAGATAATTTTTGGGAAGGCGACAACTGAAATAAAATGCCTTGTCTGCGGAAGGGTGATTGCACAGCCGACAGGCGGAAAGACAAGAATAAAGTCAAGAATTCTCGAAGTGCTTGAATAAGACAGGATAAAACAGGCAGGATAAAACAAGGTGGAGTAAGAAATGCTTTACAGAAAAGAAGGGCTTCCAGAGGAAGGGCAGATTGTGATATGCACAGTCACAAAGATACAGTTCCATTCCGTATTCGTCAGGCTGGAAGAATATGACAAGGAAGGGATGATTCACATCTCAGAGATTGCAGCTGGAAGAATAAGAAACATGAGAGACTATGTGAAAGAAGGAAAGCTTGTTGTTTGCAAAGTGCTGAGCGTCAACAGGGAAGGGGGCAACATAGACCTTTCTCTCAGAAGAGTTACTGAAAAGCAGAAGAGGGACAAGACAGAATGGCTGAAGAAGGAGCAGCTTGCTGAGAAGATAGTTGAGAATGCTGCCTTCCTGCTGAAGACTGATTTTGCTCAGCTTTATGAAAAAGTCACAGGCTCTGTTTTCAAGGCATACGAGGACCTCAATTCATGCTTTCACAAGGTTGCGACAGGAGAGGAATCTCTTGAAAAACTGGGAATAGAAAAGAAGCTTGCAGAAACCCTGGCAAAGCTGATAATCCAAAGGATAAAGCCGGAATATGTTCATATAAAAGGAGTTCTCAAACTTACAAGCTACCAAGCCCATGGAGTTGAAACAGTAAGAGAGGCAGTGAAGAAGGGGCTTGAGATGAATTCGAAAAAGGATATCCAGATAGAAATAAAATATGCGGGAGCAGGAAGCTATAATGTCAAGGTAACTGCCCACGAATACAAGATAGCGGAACAAGCCCTGGACAAATTCATAGACGCGATAACAAAATTCATGGAAAAGAACAACAGCGATACAGAATTCATCAGAGAGGAATAGTAAGAAAAAATTGAATAAAACAATGCTCCAACAAATAAGAAAAAAACAATAATTCATAGCTAAAAATAAACATTTTTCAAAACTAAACTTCATAAAAACCTTTCGTTTCTTTTTCAAGTGTAAAAGGGGAAATGAAAAGAACAATAACAATTATTAATAGCTACAGGAAA
>Ga0172366_10001800_pt1 | contig 16737 bp, 12 predicted proteins | sample LakKivSesite69cm_FD_114533 | JGI IMG/M metagenome (GOLD analysis project Ga0172366, IMG submission 114533) | Sediment microbial communities from Lake Kivu, Rwanda - Sediment site 69cm | ecosystem: Environmental > Aquatic > Freshwater > Lake > Sediment | place: Rwanda: Western Province, Lake... | reverse complement strand
GAATTATAAAGAATTCTGGAACGACTCCATTCTGGTTGTCGTTGTTCCAGAAGGTAACGTTTTCTATGCACAGAAAATAAGTGAGTTAGAAATCAGACAAGTCTACTATCGCTTGGCAGATTTCGAGAAATTCCAAGATATTTTCACAAGGGTTCAGACGGAGGATATTTCGCACTACAAGGAAATGGCTTTGCAAAACATGAAGACACAGAGAGAAAGGAAAGAAGAAAGCACGAAGAAATAGAGCTAACTTCTATCACTTTTTATAAGCCAGTTTGACGTATCTATCCTTTAGAGAAGAGGAATAAGATAACTAGCTTACTTCGTCATTTTGCGGGAGATATCTCCGCCGCGTCTGTGTTCGAATAAATGACCTTCCACTTTTACTGTGTGTCTTTATTGAGATTTTGGAAAAAATGTCAAAGGATTACCACTTAAAAGGCAAGGAGTCTCTACGGTTCTATACCCAAATGGGAGTGGACTGGGGGGATTAGAACCCAAACGGGTTCAAGTCCAAAATCACAGAAGTATGTTACGAAGTTTCCGTGACGAAGGTATGTTTCATGTGTTCAATTCTCACTCTCTCGAACCAAAATTTAGGCATGTTTTGAGCTTATTTTAAGCGCGCGCCCTGCATTGTTCTGACTGCGCGCTCAGGATGAAGTTTATGTTTCATTTGTCAACCCAAGCCATTTCCTTAGGAGAAAACCTTGTTTCCATAGCTAAAGAAATAAAAATAAGTCGTACTACTACGTATATTATAGGCTGTGCCGATCATGGAGATAGCGTTACAAGAAAGATTATTGAAAGGTTTGGATAATTACTTTGAGAACAGAGTCATATCAGGAGTTTTGAATAAGGAAGAAGCACGCGAAATAGAAGAGAGAACCTACAGCAATATCATTGATTGGTTAGGGCATAAACACATCTCTAATATGGTCAAAAAAGCGTTGAAGGATGCTATTGAACAGCAAAGATGGGACGATTTAGTATACGCATTTTGGCAAGAGGTAACTTTTGGTACAGGAGGCATAAGAGGGAGAGCAGTTCTTCTAGAGAGTGAGCTTATCGAACTCGCTTCACAGGGATTGGATGCTAAGATTTTGAAAGGCCCGAATATGATTAATGACTTAGTCTTCATTAGGTTTACGTCTGGCGTGGCAAATTATATGGAAAAGAGAAATTTGGAAAAAGTGATTTTAGGCTATGACAGTAGAATCCGGGGACGAGACTTTATTGAGTTAATAGCAAGAATTTTTCTGAACAAAGGCTTCAAAGTGTACCTTTTCGACGAAGCAAGCCCTTATCCAGAGTTGTCTTTTGCTGTAACCTATCTAAAAGCTGATATTGGAATTGAGATATCTGCTAGCCATAACGACAAACGGTATAATGGATACAAAATCTCGACAAGAACTGGTGCATCGTTGAACCTTCAGCAACGACAGGAAATAATCGATGAGATTTATGGAAATGATCAACTAGCGTTTAGAAATATTGAATTCAAGGAAATGAGAAGTCTCGACTTAAAACAAGCTTCGAAGGAAAAGCTGGCATACTTAGGAGGCAAACGTCCATTACTGAATATTGAAAATTATCAATTTATCAACATGCATGAACAATATCTTGACCATATCAAAGGTTTCATTCTGCAACATGATGTTATCGAAAAATTCGCTCCGAAAATCGCAATCGGATATTCCGCGTTCTACGGTGCAGGTTACAAAACGGTTCCATGGCTGCTAAGGGAATTAGGATTTACAAATCTAAAAATCATTGCTGAAATGAATAAACTAGACGGTCTTTTTCCCGCTCTTGGATTGACACAGCTGGCGGATCCTGGCTATATCGGTTCTGCTAAACTTGCGGTGAAGAAGTTTAAAGACGAATACGGTGAAAAGGGGTTCAAAGAATTAGACATGTTGATTGGTACAGATCCTGATGCAGACAGAATGGCTTCAATTGTTAATATACCAGAACAATATCGAGATGTTTGTGGAGAATGGAAGCTTCTGACAGCCAATGATCTTTGGACATTAGTCTTATGGTATCGTCTTGATACAATTGCCAATCGATATGAAGGAATAGTGCCTGATGCCAACAAGAAGTTTATTGTCAAGAGTCATGTGACTACTGAAGCATTGCGACGAGTGGCACAAAAATATGCGGTCGATTGTGTTGACACATGGGTAGGTTTCGGTTTTCTGGCTGAAAGAATCATCGAAGAGTGGAAAAAAGGAAGAATCAACGTTGGAGCATTCGAAGAGAGCAATGGATTTACTATTGGAGGAGCAAAACCGAAACCGGGAGAGTTTCTAGGCAAAGAAGGTCATACGTTGGAAAAAGATGGTACTCTTGCCGCTATTCTAGTAGCAGAGATCTGTGCCTTCGCAAAGTCTCACAATCTTTCTATACTAGATTTGTTGAACGATCTATATTTAGATCCTAATGTAGGTTGTTTCACGACGATAGAAGTCACCTTGCCTGAAGAGGGCGTTTTTGAAGGTATGGAAGGGGAGTTACTAAAAAGACAAATCATTAAGAACATCGAAAAAATGGCAGATGTCGTCAATGAGAAACCATGTTCGATTCAGATAGCAGATTTTCCAATCGATCAAGCAGAAAAATTCGCTACAGGCAAATATGACGAGTTCTACTGGCGAGGTTTCCCAGATGAAGGGATAAGATTTCATTTCGACAATACAGGATACAACCATGTTACAGTAAGACCCTCTGGGACAGAAGCGAAATTGAGATTTTATGTTCAACTGAAAGTAGAGGGATTAACTAAACAGAGTGTCTGGGAGAAGAGAGCTTTAAGTGAAAGACTAGTCGATAAGATAGCTCGCGAATCGATTCATTATGCGACTTCAAAGAAATTCTGATTCTTCATTGATAAATGTCAAGATCACGCTAAACTGTCGCGCTAACCAAAGAATTAGATGGAAATAGAATGAAGGAACGAGTCACCATAGGATTCTTGCTTCGTGAAGAGCTGAGTAATTACGACACAGAATGTATTCGCAGGGCATGTAGAAAATTTGAAGATCTCTATGATGAACTTTTTGCAATAACATACAAATGCTCTCAGATCGACTTGAATGAGAAATATGTCATCAAAAGGAATGGCCCCAATGGCAATAAGGTGTACGTACTAAGTGAACCTTTGTTAGAAGATATTATAGAAACTAGTGTTTATGATATAGCCTTTCTTTTTATTAACATTCCTATGATTTTTATTAACAAACAGATTTTACCGATCGCTATGTTTTGCTATGATGGTGACACGAAAAAAGCTTCAGCTGTTGTGTCCGTGGATATTCTGTGCTCTTCTATCAAAGAAGAGTATGTCAAGAACATATTGGTCAATATTGAGCATGAAATAGGAGAAATTATTTTAGGAAGGCACTGTAAGAACAGAATATGTTCCTTACATTTCCATAGAACCGTTTCAGATATGAAGTTTTCTGGCGCTAAATACTGTGAAAAATGCTATCAGGAAATAGTGAAGAAAATTAGCAAAAAATTTAACCGTAGATAAGCGATGTTAAAATTCAAGGTGGTTGAATGCCTTCGGTCAGTTCCCCTCAAAACATGAGAAAAAGACGAGGCATTCATAAGACTATAAAAGTTGTTTTAGTAGATCTAGATTTAACCTTATTCGATTATTCAAATATTAGAAAAAGAGCAGCTAGAAAAGTCATATCTTCAATGGACTTAAATGTGCCCATTGAAAAAGCTTTTGATCTATACGAGTGGATCGTAGAACATTCCAGAAGCTTTCAGGCTATTGGATTTCAAGATTTTAGACATTTCTGGAATTCTCCTCAACTTTATGGTATTCTAGTATCATTATCGACGATGGATAATCATTCACTTTCAAAATTCTGCAAAGAAATTGAAGAAATAGAGGATAAAATCGCAGAACTCAAAGACAATGATAAGCTCCGCAAACTTGAACTAACGAGGACGGAGCCCGAGATAAGAAGATTTCTAAATCAGATGCAAAAGATTGAAAATGACCAATCCACAAGAAAAATCATAGGAAATGCCCTCAAGAATTTCAATATTTTAACAGCGAAAATACCGCTATTCGAAGAGGCTGAAGATTTTCTAAGGTCTCTACACGATGCTGGTATCGAACAATACATAGTAACAGAAGGAAAAAAACGAATTCAAATGGAGAAATTCAGAAAATTGGGACTGCAAAGATTAATTGATCCCAACAAAGTTTTGGTGGTTGACGAAAAGAAACCTTCTTCTTTCTTCAAAGTTCTAGTAGCCATCCAAAATAGTCCTGATAGCCCTAGAGAATATTTGGAAGAATGTGAAAAAAGAAAGAATATGAATATTCAAGGTCGTTCTATCAAACTCGCTGTCATAGGAGACAGATATGATAAAGATGTAGCTCCTCTAAGAGAGCTTTTTGGCGACAACGTGATTACAATCAGGCTGCTTTGCGGAAAATATTTTCATAAATACACCATTAAAGATCTAAAAATGAAAGGGTTACCGTTGCCTTCATTAGTGACAAAAGATCTCTCTGAGGCAAAGAGTTTCTTGTTGAGCGAACACATATGGAATAGGGTAGCCCCAATAAATCTTCAAAGAAGGATATAAAATGACATCACATAGAAAAAGCGTGTCAAAATTTGCCAAGGTGTCTGCGGTTTTCTTGGGCATTGGTTTCATACTATTTCTGTCTTCTCTTCTCTTACAGTACTATGGATATACTCCATTTTCCAGTATTTTATTGTCATTAAGCATTTCAGTATTCTCCGTTACAACAATCGAGATGATCTGGAGAGCTGTCGGGGGGGGACCATTGGATAATTTGCTGGAACAGCTTTCTTATGCTGTACCTATATTGCAGACTTTTAAAGAAGCAGGATTAGATTGCTTTTATTCAAACAGGAAACAAGTAAAATTTGAAGATCTTCTTAAATACATCGAGTCAGCGAAAGAAGTCGATTTGATGGCAATATGTCTAAGAGAAAACTGGACGAGTAGTACGGAATTTATGGAGATTCTCTCGAGGCAAACCAAGCAGAAGCAATGCCGTTACCGAATGTTAATGCTCGATCCTGGATCTCCGATTCTTAGTCAACGATGTCTAGAGGAGAATGACACAAGTGGGAGAATTGCAACCACAATAAAGGATTCGTTAACGAAATTGATCAACATCCGCAACGAGCTAAATAAATCTCAAAAGGAATTTTTGAACATCAGAACCGTTTCAAAGTTAAACATGTATTGCTCAATAGCAAGAATTGATGAAAGAATGGTTGTAAGTTTTTACATATGTAGTCAGAGAGGTAGTGGCTCTCCCACAATAGCTATTTTGGGGAAGAATTCAAATTTATTTAAAAAATTTTTTGAAGAATTCAAAAAAATGTGGGAGTCAGCGACTCCTGTAGCTGCACAAAATTAACAAGAGAGGAAAGGCCTTATGACTTATAAATCCAAATCAATCTGATGATCAACATGGCAATCAACTGGCAAGATATCATGTCGAAAGGTGAAGAGGCATTCGACCGAGGAAAAAGTGAACAAGCCATTAAATATTTCGATGACGCTGTCAGCCTAGCAGAGTCGGAGTTTCAACTGGCCGAAGCTTTTCATGCACTTGCACTTGCGTATTTAAAAGCAGGTAACTGGTCTAGGTACTTCGAGTCTGAAAAACTTGCAGCTGCATATGTCGCCCACATTGATGCTGGGCAAGCAGCAGACTTCATGAAATACGCAGGTGACGTTTTAAAGCGTTTGAGAAGATGCGACATAGCAGTAGAGGCATATAGTCTGGCCTCCAACTATTTCAGCGATCAATCTTCAATTGAAAAAGACGAAGATTTGCGAGTAGCATGGAGTGGTTGGAGTTTCTTTTGTGCTGGAAAGAGTGGGAACGATCCTCAGACTAATTTTAGAAAAGCTGCCGACTACTTCTCCAAGGCGGCACGAGTTTCAGCTAGTCCAGCCCTAAAAGGGAATAGGATTGCAAAGGCCCATCTTGCTAATGCATTATCAATCTTATTCAGCCCTGTGTTATCCAAAGAGCTAATTCTTGATGCAAGAAAACACCTAAAGAAGGCATCCTTTTTCGAACAGAGCAACCCATCATACAAGGCATGTTACATTGCCATTGACTCATTGCTTTTCTCATTAGAGTTGCAAGAAAAGGATCCAAAAGTCATAAAAGCTCCACAAAACTTGGTAAAAAAAGTGAACTTGTTAAAAGAGGCTCTTAGGAAAATGGAATGCACTTTCGTACTAGGTGAAGAACTAGATAGAGTATTTGAAGATGCTCAATTCAATCTATCGGAACCGAAGAAGTTCAAGGGTATGAGTCTCTTGTTGCTCGAAATAGTCAAAGCAGTTTCTTAAGGGCACCCTCTCGCTTTAGCATCATTTGACTATTTCTCGTAGAGTGTCTTCCCTCCGACTATGACTTTCATGATTTGCATGTCAGAGTCACAAAGCGTAATGTCTGCATCTTTTCCTACAGCCAAACTGCCTTTTTTATCCGAAATTCCAATGATGCTTGCGGGGATTTCAGTTGCCATCGCAATCGCCCAATTCAGAGGAATTCCAACTTTCTCATGAATAACCTTTATAGAGACGTTCATGGAAGAAACACTACCGGCAATAGTCCCATTAGCGTTGTGGCACGCTCCGTCTTTTACATGTATAGTTTTGTCAAACAACTTGAAAGCCTTAATGGTTGTTCCTATTGGTGGCATTGAATCGGTGACTAAGAAAACTTTGTCAATGCCTTTCGCATTTATCACTATTTTCATTGACATTGGATGAACATGTATCTCATCAGCGATCAAGCTTGTCTTTATCTGATCGTTCGACAATATTGCACCAACTGTCCCTGGCTCTCTACTATCAATCCCATTCATAGCGTTGAAAACATGGGTCCCAAGTGTCAGACCTGCATCCGTTGCACTTTGGACTTGTGAATAATTGGCCGTTGAATGCCCGACAGAAACTAGTACACCGCGTTTTCTTGCGTGCCTTATTAGGCCTAGACTACCTTCTATCTCAGGAGCCAACGTCAAAATTTTTAGTGTGGCTTGGGAAGCCTTGAAAAAAGCGTCGAAGTTAAGGATTGAGGGTTTTTTTATGAATTTACTCTCGTGAATGCCTTTCCTCTCTTCATTTATGAAAGGTCCTTCCAAATGGGATCCTAACACATTTGCTCCTTCAGTCCCTTTCACAACTGCTTCATTTACGGCTTTAAGTGCAGTGCAAATTATGTTCGTTTCTGCGGTAATTATCGTAGGAAGTATACCTGTAGTTCCAAATTTTACATGAGTCTTTGCTACTGCACAAACTCCATTGTATGACGCATCTTCCGTCAAGAAAACACCCCCACCTCCATTTACTTGCAAATCAAGAAAACCAGGACACACAATATGTTTGTCCGCATCTATTACAGTTGAATTCCTAGGGATATTAACTTGAGATTCTGAACCAACCTGCTTAATTTTTCCCTTATGAATCAAAAGAACGCCGTTCTCAATCACTTTTAATGGGGTATAGATTAATCCATTCTTAATGCAAAGACTATCTCCTGATGCCAAACTCTCCTACCTCGAATCATATTACTCAAGAGCTCTATCTAAAACATTATTGAGAAGAGCTGTTACTTCTCTTCTAAGTTCATTCAGTCTTTTCTCATTCATAGTCTCCATTAATACTCGAATTCTTGGTGAAGTATTTGATGCCCTAATTAGCACCCACGAATCTGGAAATTCTACCCTGACACCATCTATTGTGTCTACGTTTTCATACTTCTCAATCGCTTTCTTTCTAATTTTGTCCATAGCCTCAAACTTGACCTCATCATCAATGTCTATTTCAATCCTTTCAAAGAATTCAACCGGCATCTCTTTGAGAACTTCCGAAATCCTATCCATCTTAGAAACTATTTCCATCATGTAAATGCTATTCATAATGGCATCATCAAACCAATAAAATCCTGGAATGCATATATGCCCCGATTTCTCCACCCCAAAAATAGCGTTTCGTTTCTTAGTTTCTTGTATCATGAATGAGTATCCAACTCGTACGCGAAAAACAGTCATGTCATATTTCTTAATCTCGTCCTTTATTAGATCAGAGCACTCCACATTAACGACGACTGGACCTTTTCTTGTTTTCATCAACTCCCTCAAAAAAAGAATAGCAATATGTTCCGTCATTATGACCTGACCGTTGTCATCAACATACAACGCTCTGTCACCGTCAGTATCGAAGGCTATTCCTAGGTCAGCTCTTTCCTCTACGACCTTTCTGCAGAGATCCACTAAAGATTCTGGTCTAGGTTCTGGATCTCTTCTTTGCAGCATTGGATCAGGCTCGTCGTGGATGAAACTGGCTTTAATGTCGAGTTTTTTAAGTATCTTTGGTGCAAGCCGGCAAGTTGCACCACTTCCAAAATCAACAACAACTTTTATTTCCTCTGGCTTTATCCGTTCTACTATAAAATTGATGTACTCCTCTTCCATAGTTTCAGCATCTTTGACTAAACCTTCACCGGTTCTGAAGTTTTGTGAGGTGTATAGCTCTTGAAGTTTCGTAATCTCACCCAAAGAAAATCCGACTCCGTCCGTATGAAACAACTTGACACCACTCCACTGTGAGGGCAAATGAGAAGCCGTTATATACACTGCTAAATCGTTATTCATTTTCCAATTTGAGAAGATGCAAAAACCTATTGGGCACGTTCCAACTAGATAAGCATTTGAACCAGTTTCTACCAGTCCTGATATGAAAGCTTTTTCCAATCGCGCGTTGTGCTCACCAAAGTCCCTTCCAATAGTGACGTTGCCATGGATATAGGTTCCGACAGCTTTCCCGATCTTCTTCGCTATTTCATCGGTCAAATCCTTGCCGTATATTCCCCTTATGTCGTAAGCTCTAAAAATGTTCATATTCTCACAACCACTTAGCGTATTATGTTCACTCAAGGGCTAGTAAGTCTTATTATTACGAGACTTGCGCTTCAGAGGAACGCGCCCTAAAGGTCCCCAATCAGCTCTTTTCTGAGAGGTGATCTGTTCTGTTTTCGTACTCTATTGATGCTTTCCAGTGTTTATTGATGATGACTTTTGTTATCGAACCATTGTCTATGCGTCTCTCTCGATATTGGGTGAGTTGTTCTCCCAGAATGCTGCATACAAAAATCTTCGCTAAACTGTTATGCGTGACTAGAACGATCTTGCTGAAGTGCTCGAGAGACATTGAGGTTTGTATCTCAGCCCATAAGCTCAAAACTCGCTCAGCTGCATCTTGAGGGTTCTCCGAATTGGGCGGACGATTCATGATAGGGTCTTGCTTATAAGCATTATACAAACTAGGCCAACGTGCAAACACCTCCTGACGTGTCAATCCTTCCCATTCTCCATAATCGAGTTCTCTTAGCCTACGATCGATTATCAACATACCGCCTGTTTTAGACTGAATCGCTCTAGCGGTCTCGACCGCCCTCTTCATAGGACTTGTGTATATCCTGTCTATATTTTCTTTCTGAAGAGCCCGCCCAATGTCACTGGCTTGTCTTAGGCCTCTTTCTGTTATAGGTGAATCCGTAATGCCCGAATACTTGTCTCCGCTCGCGTTATCTGTGCTTTCTCCATGCCTCACCAAAAAGCAGACTTTGTTTTCTTCAATTGACTTTGTAAGCATATGAGGTCTTGCCTCTTGCTCACTCCTATCCTCTCGGACATACTGCTTTGAGAACATCCAAGGCATTAGAAGATCCTTGGAGTGTCTTACTCCTACATATTCTATGGGCTCGGTGCAACCCTTTTGAAGGTAAAAAGTGGCTCTGCGTATCTGCTGGGCACCGCTTTCTTTGAAATAATCATAATACATTTTCATTGTGTTTCCCGTATGTGTTTCACCAGCTACAATCAACACCTTTTCAATAAATCCTGGGGGAAATCGCAAGCGCATGAGCATATCTTCAAGTCTTCGCCCTTCTATCCAAGCATATGTTCTATCTATTACGACTAATGGCCTGTGCCCTAGAGAACCTGAGATCAACGCCCCCATTATTGCACCACCTCTTCCAATGCCGAAAATCAAGGTGGGCGAGAAGTTATCTCTAGTCATGCTCTGTGCGATTTGTTGAGCAGCCTTTTGGGCAGATCTCCAAGATAGTCTTCGCATTGGTATTAGCTTTTCGTAGATATACCATATTGATGATACCGCTCCGACAACGCCTAGAATAAGGCCGATAAGCTCATATTCATTTAGCGCCAAGGTCTCTCTTCATACTAGACAAAACTTGGTGACATAAGCTTTTCGGATATAGGCAGCTACGAAAATGAGAAACATAAGAAGCTGCACCTAGAGTGGTTTAGGCTTCTACGGACTAACGCTCAAATGGGTTCAAGTCCCGTCGCTTATGCGAGAGCGCGCCTTATCCATGCAAACCACCGCCTTCAACATTATAGGATTGGACTAATTCCTTAATAGCTGGTTAAAGAGAAGGATGAATCACAGAGGAAGACATTGATTAATACTTTTTATATCAGATTTATTTGTGTGAGATCTGGAATTAAGTAGACATATATTTAGTTAACAGAGGACTATATCCTTAAGGAGAGAGTTAGAGTGGATGATGAAATAGTAAATTATGAGGCCAATCTCGAAAGGGATTATGAAGCATTAACCGAGAAGCACAAAGCCGTAAAGCAACAACTGGAAACTGCGTTGTCTTCATATCTGAAAGGCGAAAAGGTTAAGCCAGTAACTATTCAAGGTCCGTATGGTTCTGGTAAGACTCAGCTTCTGTACCATCTTTTCAAATTCACTTGGGAAAATGGCGGCGTTGGCATTTACACGCATTTGGAGAAAATCATTCCAAGCCAAGAAATGGGTCCGTTAGAGTATGCTGAGTATCTGAGGGAGCTCGTGAAAAAAGAGATAGATATGCTCAGAAAAGACCAATCGAAACTAATGGCAACGAAAGTAAAGGATTATGCAGTTAGTCATATAAAGCAAGCAAGTAACAGTGCTGACCGAGTCGTTCTTTTTGTTGATGAGGTCGAGCAACAATACAGGCCATTAGACCTCAAAGTACATACAGATGACCATAGCCCATTGAGGGAAGTGATAGCAAGGGTTAACAATGGAGAGGCAGGTTTCTATTTGATTCTTGCATTTGCCCCAGTTTCCTTTTATGAATTCAGCAAAGGGGAGGCTCAAACTGGGCGATTTCTACCTGTGATACTTCCTATAGTAGAACCTAAAACTTTCCGAGCAATCTTTGGAGAGATTGGGAACCTCATATGGTGGATGGGAAAGGGAAGATATAGAGGCGTATCAAGAACACGAGACATCATTAAAGCCAATGTATTAAATATTAAACAGATTTCTAAGAAAGAACTTCTCGATGTTTGTAATAATATTGGCTCAATTGGAGACGTTCCAGCTTTAGAATTTGAAAATATCGAAAAGATTGATGCCTTTGAGGATTTTAGGGATTTTCTAATCCGCCTAGAGCCTAAGGAGGAGGGAGGAGAGATACATTGTGGGGCTGTCAAAGTTGTCAAAAAATGCAGGGTTTACGACGGTGAGAAAAATAATCTAATCGACGTTCTTGAAAAATCGCTAAGAAGTTCTGGTATCTCCAAAATAACAGACATCTGCTATTATCTTTCAGTCATATTCGACGCTCTCTCTACTTTTGATGGTAAAATGCCTTTGTTTACAGACCCAACAGACTGGAAAGAGTTGTTGAACATGGTCGAAGATATTATACTCGAATTTGAGGGAGAAGCTAGATTGCCTTCAGAGGATTTAATGAAACTTCAAAACAATGTTCCGGATTTTTCATATGATGTTCGCCGAAATGCAGAGAGCATAGGCGGTTTAGGTGAAGGCTATTGTATAGCTCCGAGCTATCTACGAATCCTGTTTCCCTTTCCAATAAGCTCTCCTAACCTTACAAATAAGAAAATAGAAGAACAAAGAGAGAATTTGGGGGATCAAACCTATCTAGCAAGAGAAGAATGGAATGGCATTTCGGCATTTTTCTTCTTGAATGAAGATAAGATAAAAGAATATCTAATTGGAGAAAGCAGAAGCTACCTGAAGGAAACAAGAGCATTAGTTGCAATTAACTTAGGCAGCGAAAAGGAAATTGACTTGCCAAAATTGGCACGATGGCTGCAAAAAGAAGGAAGGCTCAAGGTAGTCACTCCTACTCGGATTCTTTCCGATTTTCTTGCAAGCTATTTCCACTGGGTAAGAAATGAAAAAGGTGAGAATCTCCCCATAACAGGTGCATTCGAGAAACTTGCTCAGTATCAATCGATTCCCGAGAAGGATAGAGCGAGAAAGATCGCTTACTACACCTCACGGGTCAAGGAATATCTCAATAGCGAATTACCAAAGTTGTCTTCCCAAAAGTATACATTAAATGATAAGACCGGTTTTGATGAGGTGGCTCGTGTGGGATTTGTCTCGGAAGTAATAGGCTTTTCTTTTGTAGATGGCAAAAATGATTGGCAAGCTATACATAAGTTTAGGAGCGAGTTCGAAAAGACACAATTTCTGAGCAAAGAAAGCAAGAGCAAGCAAACAGGTGTACCTACTGCAGTCGAAAATCTAGTAGTAGTAGATAGAAAGACAAAGAGCGTCACATTAGGAGCTGTATTAAGAAGAATAAGCGATAGCTTCGGAAAGCATCTTCCAGATTTGATAGAAGTCGTGGACGAGATAAGCAAAGATGAGTTTATGACAATTCCTGCAGATGATGAATCCGCGAAGATATTTGAAGGCATCTATCTCTATCTTAAAGAATGGAAAGATCCAAGCAAAGCTGAAGAAAAGTTCCAACAAGCAAAATCTGATTGGAATGGATTTACCATCAGGATCCGTAAACTTTCTGAAAAAATAGAAGAGTTTGAAAAACTAGTAGGCAAAAATATCCTTATGACTCATATTTTGCAATCAGATGAGAACATTGTTGCCGCCATTGGGAAAATGCTAGGCGACTACCAGACTAAGATTTCGCCATACACAAAATTTTTACTTTCCACATTTATTGAGAAAACTATAGAAGTTGCAGAGCCTAAGCTCAATGAAATCGAAAAAAACTTTGCCGAGTTTCAAAGCAGTGTAAATGATAGGATAGAGGAGTATACAAGCGCATTTGGAAATATTGAGACCTTTGAAAAGGATACGTTTGAGTGGATAAACAAAAACAAAGACGACGCCAAAAAGGAGTTTCAACAAAAATTCTTGTATATTTGCCAAGACTTCACCAAAGGTGGTAAAATAGACTTGGCGCATCTACCCGATGCCGTTCCATTCGTTGAGGGAGTTGGGGAAATTGCAGATGAGCTTCGAACACTAGGAGAAATAAATGACGCTGTGAAAGAATGTAAAAAAAATTCAGAAAGGATTAATGAGAAGTTAAAGGAATGGGAGGCAACATGAAGTGTCAACCAACTACTCCGAGTTCAGAGAAAAAATCGACCAAATAAAAGAGAAAATTGACATGTGTGCTAAGATGCTTGAAGAAGTAAAGCCAGAAGAAAAGAACAAGTACGAAAATCCCCGGTATCGCATATGGTCCGGTGATATTAAAGACTTGGAGGGATTTGCCCTAAGGCTGGAAGAGTGGCTTAACCAACCACCTGTAGCAGAAGCTAAACGGTATTTGTTGGATCTTAAGAGATGGTCAGAATCACCAGAAAAGATATCACTGGAAGAAATCGAAAAGGACTGGCGATTCCTTTCAGATAGCCTTGAAGAGATGAAATCTATACATGAACAAACCAGAGATATCACTTGCGAACGCATTAGGAAGAAAACCCTGACATGGATTCTCAATAGAATCATTGAAAAAGATGTCGAACGCGCAAAGATCTGGGCAGTTAATGCTCATAAGTTTGCAGATAGACTAAATCAACTTGAAAACAAGAAAACAGAATCCAGACTCGCCGAGGAAGTGAAAAAGAGCGCTGTTGATGAGCTTTTAAAGGTGACTAGTTTCGATAAGGATAATGGGGAGGTAGTAAGCCAATATCAAGAGCTGATAGAAGAAGCTGAAAACACTGTCAAAAATAAGCCAGCTGAAATTAGCGAGGAAGCCATTTTTAACACGTACGATAAGAGTATGAAAATTAGTGAAACTCTTTCGATGATAAATACGGAACTACGTAACATCAGAACTTTTTTAATCACTCTGGAATGGGTACAGGAATTTCCTAACGTTAAAGATTATAACAAGTTATGGACTGGAAAAAAAGCAGCTACAGGAAAGAATGATTTAGCAAGCATTGGAAAAGCCTTAGAAAATGTACAGAAGCAAGCCGAATTGTGGAAAGATGCTCGAAGGAGAGAAATAGAAAGTGCTCTGATAAGGATTGGAAGGATGTCGAGAAGTGTAGATAACGAGGATATTTCCAAAAGTATTGGTGCCTTAGAGGAGAAGAAACAAGGCATCGATTGGAACAAACCCGACTTGAAAACACTTTCAGACATTATGTCTCAGAACAACGACTTGAAAAAACGACTTCGAGCGGAGCTTTTGAGAAAATTACAAAATGAGGACGCCATTTTGATAATTGAAGAGCCTGAGATCATTGAAGATTTTGGCAAGAGGGAGAACTGGGATTTTGAAAGGTTTTTCAAAGCATTAGGAATTGTACTGCACAATGGTCTCATCGAAATAAGAGCGGTGGAAGAAAAATGAGAGAAAGAGATGAAATGGAATTCCACAGGAAACTTAAAGTTGTTGAGGGGGCGTATGAGGCTAAAACTAATTGGGGCAAGATTACCGTGACGCTAGAGGCTATCCCCAACTATGCTGGGGGAAAAGGTCGTCCTGATGAACTTCTTGCTATAGAGGTTAAATTTGCAATTCTAGGTACTGACATCAAATTATCAATTCCCGTTCTTATCGAGTTAGGAAAAACAGGCTTTAGTGACGCGGTGGTTGATCTTAACGAGTTTTGCGAAAGAAGTATCTCCGGCGAGCAAAAGAGCCACATTGAGATTCCAATGATTGTTATCGGAGGAGACAGTTATAAGAAATCGGGACCCCATGAAAGACAGTTAACTGCTCGCTTTATTCTGACGCAGGTGCCAAAGAGAATGGTTAAATGATGCTTAATCGGGTTAAGTGAAAAATACGAAACCGCACATTAAAAAAGCAAAACGCATGCACGCATCGAAGTGCTACAAGTTGGCATTCGGGCTATTTCTGAGAACATACAATCTTCAGAGGATTTCTGCAACACGCGGTTGGCAAGAGTGCACGCCTAAAGGGTTCGGACTTCTACGTCCCCATACCCAAACGGGTTCAAGTCCGCCAAACTACAAGAACTAAAAAAGCCTTTTCGCAGGATTGTATCCAGTTGATAATGCACAGATGCAGTAGTATAGTTCGGTCACTCAACACTAACCTGCGATGTTCCCCACAAACACTAGATTATATCGGGATTCTGCAATTAATGATATACGCAGATACGTATTTAGGCATTCCAATTGAACGTGCCTGCAACATCTGCGCCCGCTCACTTCAGTAGGTCGTCGATGAAACGCGCGCCAAAAAAAGAGATTAAAGCAGTCGTTGATTTCTTCTAGGCTGGTTTCTCTTTATCATATGCTTTTCTTTCGTTCTAGCTTGTTTTGTCGTGCTCGTGTGATGCACTTCAAAAGAGTGGAATCGGTGGTTACGTTTCTGGGTCATTAATCTTTCTGGTAGGTTTTCACCCGACCCAATATAGGTCGGTTTCTTAGCATTTTTTGCATAAAGTTTGTATACCCCTGGGCCTTCTTGCACACGTTTGATATTTTCACTTGTGAATGATTTCCTTGCCGTCTCTCTCACCTCTCCTTACTGCTCCATCTCTTGACTTTCTTGAATTTTCCATCTGCGTCACGTGCGACAGCACGATAGTGTCCTTTTACTTCTATCCGCTTGTATTTTCTTGGCAAACATACACGCTCATCGAGTTCGTTTCACCCATATAACAGATGTACTATTTAAATTCTTCCTCAGAATTGATGTTTATGACAAGCTGATGATTTAAATCTCTCTTCTAGCTTTTTTCGCGGGTAAAATTCAAATATATGGGCGAAACCTCCAGCTTTTGGATATTCCTTTCTCGCGCGCAAAGATTAGACTAATTGCGCGCGCACATATTTGAAAAACATAGAGACTATGCGCCAAGGAATACTAACGTCTCCGCCCCTACTGTACAGAACCAAATCTATCTTGGCGTTCTTTCCGACAGAAAGTAGATGATCGTAAAGGGGTCTAACAGCGTCTTTAGCTATTCTGGCTCCAGCAAGCTGTCTATCGCCCGTAAAAAAGACTATTACTTTTGAGCTTCTCATGCTCTGGATTTTCTTGATCAAATCCTTTGACATGTTACATCACAATACCCATGCGCATTCTACGTAATAAGACTACTCTATAGAGTTAAATCATTCAGGATCTTGACTTTGGGTATTATTTCAGTTAAATTTTTTGGACACTTCTGTATTACGACACGACTAGGACAGTTTCTTTAACAAAGCAACGGCAACTGTGACAAATGGGCTAAGAATCTATGGCTACCACGCATTTTACAGAATCAACGATTTCGCGCGCGTGTATTCTTGGAGATTTTGGGTGAGATGCTTTAATCCTCTCTTTGACGTAGCCTATTTTTCATATCGACAAGCCATAATCCGATTCCAGATTCACTTAACAGATTCTTAATGCCG
>Ga0172366_10001799_pt1 | contig 16740 bp, 28 predicted proteins | sample LakKivSesite69cm_FD_114533 | JGI IMG/M metagenome (GOLD analysis project Ga0172366, IMG submission 114533) | Sediment microbial communities from Lake Kivu, Rwanda - Sediment site 69cm | ecosystem: Environmental > Aquatic > Freshwater > Lake > Sediment | place: Rwanda: Western Province, Lake... | reverse complement strand
GGGGTCGTCGTCTAGCATGGTTTAGGATACCAGCCTGGGGAACGTATAACACGTACAGAACGTTGGCGATCCTGGGTTCAAATCCCAGCGACCCCACTTTTTGCTTAATACTTGCTCATTTCACGCACTTTTTAGGCAAGAATTCAGTTTCAATATGGCTGTCTTGGGTTTCATGGTAGTCTGGAATAGCTTCAAACATCTCCCAGATACTATCAATTTGCGAGTAAAAACTAGCTTGATTGCAATTGAAACAGCTACGTTTTACTCGCATTTTCGCTATCAAGGCGAGAACGCGACATTTTTTCGAGGTCATGTTATGCGAGACCAAGGAATAGACCTGTCAGCCAACAAGCCAAAACTGATTACTAACTAGATGGTTCAGGAAGCAGACGTGATAATCGTGATGGGACACAGCGCGCAAGGATTCTTCCCTATTCTTCTAATATCTCATATGAAGATGTCATTTTAACTGCATTCTTTAGCATCCATCCTACTGAGCAGTATTTTTCTTCAGAAAGTCTTATTGCGCTTTCAACAGCCTCTTTACTAATGTTCTTTCCTTTAATGATGTACTTGAGATGAATGTTGGTAAATACTCGTGGCGGTTCATCTCTTCTGTCTGCTGTCATCTCTACTGAATAGTCTGAGAAATCCTGCCTTTTCTTCTTCAATATTGTCACAACATGATAACTGCTGCAGGCAGCTAAACTTGCCAGAACATTCTCCATTGGCGATAGTGCGGTCTCTTCTCCACCATTTGGTATGGGAGCATCGAAATTAACAGAAAGCCCTTTTTCATTTTTCGCTATGAAACGATAGTTTCCTTGCCAATCTAGAACCATTTTCTTAACCGAAGACATGAGTCTTCTTCTAGTATTGGATCACAAAAATCTTTCTGATGTTGGATTCTCAACTCTGAGTTTGGGAGCAAAACCTATACTAATAGCGCCCGCAGAAACGTCTTACAGCAATTCTCCTAGACAATGTAGTAGTCAATGACTTTCTGCATGCTTTTCGGCGCCGCCTGTTTTGTAGTAAACTGTTTCAGCATTCTTATCATCTGAGGCTGAAAGCGTGCAATGTCTGTCAGGGTTACTATGCCCACAAGCTTGTTTGCATCAACTACGGCCAGCTTCTTTATCTTACTTTGAAACATCAGTTTCACAGCTTCTTCCAAATCCGTGCTTGGCTCAACAACAACCAATGGGGTTGTCATGATCTCCTTCACTTTAGTATTCATAACGTCCTTTGCTCCTGCAATAACCCTTCTCAAGAAGTCCCTTTCCGTAACTATGCCCATAGCCTTTCCTCTTTCCAGCACTATGAGGCTGCCTATCTGAAATTCGTTCATAATGTCGACAGCCTCTTTAACCGTGGAATTTTCATCCACAGTAATTACCTCCCTCACCATCACATCTCTGACTTTCAAGGGTAGCAAATCCTGTTTCTGTTCCTCACTGTTCTGATCCGACAACAAAACCACTCATCCAATTATCCATGACCATTGCTTATTGGTTGTATCTTCAGCTGGCATTCTCGTATTCATACTCTTCGTTTTCCTAATTTTCTCCTCTCAGTCTCCACCTTTCTCTTCAGTACCTCAAAGTAGTCTTGGGCCGACAACAGATTTTGGCGATCGTTTTCAAAGTTTTCTAGCTTTATTATGGCAAACCAGCCTTCGCCGTATGGGTCTTTGTTTGCCAATTCAGGACTCTGACTCAGTTTCTCGTTCACCTCTTGGATTGTCCCGCTCACTGGTGATAGAAGGTCAAGCACTGATTTGGTTGACTCGAAAGACGCTATCTCGTCGAACTGTTCAACCTTGCTGCCAAGCTCGTTGAATTTGACAAAGATGATGTCGCTTATCATGTTCTGTAGGAAATCGGTGATGCCGACTTTCGCCGTGTCTCCTTCGATTCTTGCCCAGCAATCATTCTCGTTGTAGAACAACTCCTTGGGCACTCGAAATGTCCATTTGTCAACTTTGATTTGATAGGGTTCTTCAACCATTATAGCTCACTTTCCCACGAGTCTGTCTATCTCTGCTGCAATCTCTTCTGCTAATTTTTCTGCCAGCTCCTCTCCATCAGGCCCTATGTCTGACGCGGACCCAGGTTTGAGGTTGTGCTTCTGAGCACTCTCCGGGATTAGGATTCTTGCCTTTATTCTTGCTCCGTTTTTTACGGCGATTTTGGTTGCACACCGTTCTGCGCAACCATCAATAGGAATAGACGGGTACGTTTTGACCATTTCAGAATAAGGTTTGACTCCGGCAACCAATGGTGGAATACAGACAAGCACCGCTTTGCCTGGTCTTAGCTTTTCGACAACTTTGAATGCGCAAGCACGGGCTACCGATCCTAAAGCTTTGTCCATTCCGGCACATGGAATAACGGCCACTTTGTCTTCCGTGGATGGCTGTGAGCTCACTTCTTGACCGTTCTGCATAAGATCTCATCCACTTTCCTGGCTATTTCTTCAGCCACTTTCGTAGCCAACTCCATTTCTTGAGGCGCGAGTTTTTCTCTCGACTTGACCTTCAGATGAGGATATTTCTTCATCACTTCAGAGACTAGAATCGTTGCTACCGGTTTTCCGCTGAACTTCTTGGTTCCTGCCTCAGCGCACTTCTTACTGCAACCGTCGACAGCGATTGTTGGAAAAACTCTGGCAAACGCCCGTTCATCTTCGCCTCCTGCGAGAAAAAGAGGTAGACACAGTGTTACTGTTTGATCAGGCCTGAGCTTCTCCAGAATGAGGCGTGTTGCTACACGCGAGATTGTTCCTTCTGGCAGGTCTTCTCCGCTGCAGCAGATTACTCCAACTTTTCCTGTTGCAAGTGTCATCCTCATTTCTCCTTACGCAGAATCTCATCAACCCTCTCTGAGAGGTCCTTTGCGACGATCTCGGCCAGCTTGTCTCCTTGGTCATTCAATTCTATTACCCCTTCAGGCTTCAGGTTCCTGTTCTTTCGCAAGACGTCGGTAACGATTATGCTGTGTACCAGTCTTCCCTTGGATGCTTCGATGTTCTTTTTCGAACATTGGGCGGGACAGCCGTCCACGGCAATGCAGGGATTTTTCCTCACGAGTCTCAACGCATCGTTGTCCCCCATGGTTAGAAGTGCCAAGCACACGGTTCTTGTCTTTTCTGGCTTCATTCGCTCAATTACTCTGTATGTTGCTACTCGGCCAACAGTGCCTAGGCTTTTGCCTATTCCACTGCAGGGCACTACTACGACCTTGCGGTTTTCCATTGTTCAGAATTCTCCCTAGTCTTTTTGATTATGTTTAGGACTTCGGGTTTTGATGGAAAGCCAAGCGCTTCAGGCGCACAAACCACGCGGCATGATCGACAAAAGACTACGCAGTTGTCGGGGTGTGCGACGATCAGTTTCTTTTCTTTTTCATCAATACCGAAAACTCCATGTGGGCAGAACTTGAGACATTGGGGGTCACCTTCGCAAAAATTGCACTTGGCATAGTCGACCACTGGACACCATGGTATCTTGTTTCTCGGCACTCCCATGTACGTTTCTTCGGTCACTTTGCTGTCTCCTCCAGAGTCTTCTTGACCAATGCAAGGGCTTCTTGTGTCGTCATGTTTCTAGCGTCAATCGGGATCAAGTCCTTGTTGACGTCAAGGCCAGCGTTAGCGAAGGAGTCCTTGAACAGTTTCCTCTGCATTATTGGGGCGCAGCCAGCAACCAGATATTTCCGATCTTTTTTGAGAAATTCGGCGAGGAATCGTTCGCCGTCCTCATCACATAGCATCGGGTGAATGAACGCGTATTCGACTGGATACTCCGCCCGAATTATGTTGATGAAATCCCACATGTCCATCTTCGAAAACCCAGGACATTTTCCAGTGCAAACACAAAAGATGAAACCTATTTTCTTGTTCTCTGTTTTCTCCAATTCAGACACCAACAGCGTTGATATGGACATGTGAGATGACAATATTTAAATATTGCTATTGACCTAACAATGTTCATGCATTCAAAGAAGGGCAGTCAGCTTAGGTTCAAGGCAAAGATTTTCAACGCTCTCTCCGATCCGGCGAGACTTGATATAATTGAGTTCTTGCGTGCAGGGGAAAAATGTGTTTGCGAGATAGTCCCTTATGTAGACTTGATTCAACCCGTGGTTTCGAGGCATCTTAAGATTCTCAAGGATTGTGGGCTTCTGAAGTACAGGAAGGAAGGCAACCGGCGACTTTACTCAGTTGCAGATCCCAGGATATTCGAGATAATCGATGCCGTGGATTCAGATCTAGTCGATGCTCTTACGAAACGCATCATTGAACAAATAGCTTGATTGGGGTGATAGATAATTGCAGAAGATATTAATTGGTGTTGATGGTTCAGAACATTCGAAAAAGGCGTTAGCAGAAGCAATAAAGATTGCAGAGAAGTTTGGAGCTGAAATAACTGTTGTTAGCGTTTTTTACCCTGCACCTACACCCTCTGCTCACGAGTTCAGCCATAGAATCTTGGAAGATGCTAAAGCCGTCTTAGAATATGAAAAAGTAAAGTACAAACTCGTCTCGGTCACGAGTACCAATCCTTCCAAGGTCATTACGGACATGGCTAGAGACGGGAAGTTTGACTTGGTTGTGATCGGAAGAAGAGGAGTCGGTGCTGCTCATGAGCTAGTTTTAGGAAGCGTATGCAATAGAGTATCTTGCGAATCTCCTGTGAACGTACTTATAGTAATGTAGTTGTTAATGGCAAGAAGGCAAGGCTTTGACAGATGAGCAAGCGTATGTTAAACACGAAGCATCTCTAGGGCTTTTTGAGAAATACTTGACACTTTGGATAGCTATATGTATAGTCGTCGGCTTGTTGATCGGCAGGTTCGTGCCTGAATTTGGGGATTTTATAGATTCTCTGAAGTTCGTCAAATTATCCATACCAATAGGCATACTCCTGTTCTTTATGATGTACCCCACTGTAGTCGGCATCAGATTCAGCGACATAAAGAGGGCGGCACGAAGCCCCAAACCATTGCTCGTCACCATAATCGCCAATTGGGTAATAGCCCCACCCCTGATGACATTATACGCAAATACTCTTCTTGCCGGTAACCCTCAGTACATCGCAGGCGTCATACTTCTTGGCTTGTCACCGTGCACTGCTATGGTTATGTGGTGGATGTTTCTGGCAAAAGGCGACATGGCACAGGGCTTAGTCAACACAGCAGTAAACGCTTTGCTTATGCTTTTTCTTTATGCTCCATTAGCTGGCCTATACTTGGGTGTAAGCGGCATTCCAGTTCCATGGGATTTGATTGCTGCTAGTGTTCTGATTTTCATAGCGTTGCCAGTCACGGCAGGAGCAATTTCTCGCAAAGTAATACTGGATAAAAAAGGCGAAGGCTGGTTTAACAACACGTATATCCCAAGCCTCGGGAAAATATCCATTATTGCGTTGCTGACAACCCTTATAGTTTTATTTTCATTTGAGGGCGAAATTATTCTAAATAATCCTCTTTTAGTCGCCTATCTCGCAGCACCGAACCTGCTACACTATGCCACCATGATAACGTGGACCTATCTTCTTGGTTACTTCCTTGGTTGGAAGTACGAAACCGCGATAGATACCACTCTCATAGGAAGCAGTAGCCACTTTGAGGTCGCAATTGCCGTCGCCACAACTCTCTACGGTATTGGATCACCTGCAGCCTTGGCCACGGTCATAGGGCCGCTCATGGAGGTGCCTCTAATGCTTTCTCTGGTCAGACTTGGTTTGCGAACCAGGAAATACTTCCCGCGAAAAAAGGGATTAGCGCGTATTGCAGGAGAGAACCAATTAGATTAAGCTGGAATCGTGCTTGGTCGACGGCTTGTCAGTCGAGATGGAATATGCAGACACTTACGAGACTTCTCATTGATTTTAAGTAGGAGTAGAACCACATGCGACTAGGAATCCCACTCTATAAACAGACTACGGATTTCACGTGCGGCGCATGCGCAACTCTTATGGTATGGAGATACTTCGATAGAAATGTGCAACTTTCCAAGCGAAATGAATTCTCGGTCTGGACAGAGATAGTTGCCTTACCCTTCAAATTCTCGTCACCGTATCAAATTGCAGCGTTCTTCATCAAGAAGGGGTTTGAAACGAAACTGCTAATGAGTCAGGGGATTAGTGGCGAAGGCAAAATATTGCTCGAATGTTGCCAGACTGACTCTGCGGAAAGAAAGCTTTTTCTCGATTTCTTCGAAAAACACAATAAGATACTGAAAAGGCATATCGCTTCAGCTATTCTGGATAGAAACCCGACAATGCTCGATATCAGAAGGGTGCTGTCTAATCACAGCCCCGTAATTGCGTTAGTAGATTCTTACTTCACTTCTAAAGCAAGAGGAGCAAAAGATCCACCTCATCTGCCCCATTGGATTGTAATAACAGGGTATGAAGGTGAGAAATTTCACGTTAACGATTCAATCCATGAAAGTGGCCTGGAGACAGGAAAAATGGTTATGAACGGTCGTCTCCTCGCGAAGGCTATGGATACTTATTCGAGGTTCGGCTGGCCCTCTGCGCTAATAGTTGTGGGATTAAGGAAAGCGAATTGATTCCAAGCCTACGTCGTGCAAGCCCTGTAGACCAAATCACTGACATTCATTGTAACGTTGCTGTCAGATCGTCCAGTACGAACAAACAGTCAAATCCTTTCTTTCTAGTTGGGTTTTGAGAAAATCTATTACCTCTTTGTCTTCTATGCATCTGTTCCCTTTTCTGTCCTTTCGTATTGGAATACCTGTTTCCCGCAGTCTATCCTCTCTTGGGAAGTCAAGAAAGATGTAGTATACTTCTTGAGTCGGCATGATTAACCTCAAGCACGTTAGCTCTCTTTCAGGAGAAAGACCGTTCTGCTCTATGTTGTAAACCACGGACTTAGGTTTGAGATTGATGGCTAAGCGTTTGAATTCTTGCCAGCTTTTGACTCTGATAACTCTGTTCATCAAGTCTTGCCTATTGGTCTTGTTTTTGCTCATTTCTCAGATGTGTCTTCAGCAGCGTTGTGAATTCTTCGTAGGATGGAAATTTGCCGACTACGACGGGCTCTCCGTCGATGAATATGTACGGTGTCGGTTTGCTGTCTGACATCAACCTCATTACGTACTCTGGGTAATCCCATCGTTTCTGGTTGATGGTGTCTCTTTTTATAGTAACGCTATCTTTGTATTCTTCTGAAAGTTTCTTCACTATTTCGCTCCGTTCTTCCAACATCCTCCGTAGCTTTTCCACTGCTGCAAGAGAAGTAACTCGGGGACCAGGGCCGCAGCAAGTGCTCCCAAACGGGTCGTCCTCATAGATTTCCAGTCTTACCTTGACTTTTTCCATGTTCAAACCTTCTTTTATGTATAAATTGCGTCTATTGAGCCTTGACGAACTGGTTGTAGACTCCTTTGTTTCGGGCTTCGGGCATGGCTTTCTGGGCTAGGGCTTTAAGCGATGTAGTTATTTTGTCCATTTTTTCTATTGGTATTCCAACAAGACATTCATCGTCTTCTATGTCAGTGGCATCTCTGCAACCATAACAGCCTAGGCTAACGTTGACATTCTTGGTCTGATAGGGGATGACTGTCACATCTACGCAGCAAGCTTGAAAAACGGCAGAGCTGAAAGAAAGGCGTCCTCCGGTTTCATGAATTGCGGCTAGGTTTATCCACATTATCTTTTCGGGTTTATCCTCAATTATGACAACGTCTGGTCTGAATGTCGCATTTTCGAGTGGAGCAGCAGCGATTGCTTTGACTTCTCCCAGTTTCATTCTTGACATTTGCGCTATCGTCTTTGCTGCAGCTATTTCGGACTCAAACAAGCCGAGTGTTTTAAGCATCTTCCCACTGCTGATCTTCTCAGGAAGAGGCATAAGCCCCAAAGCTGCTGCAGCAGCAGGACAAGCAATGTTTTCGCTTGTTAGAGTCGCAATTTTTCCCCTTTTTGCTTCCATCAGAAGTTGACAGTATCGCAGCCTCTTAGGAGACTTTGGAGGGATGTCATTAGTGGATTCATCAGGTTTGACCAGTTTGACCGCAACTGGAGACCACTTAAGGCCAAGTATCTCCTTGAGCGAAACAGAAAACTGCAAATTTGTGTTTGGTGTCATGAGATAAACTTACTTCCTGTACCTCACTCGGTCGGCGTTGTCTTCAAGCTCTTTCTTACTTGTGGTTAGAACGTTCTTTTTCTTGATGATCTTGTGGATGCGTGAGAGGGGTGGGAAACTTACCGCGTGCACAGGGCAAGTGTTTGCACAAGTTACGCACCCTACCTTGCAGTTTAGAGGTGCAATCACTACTGGTCTCCTCTTGTCGAAGTCAAATGCATAAACGCCGGCGGCGCAACCCAAAACGCACAGTCCGCAGCCTATGCACAATTCATGTTCAACCGTGGGATGCCATTCAATCTCTTCTTTTGGAACCCCGTGCCAAACAGCCTTTGAATCTTTTGAGTCAGGCATTTCCAGTTCATCCCGCGTGTGTTGAGACGTAGAGAGCAATAGCAATATTTAAATATTGTTATTGGATGTTCTAATCACAGCAACCGATGTAAAGAAAGCGCGTGAGACCATTGCCCAAGAAAGAGAAGCAGAAGAAAAAGAGCTGGAAGGAAAGACAACGCGAGAAACAAATGAGATCGCAGCGTTCGCAGGAAGCTTACGAAATACAAAGGGAAAGAGAGGCTGCAAGAAAACCCCGGAAGTGGCCGAGAGGCAAGGTACTTGGCGCATTCTGTCTTATTCTTTTGATTTTCGGAGCCTATGGCGCATGGCAGTACACTCAACCCTCAACGGCGCCACCATCAATCAATCCCACAAACCCTTTACAGACACCTTACGAGTTCACCATGAACGACATCAATGGAACTAGATTCTCGCTTGCAAGTTACAAAGGAAAAATTGTAGTCATCCACATTATGGGAGTTGGATGCCATGGGCAAATCAACCCTATTAATGACAACCAGCTCACGCAACTGAAGACTGTTTGCAGTAGTTTTTGTGGGCATGAGCCTGTGACTTTGGTCACAGTTGCGGTCGCTACTTGCCCCAGCAGTGACCTTACACAGATCCGTACCACCTATGGAATCACGTGGCCGCTTGGAAATGACTATGACGATGGAACAATGGACATAGCACAGAAATATGCATCACAAGGCGATGGAACAATAGTGCTCATAGACAAGACATTTCATATCTCAGATTCGTACACCACGATAACGGCTTCAACACTTTCGTCAAAGATTAATCAACTACTGGGAGCATGATTGAAATGTTCGAGGAACCTCTGAGCCTATTCTTCCTTGGGATCGTAACCTTTCTTTCACCTTGCTCAATCTCCCTAATGACGGTCTATCTAACATATTCGGTAGGTATCAGCAAAAGCGTGCGAAAGGGGCTTGCTGTTGGCTGCAGCTTTGCCGCAGCCATGTGCCTAGTCTTCTTTATCTTAGGGTACGCAATATCTTCCCTTGTTCCCACAAGCATAATCAACTCAAGAATCTTCTTTGGTGTCTCAGGTATTCTCCTCATTTTCTTTGGAATCAATAACATAGGTTTGCTTGGAAAACTGGGACTGACTACTCGTAGTCTCTTTACCGAGCGATTAAATGCTGCAAAGCTGACTGCATTGACGCGGTTTTCTGCATACAACTATGTAATGGGCTCATTCTTATTCGGCCTGATTATTTCCATCGCTCTAGGCCCATGCACGCTATCCCTAGTCTTACCAGCTATACTGCTAACATTATTCACTGCCCCATCACCTTTTCACGGAGGCTTTTTGCTTTTCATGTTTGGTCTAGGCCATGCTTTGCCAGTCATTTTCTTAAGTACATTGCTGGCAACTGCGCGCAGAGTGGCAAGCGATAAGATTACCAGCGCAGGCGAATGGCTGACAAAGATTTTCGGACTAGCCTTTCTTATCATAGGCATAGCAATTATCACATATGCCTTTGGAGGTTGGTGAAAACAACGAAAACTAAAGTGAAAATCGAGGTTTTTGTCCCTTTAGGTTCATGTGTATGTAACTTCGCACCCTTCATGGAAAGAATCGGACGTGTAACGTCGAGGTTTAAAGACGTGACAGAAGTTCAAGTGAAGTCGAACAAATCATCAGAAGCTTCCAAGTATGGAGTTCAAGATATGGGAATCGTCATTAACGAAAGGACCAAACTATCAGCAGACTTTGACGAGAAAGAACTTTACAATGCAATCGTGCAAGAACAGCAAAGTCAATAAGTCAAGCTGAACAATGCATCCGATCACTAACTATACACTCAATGACGTCACTTTGGCATTAGCGACCACGTGCAGTCAGGCAGGAGAGAATCCGAATGTAGCAGCCACGCATTTTGGAGTCATGGAAAGAAATGTTAGGAACGAAAAAAGGAAGTTGGATAACAGCAAGAGCGGGAGAGTTGAATGAGCGATAAAGACTTGTTGAGTCTCTTCTTTCCAGATGTCTTGGTCAGGCAGATTGAGATAAAGGATGTAACCCCATGCGGAGCCGATCCGGACAAAATCAAGTTCTTGGCGCAGGCCGACAAGCAATTAGGTGATGTGCTTCCAATTCTCTATCTTTACATCCCGAACGCCAAATATTCAGAGAAGCTGGAAGCCCTTAGTTACAAACAAAAGATGCATCTGATCACATTGTTCTCTTCGGGAAAAATCGGTATGACTTACGTTAAGGATCGACAAGAAGCAGATTTGCTTATTACTGAACTTAAGAACTTGATCAACAGAGCCTTCATCTATCTCAAATCCCATGGAAAACCAGACAGCAAAATGCTTGAGATTAAGCAGCAGACAAGCCCGATGGGAATTTATGAAAGACTCCCGAAAACTAACTGCAAAGAGTGCGGAGAAGAAGGTTGCTTTGTTTTCGGTGTGAAGCTTTTGTCCGGCGAAAAAGAGGTAGATCAATGCCCCCACGTTAGCGTCAATGAGTTGAAACAAATGCTATCCCCTATTAAGATCTGAGTATGCATAAACATGTCTTATGAGCTGAGAACATGAAAAAAATCTTGTTTGTCTGCGTTGAGAATGCTGGTAGAAGTCAAATGGCAGAGGCCTTTGCTAAAGCCTACGGTACAACTAAAATTGAGGCCGCAAGTGCTGGCACCATGCCTTCAAATGAAGTCATTCCTATCGTTGTTCGAGTCATGCAAGAGAAAGGAATAGACCTGTCAGTCAACAAGTCAAAACTGATTACTAACCAGATGGTTCAGGAAGCAGACGTGATAATCTTGATGGGATGTAGTGCCGACGGATTCTGTCCTGCTCCGCTGTTGAATAAGGTAGTAGACTGGGGAATTGAAGATCCAAAAGGTAAACCGATTGAGAAGGTGAGAGAAATTCGGGACGAAATTGAAAGAAAAGTGAGAATGCTGGTTGATGGGTCTATCTAGTTAGTCCTGACCTGTTTCCGCGCTTGCGTCTTTTTCTTGAATGGCTCTGTTTTTTATTCTGTGCGCGGGGATTTTGCTGTAGGACACGGAACACTTTTTTCTTTTTGAGCATTGCCTCGTTGCAGCCCATTTTAGGATTGGGATAACAGCTTCTCTGAGCCCTTCTCCATCTTTTGTCAATGAGTATTCGACACGAGGCGGGATTTCGGCGAATGATTCTCTCTTGAGCAATCCTTCTTCTTGAAGTTGCTTCAGCGTGTCTGCAAGCGTCTTGGGACTTATGCCTCGCAGTTCTTCCATGAGTCTGTTGAATCTGAGGCTACTGTAATTGCCGATTGCGTTGATGATCAAAAGTGCCCATTTCTTGCTTATCACATCTATGATCCCTTCAAGCGGACAAAAACAAACCACGTCATTCTTGTTCTGCATGCCTTTCACTTTCGTTACGAATAGTAACTATTCGGCTATAAACTTGATAGGATAAATACTTTACTTTCTATAGTGTAAGAAAAACAGAGGTGAAGTTGCATATGGATGAGGAATGCGGTTGTAGCATGCATCATCGGAGACATGAGAGTTATTGTGGATGTAGTGTGCATGGAGAGGGACACGGTTACAGAAGACGCTTTTTCACGAAGGCCGAGAAGGTGGAGAAGCTAAAGAACTATGCAGAGGAGCTGAAGAAAGAGCTCAAGGCTATAGAAGAAAAAATCAAGGAGATGCAGAGCTAAAGATCTCGATCGAGATGGAGTTAGATTATGCCCCTAGAAAGCGCTATTGAAGTCTCAAATCTAACCAAATATTACGGTGACCTTTGTGCAGTGGACCATGTAAACTTCGAGGTAAAGAAGGGAGAGATCTTTGGCTTCCTAGGCCCCAATGGGGCGGGCAAGACGACCACAATACGGATGCTGACCGGAATCTCCATACCCACTGAAGGAACAGCCAACATCATGGGCTACGATATTCAACGTCACCCCATAGAAGCAAAGGAGCAGATGGGAATCGTTCCCGATGTCAGCAACGTCTATAATGAACTTTCCGCGTGGGACAACCTCATCTTCACTGGAAAGCTCTACGACATGCCCAAGACGAGCCGCGAGAGCCACGCTGAGGAACTCCTGAAAATGTTTGGACTCTACGAGCGACGCAAAGAGAAGGTGCAGGGTTTTTCTAGAGGCATGAAAAGGCGAATATGCATCGCAATGGCTCTTATGAACCGGTCTGGCATCCTCTTCCTCGACGAGCCAACTTCAGGGTTGGACGTTCAGAGTGTCCTAATAATCCGAGATCTCATCCGGAACTTGAACCAGCAGGGTCTAACAATCTTCCTCACAACCCACAACATCGATGAGGCAAGCCAGATGTGCGATCGAGTAGCGATCATCAACCACGGCAAAATCGTAGCTATCGATACTCCTGAAAAACTCAAGAGGACGCTGGAGAGCCTCCAATCCATAGAAGTCGCCTTCGAAACCGCACCTCCAAATGCTTTGAAAGAGTTGGAAAAACTAGCTGAAGTCAGTGAGGTCGTGAAGGAAGGCGACAAGTTCAGATTCTTCACTCGCGATCCGCCCACGGTCTTGGATTCGTTGTGGAAATACTCCCAAGATAACAACCTTAAACTCATCACCGTAAATACTGTCGGCCCGAGTTTGGAAGATGTGTTCGTAAAGCTGACGGGCATCAGACCTGCGACAGCAGAAGAGGAATCGGGAAAATCAGGTCGAAGCGAAGAACAAGAGATGGTTCACAGGAGAAGGAAGCAATTATGAACGCACATTCAAGTCATTATAGCAGAGAGATACGAGTAGCCTGGGCAATCGCTGTAAAGGATATGCGTACCTACTACACGAAGCCTCCGTCTCTTATGTTCGGGATACTGTTCCCCTTCAGCCTTTTCCTCTCATTCAGCATAGGAACGAAAGCGCCTCTGGCTGCACAGATCCCAATCCTCGTATCTCAAACGTTATTCTTCGCATCCTCTTCAATAGGCCCCGTGGTGATACCAACTGAACGCGCCAATCAGACTTTTGACAGGTTCTTAACATCACCGGTTTCTCTTCTTTCTATCTTAATGGGTAAAACTCTAGCAGGAATAATCTACGGGGCCGGAATCTCCGTCATTCCGGTCTTGGTTGGCATGGCCTTCTTCGGTTTTCAGATAATTAGCCTGGGGGCTTTGTTCGTTTGCTTTTTGCTATCCTCTCTTGCATTCTCGGCCTTGGGAATTATGTTCGCTTCGATTCCAGGTCAGACTCCTGGTCAGGTGATGATGCCTCTCAACTTCGTTCGCATACCCCTACTCTTCATCAGCGGTGTCTACACACCTATCCGAGATCTGCCAACCTGGATGCAAGCGGTGTCTATGCTTTCACCCTTAACTCACACTGTTGAACTTGCAAGATACGCATCAGGCGGAGAAACCTTCTTTGGTCCAATCCTCAACATAACAATCCTAGCAATATATGTCGCAACTTTCCTCTTAATGGGCATTCGCTTCCACATAATGAACCAGCGTAAGGAGTAACGTGACAACCTGTAAGAAGGGAAAAAGCATTTTGAGAAAAAATATGTGGGATTTAACTAAACTAACAGAATTTTCAGAGACTCAAAGAATCAAAAAAGACATCTGCAAAACAAAGTGGTTCAATATTGTCCTTGTTTGTCTCGAAAGTGGCCAAGAGATTCCTTCTCGTCCAGAGCCTTATGACGTATGCTTCTATGTCATTGACGGAAGTGGCACATTCACAGTAGGCAATGAACAAGTTGACTTGCGTCATGGCGGCGCAATTTTCGCTCCGGCGAACGTGGCACGAGGCATAAGAAGCTTGGAACGACTGACCATACTAGGTATACAAGAACCACATTAGGACGGAAATCACTGAATCTTGCCTTAGACGTTCATAATCTGACAGAACAGTTTGGTCACATCCTTGCAGTGGACAACATCTCATTCACAGTCAATCAAGGCGAAATCTTTGGGTTCCTTAGACCCAACGGCGTAGGCAAGACTACAACGATACGAATGCTCACGGGACAGACCAGACCTACCTCGGGCTCCATTGGGGATCCGACAGTCACGTACACCTACGTCATTGACATTGTCGCGTTAGCGCTGTTCACCATCGTATTGGTAGCCGCATCCACCAAGATATCAAGCGATTCTTTTTTCGATATCGGCTAAATCACTTATGTTCGTAGATCCAACCATAATTCGCGTAGATCTCTCTTATCGGGGCTGAGGCCAAGAAGTCGATGAATTTCTCAGACAGCTGCACATTTCTACTATAGGAGATTATGCCGGCTACAGTGCTTCTAAAGACCTGAAGATCTTGAGGAAGCTCGATCACTTCGCAAGTGTCTGGCCACACGCCTTGGAATGCGTTCCAGCCGAATATGGCGTTAACTTTGTCTGAGTGGATCAGGCTCATGAGGGAACCGCATGCGTCTGCGTGATGGGTGATGTTTCGACGTATCTGGTCGGTTAGTCCTGCTTTGCTCGCTACGTCGTCCCACACGCCTTTCAAGCATCCGTCGACAGCTATTCCTATTCGAACGTCTTTCCTGCAAAGGTCTTGGAGGGAAGCGATCTTTGCCGGGTTTCCAACAGGAACAATTATGACAGACCTTCGATAGCCCAGACTCTTTCTTGACCCTTTAAGTATCAATCCTCGATCTTCTGCATCATCCAAAATGTACTCAGCTCCGGAAGAGAAGACGTCGCCTTTTTTGAACTGCGCTATTTCGGTCAAAAGGTCGCCTGGTTTGCCTATCTTCAAGTCGCATTTTACCTTGCAGTCTTTCTCAAAAACAGCTATTGAATCACGAAGAGGCGGAGCAACTGCCCCAGCAGAATACACTTTAAGCTGCCCTTTTTCAGAACCCATAGACCTTGTCACCTCTGATGAATAATAATCTTCAAGACTTACACAAATTGCTTTCGAAACATCACAAATGGTTTGGTGGTTGATTTTTCTTTGCATCGTCAATCCCCATCATCTACGTCATCGCAGAACCCGAGAGTTTGAATGTCGACCTGACTAGGCTTGATGGTAGCCCGGGAGAGTTTCGAACTCTTGCCTTGACAGTAACATTTTTACAGACAAACCACACAGAGGTGAGGGTTCAAACGTGGGCTCTAACCCATATAATCCCACCAAAAGCCTATTTTTCAAGAAATAAAGCCAACGCAGTTGATTTCTGCAAAAAATAACGCTGAACAATGTTTAATGTACTACTTTGCACCATGCAGGGTTGTCGAAATAGCTCCTGCAGACGCGAACTATATTTGGGTCTTGTGTCAAAATCGCGGTTTCATTAATCCAATTTGCCACCGTTAAAAGTGTTTTGACATCAGTGATGAGCATTCCAGGGGAGTCAGCCGAGGTTAAGCTAGTACAACATACCAGACGATTCTTGCCAAGGTTCGAAAGGTTTTCTTTTTCAAAAACTTCCTGCGTTACAGCAATGTTCAAATCTACCCCGCGTTTTTCTTTTGCCTTCATCAAAGAATCTTCGAGTTCCCCCAAAACTTCAGGATATGAGATGAAAATGGTCACTTCTTTCCGCGCTGTTTCGATCAGAGCCTTCATTCTGTTAATGATGTTCTTCTGCCCTCGGATAATGTAAGCTAATTCAAGTTCCTCTGACTTCTCAACACTGTCATAAATCTGTGTAAGCAAGTCGGCGAGAACATCTGCCTCCTTGACTTTCTCGTTGAGCTTTTCAGTTAACTGAGCTTTTAGATTGGCGATTGCATCTTTTGGTGGCATGGGTCGGTAAATGTTTGGACTGCCCTTCTGAACTATAAGCATGCCTTTCTTCGATAGACCGTCTAGAGCATAATAAATCTTCGAGTCAGGGATACCTGTTTCTTTGCACAGCGTGCTGGCGGTCATGCTTGAGTGCCTTAAAAGTGTAGCATATGCCAATGCCTCATGAGTTGGCAATTCCAGTTCTTTAAGTCTTGACACAATTTGATCACGTGCAACTGTCTTTACGTTGTTGGTCACTATATCTTCTTCCTATTTCTAGTAAGTGATTGTCAGAGAAGTCTTAAATAATTTTCTACTACCACTGAGTAGTAGTTAAGATCAACAGGGAGGTTTGGTATGGAAAACAAGATAAAAATGCTCATAGCAGTAGGTGCTGCAGTTACGGCGAATTGCCAACCCTGCTTGAAAACCGCCGTCGGCCAAGCTCAAGGAACAGGAGCAGAAGAAAAAGAAATCCTTGAAGCAATCGCAATAGGCAGAATCGTTAGAAGAGGCGCGATTGGCAAGATGGACAAATTCGCCTCAATCTTGACTGGAAAG
>Ga0172366_10001795_pt1 | contig 16761 bp, 12 predicted proteins | sample LakKivSesite69cm_FD_114533 | JGI IMG/M metagenome (GOLD analysis project Ga0172366, IMG submission 114533) | Sediment microbial communities from Lake Kivu, Rwanda - Sediment site 69cm | ecosystem: Environmental > Aquatic > Freshwater > Lake > Sediment | place: Rwanda: Western Province, Lake... | reverse complement strand
TGTGGATATGCCTGTGATGGTGGTAGATGGTTTGGATTGTTCCTCTTCACCCACGGATGCAAGTGTGGATGCCACTATGATTCCACATAAAAATATGTAAATAGGTGTTTTCATATCGCTTTCAAGTTATATAAAATATATAGAGCTTTTCCCTTCTTTTCGGCAACATTAAAATATTTGCGCCCCCTTTGTAAAATATGCAGTCGGTTACGTCGTCGTCGAGATAAGTCGCCGAATATCAGTTTCATCTGTGGATGAAATGAGGGTGCGGCGGAGCATGTCAAGGGCGAAATCTGATGTGAGTTCCCTGATAAGGTACCTCTCGCCCGTGAAGCGCCTCTGACATGTGATGATGGAGTCATCTGTTGCGAGTCCCAGATAGACAAGCCCCACCGGCTTTTCCTGTGAACCGCCGGTAGGTCCGGCAATACCTGTTATTCCAAGCGCAATGTCTGCACCCGAAACCCTTTTCATGCCGGTTGCCATTTCTGCGACCGTTTCGCCGGAAACCGCTCCATAATGTCTCAGTGTCTCATCTCTTACTCCAAGGTATTTCACCTTTGCCTTGTCTGAATATACGACTATTCCCTCTTTAAGATAGTTTGAACTGCCGGGGATATCGGTCAGGCGTTTGCAGAGAAGTCCCCCCGTGCAGGATTCGGCGATAGCGAGAGTCTTTTTCCCTGCGATAAGGAGTTGCCCAACCTCCGCCTCAAGGGTTGCATCATCACCCTCACCATAAATGCACATGGGGTCAATCAGGCGGAGGATTTTTTTCCTTGCGTCTTCGAGGAGTTGATTTGTCTCTACGCTGGAGGCGGCTGAGGCGGTGAGGCGGATATCAACCTTGCCCGGTCTGAAGATAAAAGCAAATGTGACCCCGGGAAGGGCATTGAAGAGCGGTTTCAATTGCTCGTTAAGCTGTGATTCTGGTATATCGATGGTTCGCAGAACAAGTGTGTCAATAATGGCTGAGCTCGGGAAATGAGTTTTCAGAAAATCCGCAACAACATTATCAAACATGGGAATCCACTCGCGTGGAGGTCCGGGCAGTGCGATTAGCGCCTTGTGTTGGGTCTCCTCATAAATGATAAATCCGGGTGCGGTGCCGTTCTCATTATAAAGAGGTATGGAGCCAGCGGGGAGTAGTGCCTGTGTGAGATTGGATTCAGGCATGCACCTTCGGCGCATTACAAAGCGTGCCCGAATCATATCTGCCGCTTTCAGGTCCGGGACAAGCGGTTTGCCATAGAGCTCAGAGACCACATCACGCGTCAGGTCATCCACTGTAGGTCCAAGCCCGCCCGTCATTATGATGACATCCGTGCGGTTGCGGGCGATGCCAAGAATATTCAGCAGGGTCATTTTATCATCGCCGACCGCCGTGTGATAAAGGGGCGGGATGCCAAGTTTCAGCAGGCGATGACTGATTTCCCGGGCATTGGTATCGGGATACACACCCTGCATGATTTCAGTTCCTGTGGAAACAATTTCCGAAGTAAAATTTTTCATAGTTTGTTTTTTTGTGAAAATTATTTAATATTGCTATATAATATATGTGAAAATGTCACGGTCAAGATAGAACGGAATGGATAAAAAACAGTTGACATTGCATTGGATAAACATAGATTTCTTTCCGATTTGTTTTGCAGGGTTTTTTTGAGATGAACAAAAAAAATGAAAATAATAATTTATCTTCCCAGGAGGATGAGTATCTCCGCAAGCTTGAAGAGTCCATTTCGGGCAAGAACGGCGACTCTGTTTATATATTACCCGAGCGGGAAATTAAGAGGCGTAAGCAACTGGAGATTCTCAGGAAACAGGAGCTTGAAGAACAACAGAAAACATTTCCCCCGCAGGATAAAGAACCTCACACCATCCCCATTGAGTGGGCTGTCGGGGACGCACAGGAACCCACCGCAAAGGTGGAGGTAAAAAGGCCCGATGTGCCGGTAAATGAAACTGTGAGGCAAGAATCCGTACCCGTGGAGACAGAGACTCCATCTCCACAAGTTAGCGAAATTCCGAAAACCCCTCCCGCCGCAAGTCGCGAAATCCCCTCAACAATAATGCATCCACCCTTATTTGAAATTGGAACCATACTCAGACTGGAAGATGGCAGTATCGGCATATATAAGGGTTCCATCTCTGGCAAGGAATATCACATGATTTATCATCTCCGCCCTGATGGATTGGTAGAGCCGCAGGGCATTTATATATATGCATATCGTTGTGAGCCATTCGGTCATGTCCCGGATGATGTTCTGCAGGAGATACAAAGGACAATGCGCTGGGAGCGTGACCGGATTATTTCCCACCTGACATCCGATGAAAAGTCCAGATTGATTCCCCTCTTATCTCCCACATCGGGTCAGCGGATGGTGGGAGAAACTCCCCATAAAAAGAGGTCCCTTGAGCGTGGGCGTATCTTGCGCATTCGCATGGGTGATCGCGTCTGGGAGGCTGTTAACTGGGGTTCAAATGAGCTGGGGCAAATTGTCGCTCACAATACGAGTGGGAAGTGGGCATTGATGCATCTGAATCTGGGGCGATTCGGAGATTCTCTTGAATATGGTGAACTCCTCTCTCCTGAGGAAATCAGAGATATAAACAAAGCCCTTTCTGAAAGTATCACCTTCGGTGAATAAGGACTGATACGAAAACGAATCCGATGTCGCATCGCTTTAGCGGATTAGATATTAAGGAGAAATGATATTATGAAAACCTTTTCTCTCGCTAAATTAACTTCAAGACTCATTGCGCAATGTAGTATCCTTGTTTTTTTTATCACGGCTTTAGAGATTATTATAATGATAAGCCCATTCGCATTTTTCTTTTATTCGGTTTTCAATCCTGTGTTCAAATTCATCGACCATTATCCAGTTACAAAATGGCTTACATCATTCTTTTTACCGCACATGATTCTTCCCCCAACCTCATTTCTCGTTGTAGTTCGTATTCTCGGGTCGATTCTCATTGTGGCAGGATTGTTTACATTTGTCATTTGTGCATCTCAGGTCTATCTTGGCAAGATTTTTAAATGGGGTATTGTAGATAAGGGACTATACAGGCTTATACGTCATCCACAATACCTTGCTCTTGTCATGTGGGGATTTGGTATGTGTATTTTATGGCCAAGATTTATCGTTCTTGCAAGCCTTTCCGTCATGGTGGTTTTCTATTACTTTCTTGCGAAAGACGAAGAGCGGAGAATGATGGCAAGATATGGCGATAGCTATCGGAAATATATGCTGAAGACAGGTATGTTTTTTCCCCGGTTTATTGATGAAAGGTTTTGGGCGCTCATTCCCAGCAGTTTAACCCGCAATATCATCGCTCCTTTGTTGGCAGTCTCAACATTAATGGCATCAGGATTTTGTTTGCGTGAGATTACTTTACGTTCGATTCCCTTTGTCACCGATGAGAATGTTACTCTTGTTTCGATTCTCCCCGAAGATAACAAACTCGGAAAGAATGCGCTGGACAACATCTTGAAAACTCAACACGGCAAACAAGGGAGCTTACTAATTCCTAATAAAGACTACCTTGCATATCTCATGCCTGCGGATTACATCATGCAGGGAATGATAGCGAACACTGGGAGTGATTTCCATCTTTTCAAGCAACATAATACCTTAACCATGATAACAGAGTGGGTTGTTCATCCGTTTGAGCATTTGCGAAGTTCTCCATCTTTACATATGGCTAAGATGCACAATGTCAGTCCTGACTTCGCAAGGAGACATCATTGCCCAATTGGCATTAATGATGCAAATCTCCAATGTAACAATTGTCCGTTTAGGCGTGTTATTATTGTGGAGGTTGACCATGCCACTGATGAGCATCTTTCAGGCAGTGGCTTATTGTCATTCAATACAATAAGGATTCCTATTTGCTATATTGACCTGAATACATCGACCGGCGAGATTGTTAATATCAATAAAGTGGAAAAGGTGACAGCCTGGCAGGAGGTTCCTACGCCTGCCATATAGAATTGGTATAACGGGATATAGTGCAATTCTTTTCTCTTTTCCCCATCTTTTTTAAATATCTTCCACTTTTATCTGACGCAGACGTAAGGCGTTGGTAATGACTGAAAGGGAACTGCATGTCATCGCCGCGCTTGCAATCACTGGACTCAGGAGCAGACCGAAAAGGGGATAAAGAATGCCTGAGGCAAGGGGTATTGCCACGGTATTGTAAATTAAGGCGAGAAACAGATTCTGCTTGATGTTTCTCACCACTGCATGGCTCAGATTTATTGCCCGCAGGATGCCTCTCAGGTCGCCCTTAACAAGTGTGACAGCGGCGCTTTGCAATGCAACATCAGTCCCCGTTCCCATGGCAATGCCCACATCTGCCTGAGCAAGGGCGGGTCCGTCATTGATGCCATCCCCCGCCATGGCGACCTTGAGTCCCTTTGACTGTGTATCCTTCACAAGTTGAATCTTTTGCCGGGGGTCAATGCCGGAGGCAACGTCGGAAATATTGAGACGCCTTGCAACATAGTCAGCTGTCGTGGGGCTATCCCCCGTTGCCATTCTGATATGGATGCCCCGGTTTCGCAAGTGTGCAATGGCAGATGGTGTAGTTTCCTTGAGTGGGTCGGAAATGGCAATCTTGCCGCTTAGATGTCCATTAATTCCCACAAAAATGGCGGTTCTTCCCTCTGAGCGCCATTTTTCAAGATGCTCATCCTTTGTGGCCACGTCAATGCCGTAATCATACAGGAGCGAGGCATTACCCACAACTACCTTTTGCTCATTCACCCTCCCCGCCACGCCATGTCCGGTTATTGCCTTGAAATCGCTAACCGGCAGGAGTGCAAGATTTCGCTCCCGTGCGCCTCGCACTATAGCCCTTGCAAGGGGATGCTCACTTGCCTGTTCAACCGATGCCGCAATTTGTATCACTCGCTCTGCGGTAAGTGGGGGAATGGCTTCACACTCAGTGAGCGCCGGATGTCCCTCCGTGAGGGTGCCTGTCTTGTCGATGATAAGTGCATTGATGCCGGAGAGCATTTCCAGCGCCTCGGCATTTCTGAAGAGAATGCCCAATCTTGCGCCGCTACCCATGCCCACCATGATGGACATTGGTGTGGCAAGACCGAGGGCGCACGGACAAGCGATGATGAGCACGGCGACGGCGTTCACCAGCGCTAAGGAAAGTCTTGCGCCGCCACCGATACTTAGCCATGCAATGAATGTCACAACCGCAGTTGCAATCACCGCAGGCACGAAATATGAGGCAACTCTGTCTGCGAGTCTCTGTATTGGCGGACGCGTTCTCTGCGCCTCTGAGACAAGCTGGACAATCTGCGCTAAAACGGTGTCCTTGCCTACCTGCTCTGCGCGCATGATGAAACTCCCTGATTGATTCATGGTTCCGCCAATTACACGCTCACCTGCCTTCTTGACTGACGGAAGCGGCTCTCCTGTAAGCATGGACTCATCCACCGCGCTTTCGCCTTCAAGAACGAGACCATCCACAGGCACCTTTTCACCCGGTCGGACCCGCAGGCGGTCGCCCACAACTATCTCGTGAATCGGCAGTTCCTTTTCCTCTCCATCCCGGATAACGCGGGCTGTCCGAGGCGCAAGATTAAGGAGCTCACGAATCGCCCCGCCCATTTTGCTCCTTGCCCTGTGCTCTAATACCTGACCGAGTAGGACAAGTGTGATAATCACAGCGGCGCTTTCAAAATATACTGCCACGTGTCCATTCATGCGTGCCGATAAGGGGAAAATACCAGGAGCAAGAACTGCCGCCACGCTGTAAATATAAGCCGTTCCCGTTCCCATGGATATCAGGGTGAACATGTTGGTTGAGTGGTATTTCAGCGCCGTCCATGCGCGGACAAAAAAAGGCAAGCCCGCCCAGAACACCACCGGCGCCGTCAGTATCATCTGCAACCATTCATTCGCCCTTTGGGTGATGAATTTCTGGAGCGGCTGGCGGGGAATATGGTGTGACATGGCGAGGATTAAAACGGGAATTGTGAGTATCAATCCAATCCAGAACCGGCGTTTCATATCATTTTGTTCAGTCTCGGATGTTGGAATCTCCTCAGCCGTGGGTGTGCGTTCCAGCGCCATGCCGCACTTGGGACATGTGCCGGGGAAATCGCTTTCCACACCTTCGCACATGGGACAGTAATATGCTTTTGTTATCTTGCGTGGTTTGGCTTTTTCACCTTTGCCCACCTCACAATGCGGACAATGCTTTTCCATAGTTCACCTTGAAAACAATGATTATCTCAGCCCCACCCGACCCACTGATATTGGATGCAGGAAGAGGTCTCAGTAAAAAATTAACCATACTAACCTGCGGGTACAATCTTTGATAATTCGTATGTACTCAAGGATTGGCGCAGTTTGCAAGCGTTAAAAGGCAAGAAAACGGGCAATCGCAATTGGAATAATGAATACTCTAGTAAATATGCATTCAGACCGAATACATACTCTGCGATTGCCCGCGCTCGGCATAAATCACTACAATCTCATCTCGTCTCTGAATCAAAGCAATATCATTTACCCTCAGTAATGTGGGTTTTTTCGAGCTCAATGTGCCTGTCCTTCATCTGTTTCATGTATTTTGTGGGGTTCTTATCGAACTCTTTTTTGCACTCGGAAGAGCAGAAATAAATGCGTTTTCCATTCTTGTCAGAGTAAAACTTCTTGTCAATTTTCTTGTGGTCGATAGGGCACCTTGTCTGCTTCCTCATCATGGTGCCATGTGTCATGCCTTTTGCCGTAACTCCCTTTTTCTCTTTCGCTCCCACTCGCGTGGTAGCAGTTGTTGCCTTGTCTTGAGACTTTACTCCCTGTACAGTTGTCCCCGATTCACCCGTCTTTCGTGTTCTGTGAGTAGTTCTTGTCTGTGCCATTACAGTCGCAGTAAAAAGTGTAACCAGTGATAAGACCATCAGCGCAATCAGCGATTTACGTGTGTGAGACATACGTGTAATACCTCCATTCAGACAGATTTTAAGGCGTTATAAGATAACTGCCTTTTTCCAAATGCCTGTTCCTATCTTTTATCACCTCTTTCGTCTAAGATAATTTTTCACAAGTTAATGTAATATTAAAATTCAAAAATCTGAACGTTATCTTTTAATGGAAATATATTCATGCGCAAAACTCATGCCTGTTTTTTAATCGTTGTTTATAATGTGGAAACTGGATGATGTCATGTCTGCTGGCGTGACCAGATTGATAATTTTCCGCCTGCGGCTGTAAAAAGTTTATTTTTTCTATGCCAATCAATCCCCAGAGATGATTTTGTGGCTTATTATTCTTATTTCAGAGTGGAAGGGCGTTAAATCCATTTTATTGGCAAATATCCCCATTTTGTCACGGTTATAATGCTTCCATGCGTCAAAAAATACCACCGCTCAGGACTGGTCTCATGTCGGCGAGATTCTCACACACGGAGAGTTCCCCTGCCAAAGAAATCTATCCCATTCTTTTTTTCTTGCCCTGAGGGAACGATTAAAGGCATAATTTTTGCGTAATAATTTGTTAGGACCCAGATTTCAGGAGGTTTTTATGCATTACCGTAATCGATTAAAGGGATTTATGTTTATAGGGCTCCTCATGGCGCTTGTCATTGTTCTTATCCTTATGGGGTATTATTTCAAGAAGGATAAAGATACACAGAGGATGTGGGTCCAGAGACCGATTGACAGAAGTAAGGATGTCGCCTGCACCGCCAATCGTCAGACGCTCTCCACCTCGATAATGACCTGGACAATTTCCCATCCGGGGGAGCAGGTTACTGCGGAAAAACTGCGCCAGGCGGGCTATAGTGTCCCACGCTGTCCGGACAACGTTGATTACATCTTTGACAATAACGGGAATGTTTACTGTCCGATACATTTTCCGCCTCCGGGTCAGACACCCATGCCGAGACCCTCAAGCATAAATATCGGGTCTCCGGAGGTTGATTCTCCAAGCGCCCCTGCCGCAGGAACACTTGACCGTGTCAGAAAACAGCTTGGGCAGTGAACCCGGTTTCTGTGCGAATCCGCCATTAGAACAAATCGCATGAGTCCCTGTTGCCGGCTTATGAGACTGAAAAGGGTTTCAGGGATAATGTTAAGACTGCATGATTTTGAGGGGGTGTTATGATATGTTTCGCAAGACGTATATTTTTCTTTTTGTCGTCACCTTAGTGAATCTCTGTATCATGTTATCCATCCTTTTTCTGGCACGGGGGAATGGACATTCATCCGGTGCGGGCATTTTTCAAGAGGCGCAGGCGGTGGAAACCAACCGTAACATCTCCCTGCGGTACACCCCCATTGTTAAGGTGGCGGAGAAAATCAGCCCCTCCGTTGTGAATATCGGAGCCATCCGAACGGCATACGTCCGACGTCTTGACCTCAACTCCCAGGACTTCTTCAATCCATTTATCCTCTATCCTTACAAGGAAAAGATGCCCTTTCTCGGCTCCGGCTTTATACTTAACTCCGAGGGAGACGTCCTCACTAATTTTCACGTCATTGAGGATGCGGAAAAGGTAATTGTGACTCTGCCCGATGGTCGTGAAATGGATGCCGATGTGCTTGACGCTGACAGGGTGGTTGATGTTGCCCTCCTGAAGATTAAAGATGCAAAAAATCTCCCTTATGTAAAGCTTGGTGATTCCGATGACATCATGATTGGTGAACCAGTCATTGCGCTGGGCAATCCATTCGGCAACCTGATTGAAGACACACATCCGACAGTGACAGCGGGCGTTATCAGCGCCAAGAATCGCTCCTTTAATCCCGACCCCGACAATATGCGTGTTTATACAAACATGATACAGACGGATGCGTCCATCAACCCGGGCAATTCAGGAGGTCCGCTTGTCAACGTGAATGGAGAAGTCATCGGAATCAACACCTTCATCATGTCACGTTCCGGTGGTTCTCATGGCATTGGCTTCGCAATCCCGATAAACAGGGCGAGGGCGGTGGTGGATGAAATCTTGAAGCATGGCAGGATACGACCGCTCTGGCGGGACTTTGACTGTGTGAATATGACGCCTCATCTTGTGCAGGTGTTGAAGGCGCCTGACCAGTCTGGCGCTGTTGTGATGAGAATGGAGCGGAATGGCGCGGCGGAGCAATGCGGGTTGAAGGTGGGTGACATCATCCGGAGGGCAAACGGACGCGACGTGCGGGACTCTTCTGACTTTATAGCTTATTTCAGCGCCCTGCAGGTGGGGGATGTCTTCAATCTGGAAGTCCTGCGTGATGGAAAGACCGTGAAACTCAAATATGTCGTCAGGGAATACAAGCCATAGACCTCAGTCAGGTAAATCCCGTGGAGCATTTTGTGTGTCAGAGGATATTCGTCCATCGAGGATGTGGATGATGCGGCGGGCATGATGTGCAATGTCTGCCTCATGCGTCACAAGGATGATGGTTTTTCCACTTGCACTAATCTCGTCAAAGATGGTCATGATTTCACTGCCGGTTTTGGTATCAAGATTACCCGTGGGTTCATCGGCGAGGAGGATATCGGGGTCATTTATCAGTGCGCGGGCGATTGCCACTCGTTGACGTTCACCGCCGGAGAGTTCGGCGGGCAGGTGAGCGGCTCGGTGGGAAAGTTTCACCTGTGAGATTAGTTTATCCGCCGCCCGGCGCCTTTCGGTGACGTGTCTTCCTGCATAAATGAGAGGGAGCTCCACGTTTTCCCGCACGGACATCTGGGGCAGGAGATTAAAGTTCTGGAAAACAAATCCGATACCTGCGTTGCGGGTGTGAGAGAGTTCCGTATCGTTGAGGGTGTCCACGCGTCTCTTGTTCAGGATATAATGACCGCTCGTTGGGCGGTCTAAGCATCCAAGGATGTGCATAAGGGATGATTTACCTGAGCCTGAAGGTCCCATGATTGCCACAAATTCCCCCCGATTGATTATCAGGTCGATGCCGAGCAGGGCATGAACCTCCGTTGCTCCAAGGTGATAAATCTTTATCACACCTTCAAGTTGAATCAGGGTATTTTTGCCGTCATCGAAGATTTCGGGGGCTTGAGACAATTGTGTTGTCCTGTTTTGCTTATTTAGGTTGTGAGCCGATGACCGGCTCGATGCCTTTTTTTATCTCCTCAATCGTTCCTATGCGCTCAATCTTTTTTGTCGGGTCGCGGAGGAGCACGGTTTCACCGCCTGAAAGTCCTTTGACAATGATGATGTTATTCTCATTGGTTTCGCCTGTCTTGACATTGCGTTTTTCATATCCCGTGCCTTTTTTGACAAAGACATAACGATTTTCCTTTTCACCAAAAACAGATTCCTGTGGGATGAACAGTGTGTCGGTTGTTTTGTTGATAAGGACTTTGACACGCGTTGTCATTCCCTGGCGGAATTTTTCATCCGGTTTTTTCAGCTTGATTCGCACTTCAAATTCCTTGCCTCTTGGTGAACTGCCTCCGCCGCCAAAGTAAAACTCCGCATCGCTTATCGGCACCACGCTTTTTGTTTCCACATTGCCTTTGAAGACCTGCCCTGGCAGGGCATCCACTGTGATTTCCGCCGGCAGTCCGACGATGATTTTCCCGATGTCTATTTCGCTGATAGGAATGAGCGCCTGCATGGTAGCCGGGTCAGGGATTTCCATCAAGTTGGCGCGCCGCCACGTCTGGTCGCCTTCGGCAATCTTCCCCATCTTGCCGCCCTTCCAGGTTATGCAATATGAGATGTGTCCCTGCCCATTCGCCTTAATGGTGGATTTTTCGATCTTGTTCAGGACATCATCGAGTTTCTTCTTCTGACGCTCGAGGTCAACCTTGGCACTTTCCACATCAGATTCCTTGATTTTTACATCTGAATTCTGGTCTTCAATCAGCTTCTTCAGGTTAATCTGCTCCTGTTTGAGGGAGAGTTCTGCCTGAAGGAAGGCAATTTGTGCGTCGTCAAGAACCGACCTCGCCACAAGGTTCTTCTCAACAAGGATTTTCTGTTTTTCATAATTCAGTTTGGCGTCCTTGAGTTTCAAATCCTGAAATTCCACCTTTGCCGTCTGTGCCTTTAATGATAGGTCGTTTTTCAACCGGGTTAGGCGAAGGGTTTCTTCTTTCTGGTCGAGCCTGGTCTTTGCCAGGTCAACCTCCACCTGTAGGTCTCTCTTCTGGTCATCGAAGTCGGTGGTGTCCATCCAGATAACCGGGTCTCCCTCCTTAACGTATGTGCCCTCTGGTATCAGCTTGATAATCTTACCGCCATAGTCAGAAGTCACATTTTTCTTAACTGCGGCATCGAGTGTGCCGATTGCGGAGATGGCGATTTCGAACGGACCTTTCTTTATGGTGGCGGTCGGGATGTTGGTAATCGGCGAGAGTCCGCGTTTTATAAAGTGATTGTAAGTAAAGAAGGCGCCACCAACTATTATGAGTAGCGCAATTATGATGATTATCTTTTTCAATTTTTTTGTCCCTCTTTGATATTTAACAAAGCATTGTGAACATCCAGTTCATGAGTAATATTACCGACTTGCATCTTTTCAATTGAGGCTTCTTCCGATTGCCTTGTAAAGCCTCGAGATACTTATCTGGTAATTTACCAGTTCACCAAAATAATTAGAACGTGACTGGAAAAGGTCATCCTGTGCCTGGCGCACATCATTGCTGGTCGAAAGACCAGCATCAAACCTGCCCAGCTCCTGGTCAAGGCTTTTTTCTGCCTGTTCAACCGTTTTTTCAAGGATTACGAGACTGGATTCGCTCGCCTTGACGCGACGATATGACTGGGTGACGTCCCTGATGGTGTCACGCTCTCGGCTTAGCTGATTGATATGTGCCTTTTCAAGAGAGAGTCTTGCCCGGCGCAATGCCTCCCTTTTGGGGATATTTGGCAATGGAATAGTCAAAGAAAGTCCCGCATCCCAGGAACTTTGGTCGCCCAAATTGTGACTCTGGCTGAACTCATTCGCCGAGTCACTGCCGGAATAGCTTACATTGAAATCAAGATTGGGGAGGGTCTCATTTTGCGCAGTGTCAAGGGCGATTTCCCCCTGGCGGACGGTGATGTCGCTCTGAACGAGCTCCATCCTGTTGCTGATTGCCTCGGCGATGCACTGGTCAAGTGTGGGCAACTCCACCTTGCCGATTTTCAAGAGATGCTCTGTAATGTCCTGGATGCTGATTTTTGTCTGGAGCGGAAGTCCGAGAAGGGTAAGCAGTCCCTCAATCTGGTCGTCATAGGTTTGCTGGCGTGACACTACATTGTCTCGCTCCGAGAGATATTGAACCTCTGCGCGGGATACCTCGCTCTCAGGTATCTGGTCGAGACTGAATTTAATCTTGGTTGCCTCAAGGAAGGAGGCTTTCTGCTCGAGGGCATCCAGGCTGACGCGGAGCTGGCTCTTGGCGCGCAGGATGCTGTAATATTGTTCGATGACTGAAAGGAGGACGTCACGGCGGCGCAGGGCATCCGTGATTTCACTATTGATGAGCGAGAGCCGGCTTGCTCGTATATTAGCAAGACCGCGGCGCAGACCACCGCCCCGCAAGAGGGGCTGGGCAAGACTCACGTTGCCGGTGTTGGAGTAAATTCTATCTGTTCCCTTGGAACGACCGGTTTCCATGGATGCCTGAATTGTGCCTCCGGTGGCAAGATTCTGTTGCGCGGTGAGGGATGCACTTTGACTGTTTCTATGGGTCTCTATGCGGTCACCGTAAACATTTGTGCGGTCCTTTCCAACGCCTGTCTGTGCGCCGAGTATGAATGAGGGGATGAACTCAGCCCGCGCCTCGCGATAGGAGGATTGGCTGATGAGGAGGTCACGGTTGCTTGTCTGAATATCAAAGTTGTTCGCAACGGCAAGGTCGAGACACTGACGCAGGCTCAGGTTTTCATAGTTTGTGAGCCGTTCTATTGGTGTGGTGGGAAGCTCAGCTATGCCGAGGGTGCTCTCTGTCCATGCAATGAATGTGTAATTTTCGGATAAAATTGAAAGTGTCTGAGATGTGGCTGTCGTTGCATATGCCTTGATGCCGAACATGGGGTAAAAACACAAAAAAATCAGTGTGTGTGTAGCTAATCTGTGGAATTTAATCCAATACATGCTTATATCCTGTTACTTTTTTATCAAAGAAATTACACTGAGTTGTCCGCCTGAGGCGGATTAAATGTCTTTGACTTAGATTTTATATCCTCTCCAAATTGAGAATGCAGAATTTTTTATTCGTCTTAATTTTGTGCTTTATATTTATTAGACGCATCATATTAACAAAAAGTTGTATGCATTATTATTTTTCATGATGCAAGTAGTTATCTATGTCTTTTTTTGTAAAGGGAATCAGTTCACTTTGACCCTTATCGGTATTATATGAGAGAATGTAGTAATGGCGTTTGGGGAAGTGACGTATGACATCCCCGTTTTTTTCCGCTCCCAGGTCACGGCAGTAAAGAAGCGGACCTTTAAGATAGGGGTCTGTGATGCGGTAGCCATAAACCCAGCCTGCCTGGGGTAATGAGCGTATAAAGACGAGCGCCGGCTGTTCTACACTTTTTTCCACAAGTTCATAAGGCTCCCTCAGCTTCTCTGTCAGACAGCTCATAAATAACACCTTTTCAGGCAGGAAGGTTATCAGGCTCAGAATCAGAGAGACGCCGAGAAAATAAGCGGCGAAAGATGAAAGACGTGGCATGGCGAAGAAGGGAGAATTCTCCGAAGTCCATTGTTGTCCCTCTAAGGGCGTTCGCTCCATCAAGAGGAGTATGCCTCTTGCAGTGAGTAGGCATATGGGCAAAAGCATCTCAAAATAGTAAATGGGACCCGTATCAGGCACGCCGGGGGAATAGTAAAAAACATAAGCCACGCAAAAGGTAAGAATGACGAATCCGCATGCCCTGTCCGCCCATAGGGACGCCTTCTGTAAAAGGACTGGCAGGATGAAAAGGAGCGACCATGGCACCCCAAGAAACCACAGATTAAAGCGCCCCATGCTCACCAAGAGATTTTGAATCCCCTTCAGAGGCGTGTGAGTGTATCTCAGGTCCTGAAGCATTGGACCAAAACCGAGCCGTTCAGAAGGGTCATAATAGTTGAACGGGAAGGTAAAGGGGGAACCGGTTACAAGTCGATTGTACCAGAGGGTGAAGATTGCCAGGGCGGAAAATCCCACAACACAGGAGAGAATAAAAGGGATGTGACTTGAGCCTTCTTTGTGTGAGAAAAATTTCCAGAGGAGCCAGAAGACGAAGGGTAATGCAAAACCCAGTGCGCTCATCTGCCTGATATTAAATGCCGCCCCGATTGAAAGTCCTGTCAGGAGCCCCCATCCCGCACCACGTCGCTTTATCCCTTTCAGAAATGTCAGGGTGAAAAGCGCAAGAAAGAATAGAGTTGGGGCGTGGGAGAGGAGTGTGGAGGCATTGAGTAAAAAGAATGGAGATATGCTCAAAAAGAACGCCGCCAGGATTCCCGTTTTCGAGTCATAAATTTCTTTCCCGATTAAATAAATGAGCCAGATGGTGAGGAGGTCGAGGATGATAGGGATGGCGTAAAACGTCCCGACCAGCATCTTTCCAGCCGCAAGAAGGGCGGGATGCCCCAGGGTGTATTTTCCGGTCAGCATGCCACCACTCGTTATAATAAACGTATTGGTGAAGTTTTTTTCCACGGGCGGCGGGGGTGCAAGGAAGTGCCCGCCCAGCAAAATCTTCGCCTGCGCAAGATAGGCATTTTCATCATCTGTCACCGGTGTTTTCCCCAGAACAAATATTGTGGTCAAGAATATGATGATAAAAGAGAGGAGCGTGAGCAGTGAAAGAAGATAGAGATATTTTGAGGATTTGAAGATGTCGGCATTTTTGATTTTCTCGAGAAGTGGCAGACGCCGAACGCTAAGGTAAAGTGCAAGACAGACAGATGCGGGCAGGAGAAGAAAAATTTTCCAGAAAATCGAAGCCAGTTCCCACATTGGAAAATGACGGATGGGGGAGCGATAAAGGTCATCCGAAATCGGGACTAAATTTAATGGACCGCCCGTGGTGGAGAATGTTTGCGGAATGAAAAATCCAAGGGAGGGAGCCATGAGGAAATAACCCAGAATAAAAAGAAAACCACTCAGGAGAAAAAAAGCGGAGATGCGCCTTTCCTTGTCCATAAATTCTGTGGAATCATGATTCAAAATTGATAATTATTTTCAGTTAATAGATGCCGTAAAATACCGACACATTGATGTAATTAATGGCTCAAATGAACCGCACAATCAATAGACCCTCAGATGCTTCAAACCTCCCATTTATTTTTCATCATCGTGCTCACCGGTATCCTCACCGTATGAGGATTCTTCTTCGAAAGAAAATTCCTCCTCCTCGGACTCTTTTTGTCTGCCACGCCAGAGCATGACGGCGAAGACAACGGCGATGATAATAATGAGCAGGATGAGAAGTTTGACAAACCAGTGCAAACCGGGCTTTCTGGATGGCTCTGGCGGGATGATATAATTACGGAGTTCCTCCATGGATTTCTGGATGTCCTTCTGTGAATTCTTGATGGAGACGATGCCGCTTCTGGCGTTAAAGATATAATTATCAACATCGCGATTCAGGTCGGAGATTGCCTTTTCAAGACGGTCGATTTCAGCATTAATCTCATTCAGGCGCTGATTAATCTTGTCCACACGTTCCTTCTTGAACGTGAGTTCCTCAGCCTTTTTCCTTTCCACCTCTTTACTCTTGCAACCGCTGAAGAGTGAACAGAGAAGCACAAGTGAAAAAACCAAACTTATTAATCGGGATGATTTCATTCCGAAATCCTCCTTTTGGCGCATTCATCTCATTTATTTGTGTATTACCCCTCAGAAAACGTTTACTGTCAAGGCAGATTTACATGAAATGAGGTCGGGCTGTCAGGGCACATCTCATGATGCTTAGAGAGATGCACCACAGGTCTCCTTTCACTCCTTTTTCTCATTTTCCAGACCCACGGAGTCCCAGATGATGAATCGTGGACGGCTCTTTGTCTCTTTGTAAAGTGAAGCGAGATATACCCCGATGACTCCGAGATTGAGCAGTTGGAGTCCGGTGGAGAATAGAATCAAAACGATGATAGACGTCCACCCGAGGATGATCTGGAATCCCATCAGCCAGCGGGCAATAATGAATATGATGTAAACTAAGGAAAAGATGATAAAAATTCCGCCTGTGGCAAAGGCTATATAAAGGGGACGGCTTGTAAAGGAGACAATGCCATTCAGGGCGAGACCAAGCATCTTCCCAAGATGATATTTGGTATCCCCGTGCAGACGTGGAGGTTGATTATAGGGGACGTAGGCGACATTAAATCCCATCCAGTTCACAATGCCCCTCAGGAATAAGTCAGTCTCGTGAAACTGCAATATCTTGTCAAGCACACTGCGGTCCAGGAGACGAAAGTCCCCCGTATTTTTTGCAATTTTGTAATCGGAAAGGAAGTTAAAAAAGTTATAAAAAAATTGGGAAGAAAAGCGCTTGAAGCCGGACTCTTTCTGCTCCTGCCTGATGCCAATTACAATCTCGCTCCCGCTTTGCCATTTGTTGATAAAGTCTGGAAGAACGGATGGCGGATGCTGGAGGTCGCAATCCATTGAGATGACGCAATCACCCTTAGCGTGGTGGAGCCCTGCAAGTATCGCTGACTGGTGTCCGAAGTTTCTTGATAATTTCAATCCCTTGATGCGAGAATCGGCGCGGGCAAGCTGGCAGACCACATCCCAGGTTTTGTCCTTCGAGCCGTCATCTACAAAGATGAATTCTAAATCAAGCGACATGCCGGATAGC
>Ga0172366_10001794_pt1 | contig 16763 bp, 15 predicted proteins | sample LakKivSesite69cm_FD_114533 | JGI IMG/M metagenome (GOLD analysis project Ga0172366, IMG submission 114533) | Sediment microbial communities from Lake Kivu, Rwanda - Sediment site 69cm | ecosystem: Environmental > Aquatic > Freshwater > Lake > Sediment | place: Rwanda: Western Province, Lake... | reverse complement strand
TGGAGGGCCTTCATGGTGCGCACCAGGTTAGTCACTCGGGCCACCAGGAGGTGCTCCACCGCCCCAGCGGAGGAGCTGACCACCGCCGGGGTGATGCCCACTGCCCTGCGCTCCTGGAGGATCACACCATGCACACCTACCGCCTCGGCGGTGCGCAGCAGGGTGCCCACATTCTGCGGGTCCTGGAGCAGGTCCAGCAGGAGGAGCAGCGGTTGCTCGCCCCGTTCCTCGGCCAGGTTCAGCATTTCCGGCCAATCGGCGTAGGGGTAAGGGCTCACCTCGGCAGCCAGGCCCTGGTGGCTGACCCCCAGCCGGTCCAGCTCTTCTCGTAGCACGCGCTGCATGGCTACCCCTGCTTTGCGAGCCAGGGCCGCGATTTCGGCGATGATCCCTCGCTCTTCTATGCCCTGGGCCAGGAGCAGGCGATGGAAGGTGCGCCGCCCCGCCAGCAGTGATTCGCGCACGGGATGCCGGCCGTACAGCAGCTCAGCCATCGCCGTCCTCAATCGTACCGAACCGGACGATGCCTGCGTCGGCGTTGCCGGGCTTTAGCCACCATGACTCCTCTGAGCACTTCAATCAATCGGGCCAGGAGCGCTTCCCGGCTCAACTGCGTCAGCTCATCCAGCGTCAGAGGGAGGGATGGCCGCTGATAAGGGGCCCGGGCCAGGGCCAGATAGCCCGTGTGGGCCACCATCCGATCCTCGGGCCGCAGCCGATGGGCATTCACCCGGTAGGGGCGCAGGAACAGTTCCTTGACCTCGATGCCGAGGAACCCCGCCCTCTCCAGCCCTTCGATGAGCCGGACCAGTTGGTTGACCGTGGGCACCAGGCTGCCGAAGAAACCGCCCCCCTTTAGTGCTGCCTGGGCCTGCTCTAGGTACTCCCAGGGCTGGCGCACATCCAGGAACAGCGCATCCACATCCCGCTCATCGAACCCCTGGGCGATATCCCGGGCTTTGAGCTCCACCCAGTCTAAGAGCCCATAGCGCTCCAGGTTTCGCCGCGCGGTCTCCTGGAATTCCTCCTGCAGCTCATAAGAGTACACCCGGCCGGTGGGCTGCACATGGTGGGCCAGGGCCACGGCCATGGCCCCGCTGCCTGTCCCTGCCTCGATGACCCGCTTGCCGGGGCGGATGTCCATCCACAACAGCAGGTAGCCGATTTCTTTGGGGTAGACGATCTGCGTCCGCCGCTGGAGGTGCATGATCAGATCCGAGGTCGAGGGTTGGAGGAGAGTGATCCACCTCCCCCGGTCGGTCGCCACCCAGCTCCCGTAGGGCTGGTCGATCAGCTCCTCGTGGGACACCCGCCCGGCCGGACAGCGAAACTCCCGGCCGGGCTCCAGCTCCAGGAGGTAGCGCCTCCCCTCCTCAGTCAGGATCAGAACCAGGTCGTGTGGCTGAGTCAGAGCCATTGCTCATTGGGCCTCGGTGCTCTGGGGCGTGAGCCGCCAGGCCGTCCTCTCCGGCCGGTCCTCCAAGGCGATGCCCAGCTCGCCCAGGCGACTGCGGATGGCGTCGCTCAGCTCCCACTGACGGGTCTCCCGCAGCTTCTGCCGGACCTCGACGAGCAGCTCGATCAAGGGCCCCTCCAATCCACCGCCCAGCTCCTCCATCTCCTCGGGGATGATGCCCAAGATCTGGCCGCCCAGCTCGCGGTAGAGTCCATCCACCGCGGCCAGCGTCCCCTGCGTCACAGGGGATTCGGCACTGAGCAGCGCATTCACCTCCCGGTTGAGGTCGAAGAGTGCGCCGATGGCCGCGGCGGTGTTGAAGTCGTCATCCATGGCCTCTAGAAAATCGGCCTTGCACTGGGAGAGCATCTCCTCAACCGCTGGGCCCGCCTCCCCCGGAGGGGCGGTTTGCAGTTGGGCACGGACCAACCTCACGGTGCCATGCAGTCGTTCCAGCCCCCTGGCCGCACCGCTCAGCGCCTCTTCGCTGAAGTCCAGGGGCGAGCGGTAGTGGCTGGTGAGGATGAAGAAGCGGATGGCCAGCGGCGGATACTGCTGCAAAGCCTGTTTGATGGTCACGAAGTTGCCCAGGCTCTTGCCCATCTTCACCCCGTCTACGGTGACCATGTTCCAATGCAGCCAGTATCTGGCAAAGGGTTGGCCCGTCGCTGCCTCCGACTGGGCGATCTCGCACTCATTGTGGGGGAAGATGTTTTCCAATCCACCTCCTCGGATGTCCACCGTCTGGCCCAGATACTTCATGGCCATGGTGGAGCATTCGAGGTGCCAGCCCGGATAACCCCATCCCCAGGGGCTGGACCAGCGCAGGATGTGGCCGGGCTCGGCTCGCTTCCACAGGGCGAAGTCGGCCGGATGGCGTTTCTCAGGGTTCACCGCCATCCGGGCCCCTTCCTCCAATTCTTCAATCCGCCGGCCGGAGAGCTTGCCATACTCGGGGAAGCTCTCCACGGAGAAGTAGACCGAGCCATTTACCTCGTAGGCGAAACCCTTCTCCAAAAGCGCCTTGAGGAGTTCAATCTGTTCGGGAATGTGGCCGGAGGCGCGGGGGGAGATGTCGGGGCGCACCACATGGAGAGCATCCATGTCCTCGAAGTAGGAGCGCATGTAGGTCTCCACCAATTCCATGGGCTGCACCCGCTCCTGGGCGGCCCGGCGGAGGACCTTATCCTCCCCCTCGTCGGCGTCGTCGGTGAGATGTCCCACATCGGTGATGTTCTGCACGTAGCGCACCTTGTAGCCCAGGTAGCGCAGGTAGCGCACGATGACATCGAAGGAGACATACCCTTTGGCGTGGCCAATGTGGGCGTGGTCGTACACCGTCGGCCCACAGACGTAGATGCCCACAAATCCAGGGTGTAAGGGCACGAACTCCTCTTGCTGTCGGGTGAGGGTGTTGTAAACTCTCAAAGCCATCTCCGTCTTCCTCCTGAGAATCCTGACATTTACTGAACTGTGAACTCGGCCCTCTGCTGAAGCTTGCGGTCTATGTACAGCCTCACCTCATATTCCCCTGAGGGAAACCCGTCGCCAAGTTCCATGTAGACCCAGGCGATCCCTTCTCTTCCCCGTCGCCACGGGCTCGTCTGGCTCCACACCTCCTCCTCTCCTCGGTACCAAGCCTGTGTCCATTCCATTCCCTCTTCCATCCCCCTGTAGGTGAAGAAGGCATACACCCGCTTTACGCCTCCAGGGAAAACATCGCCCGACTCAAGGGGTAGATGCTCCTCACTCACGCCTCGAGCCAGGGTGAGCACCTCGAAGCTGGCCTCCGCTCCCACAGTGGGAGTCGGGGTAGGAAGCCCGGCGGCGGGGGTGGGCGCCTGGCCAGTGGGGATCGGCGCGGGGGTAGGGGTACAGGTCGGGGAAGGCATCAAAGTCGGAACAGAAGTGGACATGGGGGTGGGGATGATCTCAACTGAGGGCGAGGGTTCCATTTTCCCCCACATGAGCAAGCCCACATTGGCTGCCAGCAGGGTGAAGGCAATAAGGGCCACCCGCTGCGCTCTGGTTGCCGCCTCCTCCCGCAGGATGAAATAGGGAGCCCTTTTTGAGTCCCACAGGGCTTTGGCTCCGATCAGGATGGCAATGAGGAAACCCAGGAGGCAGGCCCACCATGCCCAGCCCACTGCCATGTCATTCCCTGTTCCGTGCCTCCAGAGCGGCGATCCGATCCTCCAGCTCAAATAGCTTCTGTTGCAGGCAACGCAGCATTTCCGCCTCGGGATCAGGCAACCGCTCCACCTGGCCGTTGTCTGGGTTGCGATAGGCTATTACCCGCCCCGGCACGCCGACTACCGTGCAGTGGGGCGGTACATCCTTCAATACCACCGCTCCGGCTCCTACCTTCGTCCCATCGCCGATGGTGATGGCCCCCAAAATCTGGGCCCCCACGCCGACGACGACGTTGTTCCTCAGCGTAGGATGGCGCTTGCCGCGCTCCTTGCCCGTGCCTCCCAGGGTGACCCCCTGGTAGAGCAGCACGTCATCGCCGATCTCGGCCGTCTCGCCGATCACGGCGCCCATGCCGTGATCAATGAAAACGCGTCGGCCGAGGGTCGCGCCCGGATGGATCTCGATGCCGGTCAGGAAACGGCTCAGATGGGAGAGCAGCCGGGGGATGACGGGCACCCCCCGGTGGTGAAGCCAGTGGGCTATGCGGTGAAGCCAGATGGCATGAAGGCCCGGATAGGCCAGCAGGATCTCGATGGTATTGATCGCCGCGGGGTCACGGCGGTATGCGGTCTGGATATCCTCGCGGATATGGTCTAGTAAAGACATTGCACACCCTCCTCGATGCAATGGCAGAACAGATCAACACATCCCATGCAGAATGGGTCGGGGATGTCGCCTCTTTGCCCGTCCTGGAAGGGCGACATCCCTCCATACAGATACACTGCCATCGCATCATTGAAGGGTAGATCATGGTTCCCAATCCTAATGCCGTTCACTCTGGCCGGGCAAAGATCATTCGGCCGGCCGCCGTCTGCAGCACTTTGGTCACGATAACCTCGGTGGTATGGCCGATGTGGCGTCGGCCATCTTCGACCACCACCATGGTACCATCGTCCAGATAGCCCACCCCCTGCCCCACCTCCTTGCCCTCCTGGATGATGCGCACCTGCAACGACTCCCCAGGGAGAAAGAGCGCCTTGACTGCATTGGCCAACTCATTGATATTGAGCACCGTCACACCCTGCAGCTCCGCTACCCGGTTGAGGTTGTAGTCATTGGTGATGATGGGACAATCCAGCTCGTGGGCCAGCACCACCAGCTTGCCATCCACCTCCTCTGCCTCATCGGTGTCCATATCGGTGATGCGAATGGGAACCACCGACTCCTTCTGCAACCGGTTGAGCATGTCCAGGCCCCGACGCCCGCGATTGCGCCTCAGCATGTCGGGGGAATCAGCGATGTGCTGTAGCTCCTGGAGCACGAAGCGGGGGATGAGCATGGTGCCGTCAATAAATCCGGTGCGACTGATATCGGCGATGCGTCCATCAATGATGACGCTGGTATCCAGGAGCACGTACTGGTCTTTGTAGCCCTCTCCCTCTCCCGGAGTGAGACGCTGCCGGCTGCCACGGCGGGGGAAAGGAGGGGCCATTTGCAGGGACACCGCTCCCACATAGGCCAGGGCCAGGGCCAGGACACAGGGCAGGATCATCTGCCAGGGTGAGGGAAGAAGGCTGAGAGGAAGGGTCAGAAAGGCCGCCGCGGCCAATCCCAGGAACGCGCCGATGAGCATGGCCTCCAGGCGGATCTGGCCCACCCGTTGGAACTGGCGGCCCAGCCAGCTCGTCCCCGCTCTGAGCCCCCAGGGGAGAAACACCGCTCCCAGCACCCCGCAGGCCGCAGTGATGAGGGTTACGTAGAGCCCTACCCGGCTGAAGAAGAATGTCCCCACCTGCCAGCCCATGCCACTGCCCAGGATCAGTCCCAAAGCACCGAGAACCCATATCATACTTCACTCCTCCCCATCGGGAGCGCACCTTCGAGAGCATTCAGTCAGAGCAAAAAAGGGAGTATACCCAACGTACACTCCCACAGGAAGCCCAATTCACTCTGCTGACCAGGTGACTCATCCGGAAACCTGCGCCTGTACAAACCGTTTTCGAATGGCCGCGGTGGGAAATCAGCTCAATGTCAAGAGCAATCCTTGCTTTCCTGGTGATGTCTCGTCGGTACGCAGGGATAAAAGACAATAATCAAAATGAGTCCGATACATCTCTGTATAGACCAGATAGGTAACGTCTGTATATTAACACCTCCCCGGTCAAAAGTCAACCCCTCTAGCGCAACGCAAGCTGGACCGCCTCTTGCACCGAACGCGCGCCGATCACCTCCAGCCCATCCCTCGTAGGTGGTTCATGGCGAATGGAACGGGGCACGAGGCAGCGCTTGAACCCCAGCTTGGTGGCCTCATTGAGGCGGGCCTCCAACTGGCCCACGGAGCGGAGCTCACCCGAGAGCCCTACTTCTCCCACCATGGCCAGGTCTGCAGCCACGGGTCGGTCCTGTGTGCTGGAAGCGATAGCCACCGCCACCGCCAGGTCCACAGCCGGCTCCTCAATCCGCAACCCTCCCACCACATTGACGAACACATCCTGATCATAGAGCCGAATGCCCACCCGGCGGCTCAACACGGCGGTGATGAGCAGCAGCCGGTTGAAATCTACCCCGTTGGCCGTGCGACGGGGCTGGCCAAAGCTGGTAGTAGAAGCCAAGGCCTGGATCTCAACCAGCAGGGGGCGGGTGCCTTCCATGGTCACGGCGATGGCCGAGCCCGAGGCATGAGGTAGCCGCTCAGCCAGGAAGGTCTCCGAGGGGTTGGGCACCTCCGTCATACCCTCGCTGTGCATCTCGAAAACCCCGACCTCTGGACTTGGGCCGAAGCGGTTCTTGACGCTACGCAGGAGTCGGTAGGCGTGGAACCGCTCCCCCTCCAGGTAGAGCACCGTGTCCACGATGTGCTCCAACACTTTGGGGCCGGCAATGGCCCCCGCTTTGGTCACGTGACCCACGATGAAGATGGGCAATCCCTCCCTCTTGGCCACCTGCATCAGCCGTGAGGCCGCCTCGCGCACCTGGCTCACGCTTCCTGCCCCGGAGGTGAGCCCCTCGCAGTACACCGTTTGGATGGAATCCACGATGAGCATCCGGGGTTTGAGCTGTTCCACCTGGGCGATGATGGCCTCCAGGCTGGTCTCGGTCAGGACGTAGAGCTGTTCCCCCTGGATGCCCAGCCGCCGGGCGCGAAGTCGCATCTGTTGAGCTGATTCTTCGCCGGAGATGTACAGCACCGGCCCTTCCTGCTCGCTGATGAAGGAGGCGATTTGGAGAAGCAGGGTGGACTTGCCGATGCCCGGCTCTCCCCCCACCAGCACCAGTGAGCCAGGGACAATCCCTCCACCCAGCACGCGGTTGAACTCCGGCAGGGGTAAAGTCAGGCGGGTGAATCCATCCTCCTTCACTTGAGCCAGGGGCTGCGGTGTGCTCAAGGGGAGGGCATCCCTCCCCGACCTGGTGGTCACAGGGGCCTCCACGCGGGTCTCGACGAGGGCATTCCACTCCCCGCAGGTTGGGCAACGCCCCATCCAGCGCGGTGAGGTGCCGCCGCAGTTTTGGCAGATGTATTGGGTGCGGACTTTGGGCATCGAAAGTCACCCCTCAGGTGTAGCGCTTGACCTCGAAGCGGAAGAGCTGTACCGGCTCGTTGGGCCCGATGCCTGCTTTCTGCCGGGCAATGGCCACCTGGTACTCCACCGTGTCCACCCCCTCCAGATCGGGCAGCAGGAGCCCGCGCCGCCAACTGCTCTGGACGATCACCCCGTAACGCTTGGGATCGAGCTCCTCCGGCCCGGAGATAGGCTCAGGCGGAGTGAGGACATCCACTTTGACCTCTAAATCCCCCAGCTCCGTGGGACGAAGAGGGGGAAAACGGGGATCGTGGGTGGCAGCGGCGATAGCGTTTCCAATGACCTCCTGAGCCACATTGGCCCTGGTGGGCTCAATGGTGCCAATGCACCCCCGCAACTGTCCGTAGCGGTGCAGGGATACGAAAGTGCCAGCCTGTTCGGCCATTTCCGGGGTCAGGGGATCGGGGGGCTCAATCACGCGTCCCTCACGCACCCAGGCCTCGATCGTTCGCCGGGCGAGCTGAACCAACGGATGTTCCTCTTTCATAGGTACCCCCTTGTGACCTACTTAAAGTGGATAATACGCAGGAAGCTTGAGGCCTCCAGTGACGCACCCCCCACCAGCACGCCGTCAATGTCCGGCTGGGCCATGAGCTCGTCAATATTCTCCGGCTTCACAGAACCCCCGTACAGGATGCGCGTGGCCTCAGCGACCTCTTCACTGAACAGTTCACCCAGCAGCGAACGGACGCAGGTGTGCATCTCCTCCGCATCCTCCGGCCTGGCCGTAAGCCCCGTGCCGATGGCCCATATGGGCTCGTAGGCAATCGCCACCTCTGCCATGTCCTCGGCGGTCAGGCTGGCCAGGCATTTCCGCACCTGCTCGGTCACGATGCGCTCTGCCTGGCCTGCCTCCCGCTGCTGGCGCGATTCGCCCATGCAGAGGATCACCTTCAGACCTGCATTCAGCGCGGCCTTGATTTTTTCATTGACGAACCCATCGTCCTCGCCGAAGTGGCCACGTCGTTCGGAGTGGCCGATGATTACGTAGCGACAGCCCGCCTCCAGGAGCATGGGGGCCGAGACCTCGCCGGTGTAGGCTCCCGAATCCTTGGGGTAGAGGTTCTGAGCACCTAGCATGATGGGAGTCCCCTTGACCAGTCGTCCCACGGCGTGGAGGGCGGTGAAGGGTGGGCAGACCAACACCTCACGATCCTGGGGCTGGCCCACACCGGCCAGCAGTCCCTCTATCAGTTCGGTGGCCTGGGCCACTGTCTTGTTCATCTTCCAGTTGCCGGCAATCAGTGGTTTGCGCATCTTATCCCCCTAGTGAAGCTTCACCTTAAACTGATGAAGTGAAGCTCACGCAGAGTTCGCTGAAATTCTGCGATAAGCGTCATAGCTGAGACACAACGGCGCTAAGACGCTGCTTGCAGGCGAGACAGTTCGGCCCGCAGCCGGGCTACCTCTGCCTCGGCGGCGCGGCGGGCTTTTGCTTCCTCGGCTGCATGCGCCTCAGCGGTGCGGCGGGCCTCCGCTTCCTCAGCGGGTGTGGGCAGGCGGCGGCCAGTGGCCTGATTGTATAGCCGTAGCCGCCCCTCCTCCACCCGCAACTCCAGCCCCAACACCTGGCTGAGCAAGGGCCTGTCCTCCATCAACCGATAGCCCTTCTCCTCCAGGCGATAGCCCATCAGCGGCGGGGCCAGGTATTCCTCCAAAGGATCGAACAGGAAGTACTCTCTTACGCCCAGTACCTCGTAGAGCCCCTTCTTCGGCCCCAGGTCCTGCACCCGTGTGCTGGCAGAGGTGATCTCAAAGGCCACGTCTGGTGCTTTGCCCTCTTCCCACAGTTTGTAGATTCGCCGTGGCTCCTTGGATACACCAAACACTACGAAGACATCAGGTGCGACTGAAGCTTGTGCATCACCTTCTTCGTAGTAGATAAGGAGATTGCCAGCTACATAGACCTGCTGATCTTGGCGAAAGTAGTCTTTGAGCGCTATCAGCAGATCAATTAACTGATCCCGGTGCACGTCTGTTTCAGCCATGGGCTCACCATCCGATTCAGGATAATAGACCAACGGGCGCAGGGCGATAGCGGATCGGATAGGAGATTTCACTTTAGCTGGAGCTTCTGCTGGTGTCATCGCACCACCTCGCTGCTATCCCTTTACACAGATCCAGGGGCGCACCTTGGCCACCTTGCGGATGATGCCCGCGTTGTGCATCACATTCACCACCTGCTCCACATCCTTGTAAGCTCCTGGTGCCTCTTCGGCCACGCCTGCTTTGGAATGGGCGCGGATAATGATCCCCTGATCGCGCAGCCCTTTGATCACATCCTCCCCCCAGTACTGCTTCTTGGCCTGGTTGCGGGACATGACCCGCCCGGCTCCATGCAGGGCACTGCCAAAGGTCGCCTCCATCCCCAGTTGGGTACCATGCAGGATGAAGGAGGCGGTGCCCATGGTCCCACCCACCAATACTGGCTGGCCCACCGCTCGGTAGCGCTCGGGCAACTCCTTCCGGCCGGGGCCGAAGGCCCGCGTGGCCCCCTTGCGGTGGACAATCAGTTGCCGAAGCTGGCCATCCACCTCGTGGTACTCCACCTTGGCATTGTTGTGCCCCACCTCGTAGAGTGTCGGCATATCCTCCGGCCGGGTGCCCAGTGTCCTCTGAAAGGCGAGTCGTGCCAGGTGAGCCAGGGCCTGGCGGTTGGCGAAGGCACAGTTGATGCCCGCATTCATCGCGCCGTAGTAGTTCTGTCCCTCCGGGCTGCGGAAGGGGGCGCAGGCCAGATCGCGATCGGGAAGCTGGATGCCGTACTTCTGGGCGGCCTGGACCAAGACCTTAATGTAATCCTCCCCTATCTGGTGGCCTAGGCCCCGGCTGCCAGAGTGGATGCTGACCAGCACTTGGTTGGGGAAGAGGCCATAAGTGTCGGCAGCTTGGGGATCATATATCTCCTCCACCACCTGCACTTCCAGGTAGTGGTTGCCCGAACCCAGAGTGCCCACCTGCCTGCCCTCGCGTTCCTTAGCCCGCTTGCTGACCGCTTCCGGATCCGCATCTTCAACGCAACCCCGCTCCTCGACGAAATCCAGGTCGGAGGCGATGCCGTAGCCTCGCTCCAGGCTGAAACGCGCCCCCTTGAGGAGCACCTCATCCACCTCGCGCTTGGTGAGATGGATATCCCCAGTGGAGCCCAGTCCTGCGGGCACGGTGCGGTAGAGCGTGTCAGACAGCTTGTCCTGTTTGTCGGCAATCTCCTCCGGGGTGAGCAGCGTCTTCAGCGTGCGCACGCCGCAATTGATGTCATAACCGACCCCCGCAGCGCTGATCACACCCTCCTCCACATCGAAGGCCGCCACGCCCCCGATGGCGAAGCCGTAGCCGGGGTGCACATCGGCCATGGCCAGCGAAGCCTTGACAATGCCCGGCAGCGTGGCGACATTGACGATCTGGACGAGCGCGTTCCACTCCTTGCCGGCTCGCACATCCTCCACCAGATGGTCTACCGTCTCCTGATCGCCGTAGATACGCCCTGGGACCAGCATGTCCTTGACGGCGGGGATCTCCCACACATAGGGTGCGACCTGTTCCAGTCGGATGCCATTGACACTCATTGTCTTTCCCATCGTTGCCCTCCTTACACACACTTTATCAACCTGTGCCTTGGACACGCAGGCAGGGGCGAATGGATGGCATCCCGGCCCCTGCCTGGAATCTCGACCCCAACGTCCATAGGAGCTGCCCCTACAGCCGGGCAGCGACGTATTGGGTCAGGTCGGCCATGCGGCAGGCATAGCCCCACTCATTGTCATACCAGGATATTACCTTGACCAAGTTGCCTCCCATGACCATGGTTAAAGCCGCATCCACAATAGAGGAGTGGGGATTGCTCTTGAAATCAATGGAGACCAGTGGCTCCTCGCAGACCTCCAGGATGCCCTTCATCCTCCCTTGGGCTGCCTCTTTGAAAGCAGAGACCAGTTCCTCCTCAGTCACATCTTTCGCCAGCAAAGCGACCACGTCAATGATGGAGACAGTGGATGTAGGCACTCGCATGGCAATGCCGTGGAACCTCCCCTTCAGCTCCGGGACGACCAGGGCTGAGGCTACAGCCGCCCCGGTGGTGGTGGGGACGATGTTCAGCGCTGCCGCTCGCGCGCGCCGCAGGTCTCTGTGCGGCAGGTCGAGGATGCGCTGATCAGTGGTGTAGGCATGGGTGGTGGTCATCAGCGCCTTCTCGACCCCGAACTTGTCGGACAGCACCTTCATCACCGGCACGATACAGTTGGTCGTGCAGGAGCCATTGGAGAGGATGTTGTGCTCCTGGGGATTGTACTTCTCCTCATTCACCCCCATGACGATGGTGATGTCAGGGCTCTTTGCGGGGGCGGAGATGATCACCTTTTTGGCCCCAGCCGTCAGGTGCTTGGCCGCGTTCTGCCTATCTGTGAAGAGGCCGGTGGATTCAATAACGATGTCCACCCCCAGGTCCCCCCACGGGAGAGCGGCCGGGTCGCGTTGGCTGAGCACCTTGACCTCCTTGCCATTCACGACCAGGGCCCCATCCTGGGCCTCTACTGTGCCGGGGAACCGGCCGTAGTTAGAGTCGTACCGAAGGAGATGGGCCAAAGTATCGGCGTCGGTGATGTCGTTGGCGGCTACTATCTCCAGCTCCTCGGGGTAATAGTCGAGCATAGCCTTGAAGGACTGTCGCCCGATTCGCCCGAACCCGTTAATTCCAATTTTAGCGCTCATAGGTAACTCTCCTTGGGAGCGAAATATGATGTGGCTTTGAGAAACAGATGGAGCTATTCAACTATAACTATATCACAGTTGACGACGTTGGTCAAGCGGGTGGAATGCTCACCCTTGGCGGGCACGAAGGATCAGTGTGCTCCCCACCAGCAGGATCATCAGCAAGCCCAGGCCCACCTCCGCGAAACGCAGGGCGGAGCGCCAGGGTGAGAAGGAACGCACAGCAGGCTCAGTGAGCTCAGCTACGGCGGCAGCCGGGGGAGGGGGCGCAGGCTGAGGAGATGGGACAACTTCCGCCTTCACTATGCGGCGAGGGGGAGGTGGTGTGGGAGTAGGGACAACCCTCGCCGAAGTGGGAGTGGGTGCCACAACTGCGAAAGCCACGGCCCTCTTCTCCGCTGGTGTCTCCTGTTCAGTTGCCGCTTCACCCCCTTTGAGGCCCACACCCCTATCAGGGGGCTGCTCGGCGGGAGGAGCCATGAGGATCATGGGCTCTTGCTCCACCTTTTCCTCAGCCACTTGCTCCGCTTCCAGCTCTATCTCTTTTGCAGCTTTCTCTTCAGAAGTCGGCGTCGCCACCACTGGTTTCGCGGCGGCCTTTGCCTCCCGGGGTGCGGGAGACATTGGCGGCGCAGCCCTTTCGATTTCCCTCTCCACCTGCACTTCCTCAACCGCAGGGAGGGCCTCCCGAATGGCCATTTGAGGAGCTGGAATCGTGGGAGGAAGGGTATAGGGCAGGAGGAAGTCGCTGGCCAGCACAATCAACAACAGGGCCGCCACCGCAACAGTCGCGCCGCGCAAGTACACATAAGCCACACTGAGGGGGGGGCGACGCGGCTGAGCGAGGACCTCGGCGATCAGGAAAGAACGAGGGACCTTCAGCATGGGCATCTGGGCCGTCAGATTCACGGTCCAGCGCAGGGTGCGTAATTTCTCCGCGCAGGTCGGGCACTCCTGCAGGTGGGCTTCGACACGGTCTTGATCTGGCGGAGATAACTCATCATCCAAATAGGCAGAAAGCTGCTGGGCTGCCCACTCGTGTTCGGATAGGAATGCTCTTTTCAGCCATTTCCACATTGGACCTACTCCATGCCTCACAAGAGATTAGCCCTAGGTTGGGGCTCCACTAGCAAGACGATAGCGGGCGGGCAAAAGTTCCTCTCGATCTAGCAGGTAGTCCTGCAGCTTAGCCCGGGCTCGATGAAGCCGAGACTTCACTGTCCCCCTTGGCACTCCCACGGCCTCGGCAATCTCCTGATAGCTGAAGCCCTGTACATCTGACAGCACCAGCACCACCCGCTGATCATCGGGCAGGAGGGCGATCCCCGCCTGAAGCAGGCAGCTCAACTCCTGGCGCTGAACAGTTTCTTCTGGGCTTTCCAGAGGGGAATTGAGAGATGAGGCAGGCATGGGTTCCTCGACGTAGAGGGCCTCCAGCGAGCTGTGGGGATATCGTTTTCGTTGCCGCAGCTCATCGTAGCAGGCGTTGGTGACGATCCGCATGAGCCAGGCTTTGAAGGACCCCCCTCGGAAGCGAGGCAGCCCCTGGTAGGCGGAGATAAAGGCCTCCTGAGTGGCGTCGGCTGCCGCGTGGGGGTCGCTCATGATTCGATAGGCCACCGTGTAGGCTATATCCTGGTATTGCAGGACCAGGCGATTGAAGGCTGTGGTGTCGCCCTGCTGAGCAGCGGCGATCAGGGCCTCTTCATCCATGCTATCTGCCCTGCCTCTCCCATCTCTCGACAAGGAGCAAAGTGGGCAGGGTCATTCAGTTCTCAGGTGCGACGCACTTGCAGTTGGTCTCGGGCGGGGGTGCAGGGGACAGCTAGTCCCCTGCCGGGGCCGCGGGGGGTGTTCCCCTGCTGCTCACCCACCCTCAACCCCTTCCCTCTCCCGCGGGGGAGGGAGGGTCAGGGAGGGGGAGTGGGGGACACCCCCGTTCCCCCGGGCGGGGGGCTTGGCCCACCACCCTGGCAAGAACGCTTATGGTCGCGCCTCATGCACTGGAAAACTGAATGGCCCTGCAAAGTGGGAGAGGAACTTGACTAAATACCTCCTGTGGTCTATACTTGATACTGCTAGCCGGAGTGGCGAAACAGGCAGACGCCCACGACTCAAAATCGTGTGAGGGCAACCTCGTGTGGGTTCGACTCCCACCTCCGGCATTTTCCAGGTGGATTATATCAGCAAATCCGCTTTCAGCAAGCCCCTGTCGCAGGGGCTAATCTTTCGCTTGAGGGCAGCCGAAGATAGCCCCATTCTTGTGAATCTCGGTTTTGAGAACCTGGGGAGATAGGCACGGAGAAGTCGTCCTGTGTCTTGCAGTACAACCATAGACACATATCGCGGGTGGCGGCGCAACCCCCATGCCCCTCCGCTCCCTGCGGTCGCTCCGAGGGCACTTCACCACCCGCTGCCCGATCCTTGACAGCCTGAGCACTCTGGTGGGGGGAAAGAGAACTCTCTCCCCTGGATACCCGACACAGTTATTGCGGGAAGCACGGCAAAATGGCGGTGATTCCCGACACTTTTGTGTCGTGAAACGATAGTTTGCGGTCATGCGGAGGCTTCAATGCACTGGCGAGAGTTCGCATTGAGCATATTCATAGCCTTGATGGCCGGGTGTACCACATCGGCTGTGAGTACACAACGAGCGACACTGCAACCAACAACAACACTCACACCAACGATGACAGCCACAACCGCCCCTACAAGTACTAACACTGCTCTCCAGAGTAGTGATGCGGCGGTCAATGCCGCACGTTTGCGTTTGAGTCACGAAGGAATGGAAAACCCAGAACTGGTCTCAGTGGTCAGTGTTACCCCCACCTCCTGGTCAGATGATTGCCTCGGTCTGCCATCTGGTCTGACGTGTCACTCAAAAGCAACCGCAGGGTATCTCATCGAACTGGAAAAAGAAGGACAACACTATCTATTCCACACTAACCAGGATGGGAAGCAGGTACGGCTAGCACGGTCACCTATTGACCCCATTAGCGATGCTTTCGTTCAGTGGCAATACTCAGATGGTCAGGAATGTAGGACAGCGGTGATCGGCGCAGAGCAAATGCGATACGGGATGTGTGGTGAGGCCATGCTCGCGGCTCCATCCAGACCCACCATGTGGCCTAATATCAAGGACCAAAGCCAAGCAAGTTACCTGAAGCAAACCTATGCCCCATTCAGAGCCGACACGATCCGTGGCACGCTTGTCTTCAGTGGTACAGGCACTCTTGTGGCAAGTGGAGCTGAACAGCGCGCGATCGCTGAGTGGGCACTCTACCGCTGGCTAGAAGCCGAGGTCACATACCTCTCAGCCGATATTGGACTTGGGTTGGGCTGGCAGGAGAAATCGCCATCACTGTGCGGTGGTCTCTGGGTGTATCAGACTGGACTCACTGTAGCGTGGAACTGCGAAGGCACCGAGGCGTTAGGGGTAGGTTTTCTGTCGGCGACGCAACTGCAACAATTCTACGAATGGTTAGACAATGGTAAGCGATGGAATATCAACCCGAATGAGCAAGTGAACGGGGTGCCGCCGAAAACGGCGCTTTATTCCCCGTGGTGGGACCCTGGGGAGAGGACAACGGTGGATGATGTCGAAAGCGTATTGCAGTTTGTTCATCAAGTATACGCACAATTGACCACTGGAGTTCAACGGAGGTAGTCAAGCCACATGTAGCTCGTCCGCGAGCTTGAGCGGATCAGGCGCGGCATAATAAGCACAGGCAGCGCTGCGCTCTGCTCGGTGGATGCGTGGCCATCGAGGGATTTAATCACGCACGGAGACTAACTCAGCACGACCGCAAACATGCGCCTCTCGTCCATGCTCGCTGCGCTCGCACGGCGTGAGGCTCTGACGTTTGGCGACACTTGCTAGATCATCAATTAGGCAATTACAGGATTCTGCCTATGAGTGAACTGAAACCGATTCCAACACGCTATAAGGGATACCACTTCCGAAGTCGCACCGAAGCGCGATGGGCTGTCTTCTTTGATTTTCTTGGAATACCCTATGAATACGAACCACAGGGTTATGTCTTGGAGGGCATACCATATTTGCCAGATTTCTGGTTACCAGAGTCCGAGTGCTTTGTTGAGATAAAGAGTGGTGATAGGGATGATAGAAGCCTGCAAAAGTGTAAACTCCTAGCTCGATTGTCTGGAAAGCGCGTTTTCTTGTATAACGGTCCACCTACCCGCGAAGTAATATCTGGCATTGAAGTGTGGTACGAGCCAGCCGTCAATGAGACTCTCGACTTGGAGGCTGAATGGATTGAATGCCCTATCTGCGGTGCGGTCAAGCCGAACGGTTATGTGCAGTTCACTTGCCATCCGCTAAGCACGGTCTGGATTCAGAACTCTCCCAAGTGGCGAATTGAAATGGAAAGCAAAATGGAATATCGCCCCAAACTACCTAAACTGAGGACAGACTCTAGTCGTCTCCGAGACGCAATTGAAGCCGCTCGGTCGGCTCGATTCGAATTTGGACAGGAAGGAGCAGGTTAGAATGCCTGCGTCGCGTCGCCAAACACTTGCTCCCCGACCACGCTTCGCAGTTCGTCTTGTGTTATCATTCGTAGTTGGTTGTAAGAGTGAGTAGCGAGGCGGGGGCGTGGCGGGGAGCGTCGGCGTTTGTGGTCATACCGACACGTTCCGAACGTCATGTGAAGGCGCGCGGGTGTCTCCGACGATGAGCGTGCGGACGTTTGGCGGCGCCCCCATGGACACATTTGCTGGCCGAGGTGATTGGATTCCGTATAACAGGAGGTACCTATGTCCTACATAACTATTGATGAAGGGCAAGTCAAAGAGGTCTTTAAGCAGGCTATTTTTGAGGTGCTCCAGGAACAGGAGGAGTGGTTCTACGACTTGTTTGCGGA
>Ga0172366_10001790_pt1 | contig 16778 bp, 17 predicted proteins | sample LakKivSesite69cm_FD_114533 | JGI IMG/M metagenome (GOLD analysis project Ga0172366, IMG submission 114533) | Sediment microbial communities from Lake Kivu, Rwanda - Sediment site 69cm | ecosystem: Environmental > Aquatic > Freshwater > Lake > Sediment | place: Rwanda: Western Province, Lake... | reverse complement strand
GCTTCAATTCTGGCTGGAATCACGGCTGGGCGAGGATTGCCTGTCGTTTTGGGACCGCCCGACGAAGTGATCGGTGCCAGAATGCGATTGCCGATCCCCAACGTGGGAGCCTTGGTGGGAGCCATCGCATCCGGAATTACGGGCATCGCTATTGATCCGCTCACGATTTTGGCTCCAATGCGATTCGTGAACAAGGTGATCCTCACGTCGTCGGGCGTGTGCGAATCGCCTGATCCGGCGACGACGGGTATGGTCATCAATTCACCCAATCCGAGACCTCCGGGCGACACGAATAGTCGAGGCGCGGTCCAGAACCCGAATATCGCGGAGATCAACGCCAACTACCTCGTTCCGTTGGTCTTCGCCGCATTGAGCGATCCCGGCAGTCAAAGCAACCTGACGGTTCCGGCACCGTCTCTAGTGTCCCCCGGATTCGCTCCTTGATCGGAGAGGACGATGCCTTTCGTCACCAGCGGCGGCAATGACGACGAGATCGAGTTCGATGGTCCGGCGGTCTACGCCAACGACCAGAACGGGTCTCCGCTTTATAAAGACGGTCCCGGAATCGCGAACTCTTTCCGAATCGTGGAAGGCGTGTTCGCGATTCCCGTCGCCGAAGCTCCGCCGACCGATCCTTACGAGCTGGCCGCATGGTCGCCGGTGGAGATGATTCGTCTTCACTCCCCGTACCGAATCCGAAAGACCGCATTCTCCACGACCAAACAAACCCGTCCGCCCGTGATGCCCTCGCCCGGATCGGAAGGCAAGTTCGAGTTCATCGGCGGCGATCTGGGGTTCACCACCGTTCTCAATGGGCCTTCATTCGATTGGACTTGTCAGAGCGAATACGTCTACATCGAGAATTGCGTGAGCCGCACGATTGACGGATTCGTGCTTGGAATGGCTCCGTTCCAATACCCGGAGCAAAAACAGGGAGAATTGTACGCGGGCAATCCGACGATCAGCTCCCCCGGTGCGGTTTCCGAAGCGGGATCGGACGCTCGACGTGGGTTCTCGGAGCAGAACAACGGTCCCAACAACTACACGGCAGTCAGTTTCTTCCCCGGATTGTTCTTCAACGCGGGAATCGCCAACGGCGGGTTGGGGTCGTCCCCTCAACAATTCAATGAGAACGGCGGGGGGGTCTGGTCATGAGAGTGATCTACAACGGCGTCGATCTGATGGTTCAGGAGACGGTTCGTTACGACATGGAGCCCGTATACGACGATTCCGGAACCGATTACCTGTACACACGACATACCGGTGTGTTTCGCGCTCTGGTCAACGGCGGGGCACACGTCATTTTCGGCACTCTCGTGAACGGGGTGTTCACGAGAAACGGTCCCTTCATTTCGTACACGAGCGACGGTGACGCCGTATTGACCGGCGATCCGACCGGGGGCGTTCGACAGCTTCGACCGGCCGACATGACGATTCCCCGACTCTCGTGGACCGCGAACAACGTCGGGTCGACGGGCTCGCAGCAATCCCTTTTTGGAGGCATTTTTCGCGAAGAAGCTCCACTTGCCGTCGGGTCGATGCCAGCCGGGGTCGGCACCAGTGAAGCCCGAAAATCCATCTATGCGAATATCGTTCCGGCTCCGAACGCCGCCATCTACTCGGCGATTGAAATCCGTCGAAGACTGATGATGCCGCGTGGCAACCTGACGATTCTCAGTGGAGCTTGGGGGGTCGCTCCGGGGGCGATTGTCCCGCCGTTCGAGGTTTTTCTCGTTTCACCGATCACCGGTATGATGACCGATTGCAAAAACGGCCCTTCGCCAAGAGTCCTGTCCATCACGCAAGCTCTTGGTGACGCGACGACGTTTGTCGTCGAGTTCGCCATCGAGACCTACGTGAACGAAGCCGAATCCCTCGGTGTCCGGAACACCGGCCCGCTGTTGTCCAATCGGTTCAGCCAGACTCAAACGATTCTGGAAGACGGAAGCACCGTCATCAACACGCAAGGACAGGCACTTTTCCGAACTGATTTTCTGATCGCATTGAGGCAGTCTCCGGACACCCACCGACCGGTCCTGTTTCTGCCGATCCCAATCGGGTTCATTCGAGGCAACATCACCGTTCATGGAATGGAAGACGTGACGGGTGTCCAATACGCCTTCACCGACAAACAGGTTCCAGTCAACTTCGCCGCCGGACCTTACGCGAAAGCGGCACATATCGCCGCCGTTCATCGCCAAGCGATCACGGCGGGCGACGACATCCTCAAGGGCGCGCTTGCGACCTACGAACGAGTGCTTGGCCTCACCGTCAATCGAAGATTGGCGGCATCGGAAAAGGCCGGTATGGGTGGTGGCGGAGGAACTGGTTCCGCGATCATCAGGTGAACGGCGGGTCGATGCAAAACGTTCAGTCCGTCCACACCGGGTGAAAAACGATAGCATGCCGCGACCCGCCGTTCTACAATATTCATCACCGTAAGAGGTACCGACATGAGCGTCACACTGACCGGTAACGAGGGGTATTTCACCCGTCAAGGGAAGATCGTCGGCGAGTACAACCGCGTGGCGGACCTGTACGGCACCGATCTGACCGATGGGTTTCAGGGAATCTGGAGTCAGTTCGTCAGTTCGGACCAAGCGGCGGTCCAAAACCTCCCGGATGTGGTCGCCGCCTACCGGCTGTCCGGTCAGTCTTACCAATCCACTCTTCAGTCGGACGGGTCGCTGGCGTCTCTTCTTCAGGTGTCACGCGACACGTCCGTGGTCCCGGCCACGCTTCAACAGTCGTTCGTGATGCTGATCCAGCAGATGATCGCGGCGTCCGCCTCGATCCAGAAAGCGACCATCGGGGCATCCGTGACTCCGTGGGGATCGAACGACGGCGACACGACTGTGGCGATCTCCACCGCGAATCAGTACGGTCAGCAGATCGACGCGATCTTTCCGGAAACCATTCGCGTCACCTGCACGGCGGCGTCCACGGCGTTTCAGGAAACTCTGTCGGCAGTCGGTGAAGCGATGGTCCCGACCAACTCATACCTCTGGCCGGGCGGTTCCGGGGTCAACGTCCAGTTCTCGATCCTGAACCCCGCCACGTCCGGCATCGTCACGGACGGCAATTTCACGACATGGGAGGGGACCGGGGACAACGACCCGACCAATTGGGACATCGTGGACGGCGCGGCCGGTGTGACGGTGTTCAAAGAATCGTCTGGGGGCGTCCGCACCGGGTCCAACGCCGCCAAACTGCTGTCCGATGGGACTCAAGCCACGCAACTCGCTCAGACCGTGACGCTGGCGATCAACGCCGTTTACATGATTACGGTTCAGGCCAAAGTGTCGGCGTCGGACGGGAGCGGGACGCTCGTGATGCAGGTGACGGACGGCGACGGGAACGTGTTGCAGGACGATCAAGGAAACAACCTGACCTACACCCGCAACATGAGCGCACAGGTCACGACTTCGTACCAGTGTTTCACGTTCTTCTTCTCGACCCCTCGCCAACTCCCCACCACGACGAAGATCGAGATCGGATTCGGAACCGCGCCCGCTTCCGGCAAGTCCCTATTCCTGTCGCTGGCCGGAGTCGTGGCGGGGACGAGGCTCTATACCGGCGGGCCGTTCATCGCGGCAGTCAGCGGCGCGAATCGCACGGCGGTCGGAGACCATTACGATGCCGTATACACGAACTCGCTTACGTCTCAATCGTTCGCGGTCGGGATGAACCGACTGTACAACATGCTGTCTCTCGGACAATACTTTCCGTCCGCGAACAGCCCGACGATCTCGGACAGTCTCGTCACTCACTGAGGTCCGACATGGCTTACCCGCCGCAATCCTCGCCGTTTGCCGCAATCGCGGCGACGGTGCGGGGTCGATTGGCGACCTACTGTGGGATTGATCCGGGATGGGTCTTTCCGGTCGCCAACGACCGCTATTCCATCACCATCGCCGAGCCGTTTTTCTTGTACTATCAATTCTTCGGGATTGAAGCGTTCGAGGATACCGGCGGCGGTCGGTCAAATCCGTGGGCATATCGCAGAATGCGAGTGTATGTCTACACGAGACAAGGGACCGATCCTTACGGGTATGATGATGTGGCCCTTCAAGGATTGGCCGGAAGCGAAACGGCCGGAGGGGTCAGCGACAATAACGCCTCCATCGGTCATTTCCGAGCCGAGGAATTGGTGATCGGAGCGTTGTTCAACTGGATGCCGTCTTCCGGCGGAGTCGCTTTGGCTCAGGAACCGTGGCATCCGTCCCCGACTTCCGGACCAGCCCTGAGAAAGCCCGAAGATGACGAGGGATTGATCCGCTCGAATCTGGATTTCAGCATTCGATACGGTCTGTACATCGACTCCACCGATCCGCCGACCTGATTGGACAACAGATGGCGTCTCCGTTTCAATACGTCAGTTTCGCCGGAGTCTCGTTGTCGTGCGCGACTCCGGAACTTTTGGCGGAAGTGAATCGGATTTTGCCTGTTTCCGGATTCGTCAATTGGGACGCATGGAACTTCGCCAACGCGGGAACCAATCCGTCCGTCCTGCCTTTGCCCCCGGCTCCATACTCTCCGCCCCCGGAAGTGGGCGTCTTGCACTGGCCGAACGACGCGACCCGTCCGGCATGGTTTCACGCGCTCGTTTCCAAATCGCGACTTGACCAGATCAACGCCGTTTACGAAAGCCCCAACCAACCGCAGGATTTGGTGCTTCGCGACGGTCGCGCGAATCGAACGATGTCCGCTTCGATGTCGATGCTTCCGCCTCGCCCGATCAGCCAATTGGGGCTTCAATCGGACGGGTGGTTGCTGACGTTCACGGACGCTCGTTTCTGGTGGCAATGGAAATCGGGGAGCATCACCGAGACTCCGGCGTCGTGGGCCTCGTTGTTCTCGCAACTTGGAACCATTTTGGGGGTGTCCATCTCGGTCGATACCGTCGATGCCGCCTACGAGTCTCCTACGGACAAATGGGTCGGGTATCTGCGATCTCCGGCGGCAGTTCTCGATGCCGCCGCCGCTTCAGTCGGTCAGCGAGTGATCGTCGGCCTCGACGGATCGGTTCGGACGGTGAATTGGGAGACGGCGAAACAGGAATCCGACGATCAATGGGACGCCGCTCCGACTCAATCGCTGGGCGGTTATATCGGTTCCAATGAGATCGCCAAAACCGTTCCGTCTTCCGTGACGGTCGCGGGAATCGACGAAACGGAAACGGGACCGAACGGGGAGACGGTCCCCAAGACGGAACAGGTCACTCTCGCCAGTTTGGAAATCGAAAGCTATGGACCGGCTCTGGGTGTGGCGGACACGTCGGCGACCGCATTCGTCGATTTCAACTACACGGGCGCCGACGATGACGCGGCGTGGACCGACATCGTTCAAGCCGCCGGGGAAGACTGGTATGGGTGGAGGCTCGCGGACCTTGACGTGGCGTTTCCCGGAATCGTCGCATGGGGTCCGACCGGATGGGAAGATTTTGTCGAGTGGATGGTGGCGTTGACCGATCCGTGGCTTGACGAAAACAATCCACACGAACCTCTCGTCCTGACGACCGTTCGACGCCCTCCGTGGAACGATTTTCCGTCCACAATTCTCCCGATATCTCCGGGAGGCTCCAAGACCTACTACGTGAAGCTCACCGGCAGCGGTACGGGACCGGACGGCGGCACGGCATGGGCCGGTCGAATCCAGAAGGAAGTCTCCGGTGTGGTCATTGACGGAGACTGGATCGGAGATGACGCGACCGATTACGTCATGTACGCGACCAAAGCGGTCAATGGCGCGTCCGGCAACCCGGAAATCGGTGATATCGTCCACGCCTCCCCCGATCCGCTCCGTGCCGGTATCTGGCTGTTCCAACCGAAGCTATTCAGTGAAAGTCGAGATTGCAGCGGTATCAGCTTCATCAATTCATTTCGAGTCGGCAACGGCAAATGCCTCCAATCGAAAAACTTGGGCGGGTATGGCGATTGCGAATGCGTCGAGGTCGAAGACGAGTGGCATTCCCACAAATGGGACGATACGCTGGACGGATTCGCTCGGCTCAAGATGCTCGAAACCTGCTGCGGATGCGGCATATTCGTGGTCAAGCCGGGCCAATCCGGTACGACCGCAACCGGCATCATCAAAGGCGTCCACATCACGTGCGAAACCGGCTCCGGCGTCACAAAGATCGTCGATATCAACCTGTCTTTAGACTGTGCCGGTCGCGAAGCCGACCCCGAAACGGGTGACGTTTACGACTACGTGATTTTCGCCGGTTGGGGCATCAAGCCTTGCCCTGATGTCGGAACCGAGTGTCTTAACTACTTCCGCGTCAAAGTTCGATGCCATGATGGTTGCGTCACCGACCTTTGCGATTGCGGGTGCGGCGACGAGCCGACCCCTGTCGCATGGAAGTTCCAGAACGCAGGTTTCACGTCGGACGCTCGACAGAAATACAACGGGTGGTGGACCGTCAATGTCGCTGGCACCGGCGATGCCGGAAGGTTGTATTGGGAGGACCAATGTCAGGTCGGTGGCGTCAACGTCAAAATCGAGTACATTCTGACGGACCCATACGAAGACAGCGTGTATCGTCTCACGTTTGGGGACATGATCTATGAGATGGACGCTTTATCGTGGGTCAGCGACGGTGAGAACACGTTCACGTGGGTCAGTGGTGGCGACCCGGAGGATCAAGACACAATCACCATATCTCCGCTCGGTCAGGTGACTCGCGTCTGCGATCCGGAAGGCCGAGAGTGGCCCGAAGAAGTGACGATTGAGATATTGGAAGTCACCACGACTGGCGGCGCGATCACGACGTTCGCCGCCGGTCAAACGTTCACGATTCCCCGCCACCCAAGCGGTGACTGGACCCCGATTCTCGGGTGGGCGACTCCAGCCACGAACCCGCTTACCCTGCCGAATCTGGCATTCGTATGCAGCAACCATTCGGCCACGTTGGGGTGCCACGGGTTCGTGCTTAGCGGGCTCGACGGCAACGGATATTGGGGCTTTTGCATCGGGGCGGAAGGTTGCATCACGTCTTCACAACCCGAAAGCACGATTGATACCTGTTCGTGCGACCCCCTCATGCTTGAAGGGGAGAGTTTGTGGGAGTGTATCGTCACGTCCGGATGTACCGCGCAAGCCCCATTCGGCTCGACCGTGCGTATTCGAGCGAGGGTGACGGAATGACGTGGGTCGAAGAACTCGGCGTGAGTTTGTCCGTCCGTGAGATGGATATCTATACAGGTAAAGCTGGTCTCCCGGAGGCCAAGCGATTGAAGTACGTCGAGTTGTTCAAGACCAAGAACGACCAGAAAAAACTACTTGTCGTGGCCCCGGCACACACGCCCACCACGCTTCCGAAGATCGACTGCCGATACCGATTGGAAAAGACTGGTGAACAGGTCGGGTGTGCGAAATGCCACAACCTGCCGATGATGGACGTTTACGAGTGTTCAGTTCACGGCAAATGCGTCATTGAAAATCGGCCAAGAGCGAAAGGCGTCGAATGGTGCCGGTTTTGCAAAGATCGCATCGTTCCCGTCATATCCGACAATGGCGACGACCCTGCCGCTGCCGCACTCGTCAAGATGGTGGCACCCGGCGACAAACGGCCTGGTGTGTGGCGTGGCGGCGTGCTTCAAATCTGGACGACGCGGGCATGTGACCGTTCATGCTACGGTTGCACCCAAGGCAGCAACCTTGCCGGACCCCTCGGGTTCATCACGCCCAATCAGTTTCGTGCAGCAGTTGAATCTCTCGATGGGTACTTCGGCGTCGTCGGCATGTTCGGCGGCAATCCCGCTCTGCACCCGCAGTTCGACGAACTCTGTTCGATTCTTCGAGGCTTCGTACCGTGGGAGCAGCGTGGCCTGTGGTGCAATCATCCCAGAGGGAGAGGCCGCACCGCCGCCATCACGTTCAATCCGTCCGTCTCGAATCTGAACGTACATGAGTCCCAAGAAGCATGGGACGAGTTCCACCGCGACTGGCCGGAGTCCCGTCCTTTCCTCAAGGGGCTCGATTCAGACTCCCGCCACAGTCCGCCGTTCGTCGCGATGCGGGACGTGATCGAGGACGAGGCCGAGCGGTGGAATCTCATCGGCGGATGCGACGTTAACCAGCAATGGTCGGCGATGATCTGCGTGTTTCGCGGGCAACTCCGCGCGTACTTCTGCGAACTCGCGGCATCTCAAGCCATGCTGCACCAAGATGAGCCGGACTACCCTGATCTCGGCCTTCCCGTCGTGCCCGGCTGGTGGAAACGTCCAATGAAGGACTTCGAGCAGCAAGTCCGAAAGCATTGCCACGATTGCGGTATCCCTCTTCGTGGTCACGGCGCGTTGGCGAACTCCGGCCCAGCCGAACAGGTGTCGGCGACACATCAGGCAATTTATCGACCGAAACGACCGGGCCGCGCCGTGGAAGTCGTGACGGAACTGATTCAACTCGGCTCACCACTCAAGAAAGCGACGAACTACATCGAAAACGGAGCGATCACATGACCGAGACCAACCCCACCAGTTACGAAGGGTTCGTCGGACAGTCTTGGATGACGGAATCGGAGCTGAAGAAACTCATCGAGTGGGTGCCCGACAAAGCGTGGATGCTGGAAGTCGGCTCCGCGTCCGGGGTGACTGCCGCCAAGATCACGGAAGCCCACCCCGAAACACGGATCGTCTCCGTTGATCCATATTTCGAGAAAGGCGAACGAATCGGCCATTGGCTGAGCAATCGGCGAAACCACACTCAAAACCTGTGGTGCGGAACGCTGAACCATCTGGCGATTTTCTGCTCGGCCAAGTTCGACTTCATCTTCGTGGATGGAGACCACTTCTTCGTGGGCATCTATGGAGACCTCCTGTATGCGGAAAAGCTGCTCTCCGCCGATGGAGTGATCGTGTGCCACGACTACGACGAGCTTGCATGGAGGGATGTGGGCCAAGCCGTGAACCGATTCTGTAAAGAGGCCAAATTCGAGGTCTGCGAGCGGTTCCACTGTTTGGCGAAACTTCGGAGAGCGGCATGATCCCGGTCAAAGGCATCGTAGTGTCGGTCGAGTACGACGATCTTCTTGCAATCACACTTCCCCGGAACGCTCGTCATCTGACGGAGATCGTCGTCGTCACTTCACCGGCGGACGCAAGGACGCAAGAGGTCGTGCGTTCGGTGCCGTCCGCTCGATGCTTCATCACGGACGCATTTACCCGAAACGGAGAATCTTTCAACAAAGGCGCAGCGTTGGAAGAGGCGTTTGACGATCTCGGTCGTGACGGGTGGATCGTCATATGGGACGCGGACATTCTGTTCCCGAACTCGATGCCGTTCGTCGATCTCGACGAGAGATACCTGTATGGGGCTCCGAGAAGACTTCTGGAACGCCCTCCTTTGCCGCGAACATGGGCCAATCTGCGACTGTCGCATGAAACGGGCTATCCCGGTTACTTTCAACTGTTCCACGGACCCTCGGCAAAGTTCCGCCCGTGGTACGGGTTGAAATCCGACCACGCCGGTGAAGGGGACCATCAGTTTCAGGAGAATTGGCCGGAATCCGATAAACGAAAACTGGACGTGGAACTGCTGCACATCGGCCCAAGAGACACCAATTGGTTTGGCCGAACGTCGCCAAGAACGGACGGCCTGGAGATACCCGATCAAGTCAATCGAAAAACCAAAATGATCGGCTTCTTGAAGGAAATGGGATGGTACGTGCCCCCAAAATCCGATACTTAAACTAGGAAGAAAATCGAGGCAAACCATGACTGTCCAAGAACTGGCCCGCGAATTGGAACTCATGTCCGGGTTTCGTCGGAGCCACGCTTACACGTTCCCGAACGACGACCCGAGTCCAATTGTCCGCCTTCAGCATCAGGACGTTCCTCAACCGCTGTCCATTCTTCTTCGTGACGTGACGCTCGGACCTATTCCGTCGCTTGTCGGCGGTCATCTGGTGTTCCGCGATCCGAACAGCAATGAGCCCAAACGACTCAAGATCATCGCGGCGACGGTCGTCCTCGACCATATCGAACTCCATCTCACGGAATCCACTGTGATTCGAGATGGCGACGACGTTTGCGTCGAATGGCCACACTAAAAGGATCAAGTCATGCAGTGCATTCTCGCGCCGACGCTCGCTAATGCAAACGGGACCACAGTCGGGTTCGACGCGGGAGCGACTGTCGGCAGCTGGTTTACGACTCTCATCGCTACCGGAGAGGTGACGGGGGGCACGGCAGGGTTCCAAATGCAGGAATCCGCCAATGGATCGACCGGATGGACCAACGTCGGTACTCCCGTTTCCGGACTCGGAAGCGATGCCGTCAGTGAACTGATCTTTTGGAGGACTCAACGATACGTCCGCGCCGTCGGTACGGGCTCCGGTTCAGTGTTGTTGCAACTCGCGATCATCGGCATGGACACGCCCCCCGGATCGAACGGGACGGGTTGGAACCTGTTGATCCCTCCTAGCGTTATATCAGGGTCATCTCCGACCAATCCCATCTACGGCGACATCATCGACACGCAAGGTTTGTCGCCGATGACAGACTACATCCTTGCCGTAGGCCCGAATCAAGACTCGGACATTTTCAACAGCATTCAGACGATTCTTGAAGAATCGGACGATCAGGTCAGTTGGGACAACTTCATTTCGTTCGACGATTTTATCCAACCTGTAAACGAATGTCAAAATACGTCCAACAGCATTAACTTTCGGTATCTGCGACCGCAATTCGGCGTCACTTATGACAGTTCTCCCGCCGACAACGGAGTCTGCCTGATCGCCGGAACGTTTTCCGCCCCACCAATCGGCGGCAATGGCGGCGGTCTCTTGCTGACTGGCGTCAATTGACCACCTTCGATGGAGATCGAAAATGTCGAACAACGGGAATCAAACTGTGAGCATCGAGGTTCCTCCGACCGGGGTGGTCGCGGCGACGACTCGTGAAGTCACGAAAATCGTCGGCGAAGTCAAAGGAATGTCCTCGTCTCAAGTCATCAACCTGATTTTCATTCTTTTTTCGGTGTTCATCGGGATCACCGCAGGGATCGCCCTGTACGAACTCAAAGACGTGATGATTCGTACCGAGAAACGATCCGACGACCGGGAAGCCGAGGGGTATCGGTGGCAGGTCGAACAAGCGGAGAAGAACAGAAAGTTCACGGCGGACGAGCGGGCCAAAGACAGGCAGGTATTGGCGGACAATATCGCCGCGCTGAAGAAACTGGAAGCCACCGTATCGGACAATATCGCGACCCTCAAGAAGGTCGAGGGCGCGTTGACCGATTTGAGCAAAGCGATCATGACCAAGAAGCAACCGGGCATTATGGATTGACGATCCGACACGAATCGACCGACACATACCAGTCGATCCGAATGGTGTCATTGCAACGAATGCGACCGTCTCGAATTCGTCCTCGACAAACGCCGACGATTTCGAGATGATGGGAATCGTCGTTCGGAATCTTATCTTTGTCGATCATGAGAAACAGGACCATCGAATCGGAGCCGCACAACCTCCCTTCGACCTGTCCGAACGACGTGCGATAAGTGCGAGCGTCCAGCACGACCCGGATCGTCCGATTGTCGTAATACCGACGCTCGGCATGGTACGAATCCACCAGCGATTCGATCCCGACGACATCCGGTTCGCGGTTCTTCTGGGTTTCCGGAGAGGGTCCGCAACCGAAGAAAAGCAGAATCACGCTTGAAAACGACTTCAGGAGTTTCATCATGGCGTCCGACCCTCTCGTGACTTCGGATGTGCCGGAAATCGCTCCGGCCCCTCGATTGAAAACGACCAATCCGGTCCCTCTCGTTCCTCCACCCCCGCCCGCTCCCGGTCCCGGAGTCTACCTGAACGGAACGATCATCGACCAGAACGGGGCGTACATCCCGTGCTTGTTGAAGTTGCCGAATCCGGGTGGAACTCTCGGTTTCTCGGCAATCGACAACACGTTCTACGTGGTCTGAGCCCCTACGCCCTACTAATCGAGAAATCGGGGAAAACACGCCACGAAATCCGAGTACAATCCAAGTTGTTTCAAACCCGGAGGTCGTATGAAGATTCGTTCGTGGTTCATGCTTGCGGCGACAATGATCGCCATCCCGACTCTCGCTCAGTCCCAAGAGTCCAATCGTTACGGGGTCTACACGATCCGCTCCGTGCCGTCCGTCACGGTCACGGACATCGCCCCGATGCCTCGGGAAAAGGAAGACGACTCCGTTCAGTGCTGCGGTCTCGGTCTCGATCAGGAAAACGGTGGAGAAGTCGGCCCGAAGCTCGGGCGGGAAGTCCCCGAGAAGCAGTTCGATTACGGCAACTTCCGCGCAGTCGTCGGCAAGGACGGCAAGGCCCGGTACTTCCCACGTGTCGCCAAGTTCATCGACAACGACAGGAAGAAAGCGGCCCCGCCCGTCGCGATCAACTACGGTCTCAAAGCTCCCAACGTTCTCAAGAAGATGTACCTGAACGACCGGCTCGGATGCTGCGTCATGTCGTCTCGCGCTCACCAGTGGGGGATCGTCACCGCAGTCGAGAACGGATCGGAAGAGGGCGCATTCGCCACGGACGACGAGATTCGCACCGCCTACCGGTTCTGTGGACCCGGCGACAACGGGTGCAACATGGCGGCTGTCAATCAGGCTCAACAGACACGCGGATTCGTGTGGGGCGGCAAACTCCGGAAGACCCTCGGCTCGGTGTCCGTGGACAACACGAACAAGGAGCTGGTCAAAACGATGATCGTCATCGCTGGCGGTCTCAATGTGGGGATGAACCTTCCTCAAACATGGATGAACTCGTCGGACGGTTCGGATTGGGCTCCGACCAACTCTCGGATCGTCGGTGGTCATGAGGTACAGGCGTTCGGGTACGACGAGAAGGGCGTCTGGATTTCGACGTGGGGCGGAACCCGCCGGATGACGTGGGACGCCTTCACCTCACGCCGATGGAACGACGAGTGTTACGCCTCGCTTTTGCCCGAGTTCTATGCGAAGGATGGCGTGGCGGACAACGGTATCGACAAGGCCGGACTCGAAGCGGCATTCCGTGAAGTCGCCAACGGCGGCGTTCCGACCCTTCCTGACCAGCCGACGCCTCCGGTCACTCCACCCGTGACGCCTCCCGTCACGCCCCCGGTGACGCCTCCAGTTCCGACGACGGGATTCACCGGTACGTTGACCTACAAGGACGGCGTTCTGGTCGGTATCGGCGGAGTCCAACCTCAACCCGGTCCAGTGACGCCGCCAGTTACTCCGCCTGTAGTGACTCCTCCGGCTCCAATCGGCGCGAATCCGGCATTGGAAGAACTCAAGGATCGAATCGCGAGGGTTCAAGCTCGCAAGGACAACCTGCTCCCTCGTCCGGTCACGAAAGCGGAGATCGCCGCCGCTCGCGCCAAACTGGAAACTGCTCTCTCCGACGAGGCGTTGCTTCGGCTCGCGGCGGAAAAGGGCATTCCGGTCGTCGGCAAGGACAACAAGGCGGGTCCGCTTTCGGATTTCTTCGAGTGGATCATCGCCAATCAGGACAAGATCGCGGCGTTCATCGAGTTCATCATCAAGATCATCGCTGGACTCGCCATCTGACCCGTCACCATCAATCAAGAGAGGTCATGAACTACTTCGTCAGTTACGAGTTGATGAAATCGGACTTGACCGTCGTCAGTGTCGGTCAGTGCGTCATCTCCAATTCGACACCGAACAGCGTCATGGCCGACCTCCAAGCCATCAAGAACGATCTCGGGAACCCGGACGCACATCTCCGGGTTCTCTGTCTCACCGTCCTTCCGTCCGAGTGACGGCTCATTCGCCCTACCCTGAACGGAGTACGCCATGCGTCGAATGCTCATGATCGTGGGAGTGGTGATCCCATCTCTCTGCTTTCTCGCCGGGACCGGTTCCGCCGTCGAGTACAAGTGGACCGACGCCGGATTCGTCGAGGTCGGCCCCCCCGCCGCCCCCGTCACCGTCAAACGAGCTGTCGTCATCCCGCCCGGTCATCACGCCCACACCCGTGCCGATGGATCGACCTTCATTCACGGCGATGAGAACTTCGGCAACCCAGCGGCTCATACCGGTGTCTCGCGTCCGTGGCCCAAGACCGGGTTTCCCGGCCAAACGGTGATCGTGGATGAGGTCGTTTCCAACGCTCCAGCGTCGATTCTGGCGGCTGATCCGTGTCCGGGAGGGGTTTGCCCGCCCCGAGGTCGCCGAACGATCAGCAACGACGTGGTGACGATCTACGAGTCGTCCTCCTCCTACTACTCGTCGGAAACGTCGTCGTCTCGCGGTCTTCTCGGGAGGATCGTGGACAACATTCGATCTCGTCGCGCCGCTCGTGGTGGTGGGTTCTTCGGTTGTCCATGTCGATGAAGTGACCAGAAATGAAGGAACCCCGGAGATTGCTCCGGGGTTTTTTCGGCTATGGACCGTGGATCGCACCTGTCAGCGGGCCGCGATATACCCGCCCGCGAATCCACGAGCCGGATCACCGTAGTGCCCCGTCAGACCGGGGACGATCTCCCCGGCCATGAATCGTCGCACGAGATCATTTCTCCCCGCGAGGGGAGCCACCTGCGAATCACTGGGCTGTCTCCGTGGTCGGGTCCGGGGCCAGGGCGTAGACGCCGCGGGACAGCCTGACGATGCTGCCTGCCGCGATCAGCCGACTGATGGTCATACCCAGGTTGCCCGAAACCAAGCCGCTCTTAGTGCAAATATCCGTGAACCGCATCGGGCCATTTTCCCGCAGCAATTGCAGGACGATAGCCCGTGCGGTTCCCGGCCTCCTATTCGCACGCGGAGCATCCACGCCGCTCATGATGGCGTGTTTCGCCGCTCGGAGTCGGATCAGTTTGGCCTCGTACTCACGGAGCGGAGCGATGGCTCGCTCGGCCTTGGCGATCTCCGCATCCAGTTTCTCGATGATCTCGTTCATTGTTGCGTCTTCATGTCGGAGGGTTTAGGATGGCCGTCCCCATCGCCCTGACCGCGAGCATCAGGGCAGTAGGAAGGGTCAATGGTCACTCATCGTCCATGACACGGCGTTCATCGTCGCCACCCGTCACAATCACGAGTTCGTGAATCGCACGAGTCACCGCGACGTATTTCAGGTTCATCTCCTGCTCACGAGCCCATTCCGTTTTCGCCATCGGATGCGGGACGGACGCTCGCTTGAGCTGGAGAAGGAACACCCGGTCGGCTTCGAGTCCCTTGGCCTTGTGGATGGAGCTGAGTTTGACGCCGGGGTTGGTTTTGTTGTCCGTGAACACCGACTCGATCTTGCGGACCACCTCGTCCACGTTCGCCGCACCCTCCATGAACATGCAGAGGCAGTCATACCGGTCCTGCATGGCGATCAATTTGTCCTCGGACGGATTCCGTTTCGCGTTCTCCTTGGTCTGCTCGCCTTGGAGCCAGAGGTCGAGACGCTTCTGGAGGTCGGCCACGGAGACCGACTTGAGTTTCTTGATCGTGGAGATCAATCCCTGTCCGATGTCCCGGCCTTGAATCTGTGCCTTGCGACCGATCCGAAGGAACTTGAAGCAGGTGGACACGAGCGGAGCGTTGACTCGGCACAACACCATGTCGCCGTCCGCCGTTCGAGCCATGAACGAGTCCTCGACCTTGACCGTCTTGGACGGGTAGACCGCCGAAGACACGATCCCCTCCGGGTTGCTCTCGTGGGCCTCGAAATCGGGAACGATCTTCTGGGCTTCGGTGACAATGGCCCGACCGCAGCGGCGAGTCACGGTCAGTGGAAGCACCTGACAACCGCGTACCGTCTCACCGAGTTCCCGACCCATACGGGGGAGGCTGTCGCAATCGGCCCCGGCGAACCCGTAGATGGCCTGACGATCATCGCCGCACAGCACCAGACGCTTGCCGTAGCTCTTGGCAAGGGCTTGCTGGCACCGGTTCAGGTCTTGAGCTTCATCCACAAGGAGGAGGTCGTAAGGTACGACCGGGAGACCGAGGACGACCGGAATCCAGATCATGTCGTCGTAGTCGATGCTGTTGTCCGCTTTGATGTCCTTGCAGCGTTCGATCACCAGCGGCACCGTCTCGTACACCCGGTTCATGTTCCGGCAACTTTCGGTGTCAAGGTCATGGTGCGAGATCAGGTCACAGATCGTTTCGGTCGTCGGCTCGGCGAGGCTCATCTTGCACAGACCGACCAGTTTCTCGACCAGACGTAGGAACACCGGCTCCTCGCGGCGGAGGTCGAAAATGTCCCTGAGGGTGATCTCCGCGATGATGTTCGAGACCCGGTACTGGTTGACCGACACGACCCGTCCGAAAGCGTTCTTCACCACCTTGAAACCGAGGGAGTGCAGCGTAGCCGCTTCGCACCCGTTCGGGAGCCGGGCTTGTAGTTCGAGTGCGATGCTCTTGTTGAAAGCGCAGAACCCGATGCTCTTGACCTTGCCCTTGCTCTCTTCCATCGCGGTCCAGACCGCCTCCTGCTGCGGGGACGGGATGAGGTCGGACGGCAGGCCGAGGACGCGGCGGACCCCGTGGACGAGCGTGGTCGTTTTGCCTGTTCCGGCCCGCGCCTTGACGATTAAGTGCGGAGCGGTGTCGCCGGACGGGGCGAACTTGGACGCGAGACGGGACGCGAGCGGCGAGACTTCCACGCGAAGGTCCGAGCGGTCGTAATCGTTCGCAACCGTGATGACTTTTGTTGCCATGTTTTCATTCGCTTCGCGGATGGCATCGTTGACTTTATCCCCGGTCGTCTCGAACAAGCGGATGTCTTCGATCCGAAACTTCTGGAACAGGGAATCGCGGGACCGGGGGAACGAACCGGCGACCT
>Ga0172366_10001789_pt1 | contig 16782 bp, 9 predicted proteins | sample LakKivSesite69cm_FD_114533 | JGI IMG/M metagenome (GOLD analysis project Ga0172366, IMG submission 114533) | Sediment microbial communities from Lake Kivu, Rwanda - Sediment site 69cm | ecosystem: Environmental > Aquatic > Freshwater > Lake > Sediment | place: Rwanda: Western Province, Lake Kivu... | reverse complement strand
TTCTGGGGTCTTCGCTTCCTTAGAAAGGCCAAGAATACTCCACTCCTGCTTTGAATTAACCAAAAGAACACGCACAATTCTCGAGGCCATCGGTGAGAAAACATTCTGAACGCTCATCAAGCATACCCTTTAAGAGTACTATCCCTCAACTATATATACTGTCCCTAAAAAGGATAATCAATATTTCGGCGGCGTATCACCAAAGTTATAATAAAAGTTGCTTGCGTCAAAGAGCATGTAGAAGTTGTGGACATTCCGGAGATGAGCAGGGAAGAGTTTGAGAAGAAGGGCACGAGAGTTTTAGCGTTTTTCTATGGTGCGCTTAATGAGATTGGGGATTTGTTTAACGCTAGAAATCTTGCGCCCGATGTTATGGAGATTCTGATGGAGGCCGGGCTATCTGAGACGCTTTCGACCATAACGGGACTGAAGGCGGTTTACATTAAGGGATTTTCTCCGCGTAGACAGCTAAAGCCCACACATTAATCTTGCTCTAAGTTAGGACAGCGGTCAAACTCTTTCCTGTCTCTTTTGCAAAACTCGTAGACGTAAAAAAGCCCTAGCTTTTGCTCCATGGGCTGAGAACTTTAGCGCGCGCTCCCGAACTCGTTCCCAATGCCCCAGAAAAACCGATGGATCTAATGGCGTTGGGTGTTGGTCTCTACGAACTAGCACCCAAACGGGTTTAAGTCTAAAAATCAAATAAACAAGTGCACTCCGAAAGTGGAGACGAGACAACAATAAAAAGAAGAGATGTGCTTTTTACTGTCTCAAATTTGATAAGGAGACGGACTTAAAGCCTCAATGCTGCCAGCTATTCAAATTTCTGGTCTAGACGCATGTGCTATTCGATACAGTAATCTTGACTTGGGGATACTCTGGGTCCATCTTGTGTAGTTCGTCTCTGACTCTTTGCCTAAGCTCAACAGCGGGTTTCACACAGTATGTCACAAAATCCTGTGGGCTGGGCTGTAGGTTTGGAAACAGCAGCTTCATGAAGCCTGTCGCTAGGCGTGTTATTGCCTTTCTGTCTCTCAGGTCTTGGCAATTTTCCAGACGCATATTTACGGAGACGTAATCTGCGAATCGTATGTCTTTCCTTAGCAGGTGCAGTATTTCAGAAAAGAAGTCGCCTTTGAGACCCAAGCACTGCGAGGGTGTATCCTTCGTTACTCTCGGCAGATCCCATCCCGAAATGAGTCCATGTATTCTGTCAATGAATGCTGTCTCCCTAAGGAAATTTGGAATCTCGTTGAATATTCCGTCTTCATAATGTATTGGGTTTCTGTTTTCATCCAAACTGATGTTGCCCATCATCACAAACCCGCATTCAGAAGTTCCCATAGTTTTGCCGCGGCTGAATCTACCTGACTCGAGGTAGACCCTTAGTCCGGCAATGACCTCCCCAGCGCTATCTCCTCTTATGCTTTGCACTTCATCAAGCACTATCGAATCGTATCTTGTGACGATGCCTGGCGTGCCAGTTGCGACATTGTGGAAAAGCACTGCGGGGCTAACTTTTCCTCCTCCTATGACTCTTGCGTATCTGGATAAGTTGTCGTAAACGAAGGATTTGCCTGTACCTTTTGGTGCAAGCTCAACCATATTCACTCTCGGTTCAATCAATGGAATGATTCTGGTTAAGAGAACAATCTTTTGTCTATTAGTCAGCACTAACGGGTTGAAACCTATGCTTGATACCATCAGATCGATCCATTCCTGTGTCTCAAAATAGCGTCTGCAATCCGCAAAGTATGCAACGTCAATTTTATGAATCTGGAATGGTTTGAATGACCGCATCCACACTTGACCTTTCTCACCATATATCGACGGTGGAACGTAGGATAGCTCACCTATTCCCCATACTCCGCTGGTTAGCATCAGTTCGTTTTCTTCCACGATAGAATCTACGATAAAGGCATCGTTCATGTCGAGGAGCGGTATTCTGAGTCTTCGCTGACCGAGTTTCAGGTTGATCTCGACGCTATAATCGTCAAGAAGATGGACTGTTTCCATGTTATAGAGCTTGTTTTTGATTTCCTCTTTCTGCCCCTTGCTGGGTAGGTATTTTGCCAAGAATTCAGCGATTTCGCCCCGGCTTTTCTCTGTTAGTGTTCCTTCCTCTGCAAAATTTGAAAGAATCCATTCTCCAACATATGTAGGAATAGATCTTGCTCCAAATCCTGCTTTGTATATTAAGCTTTTGTCGATTGCCACTTCTCCGTAATAATCCAATGTTTTTTGTTCGAAAGTCTCCATCATCTCACCCTAAAGTTCGTCTAGTTTGAATGATGTCTCCATCATCGACCGCATCTGAACACTGAATCTTTCTTTCTTAGTATAGACTTTTCCAAGAAATCTGAATTCGAACGTTATTTCCAAGCCCTTAGTTTCATCAAAGTCTTTCTTATAGAATCTACAGTTAAATTTTGCTATGTGCACGGTGGTAGGGGCAATTCTTTCAATTGGTGCAATTGGTTCAACGAGCACTACTCCATTTGACACGGGGGTTATCTTTACATCTTCAAGGGGGGCAGAATTCTCGTTTACTATTTCAATCTCAACACTGGCTCTTGTCAGATATCGAAATTCATTTTGCAGGAGTCTAAAGCTTGGATTCTTGAAGGCTGCGGCACCGCCTTCAAAAACGAGGAGGGGCACTACTACCTCTTCGGGAGACAGACCACCGTGAACGAAGAAATGCTCGTCTGTTCTCTTGAAGCGATAGTAGCCTTTTGCTATGAGGGCATTTTCCGAAAGTCCGAAGGATTTTGCGTCAAGAAAATAACATTGAAACTTCACATTCTCAGGCAATTTCTCAAATTCCTCTTGTGAGATCGATATGAACCTGTGATGGGTTTCAAGGCATTTTCCAGCAAAGAAGGCTGGCTCTATTTCGTTGTGGATACTGCTTGGTATCATGGTTGATCCGTGATCGGAGCACACTATGATCTGGGCGTTGTTGATGAGCATGTTTCGGTTGAGAAAGTTTGTTGCTAAATTCACCAGGTTTTCTAGTTCATCTTCAACTGCGACAGAGTGTCTCTTTCCCAGTTTTCTTTCATCCTGATGTAAGACGGTGTCAATCTGCGTGCAATTCACGAATATGATGTCTTTAGAGGATGCGTTGGTCGTCTCAAGTTCAAGGCTGTTTCTCAGGTATATGAAGTGCTTGTCAGGAAAGTATCTTGGCCATTCGTTAATTATTAGAGAGTCATAGTCCAGAGTTATTTCTGACATTTTGGGCTGTCCTGCAAACAAGCAGCGTTTTGAAACTTCAGTGTCAGATGGCATCATGGAAAGATACGGTGTTTTTTGTCCTAGGACAAGTCCTCGGTTTTGGAGTAGACTAACCAGAATGTCTGCAAATTTGTAGTTGAAGTTGTCGATGACCAATATTAGAACGCACTTTTCACTTGAGCATAAGTGCATGACATTCGGGAGAATCTTGTAGACCACGTTCGGGAAGTTGCTTCTGATGTTGACGAAATTGGAGTACAGCCAATCTCCGAATAGGCTTGATTGGTCAGTAACTTTGGCATCTTCGTTATCAGTTTCTTCAAGCCAAAAGTGATAAGGTAGATACTTATCGGTTACCCATTCAAGCATTTGCGTTGCGTTCCAAGAAGCATCTGGTGAAGGTGGAGTACTTGGTTTCGAAAGTAAGGCCAGTTTTCGCAGTTCAGGTTGAATTGTGCTTAGGATAGTGGAGAATTTTCTTTGTAAGGAATCAATTACTCGGTTGGTCACAGCAGAAGGAAATCGTTCAAGCATTGTTGTTAGCACCATGAATTCGGCAGGAACCAGACCACTTGTCCATTCAATAATCTTCAATGCATCAGGCTCAGAGATTCCATTCTTGAATTCGGAGTTTAGAAATATCTTGATGTTATTTATGCCTGTGTCGATTTCTGCAGGATCTATGATAATGTCTAGGGGGTTCAAACCAAGTTGTTTGAGTATTTGAAAATTGTTGCCAGCTGCGCGTTCTCCAACTTCTCTTGGGTAGTTTGCCAGAACAGCATATAGGCTCAATGCTTTCTTGAGTGCTTTTGGGTTCTGGCATAGGAGTTCAATGAGTTCGCTTTCATATTCGCTCTTTGCGTTCTTAAGCCATGTTTCGATTTTTCTTTCGAATTCTTTTTGAACTAATGGTCTCTGTAAGTTTGTTTGAAATTCGCCCTTACAGATGCTTGAAGTCAGTTGGGAAATGGTTTCTACAGGTATGGTCTCTTGGCACATAAGCGATGAGACGAATTTTGAGAGTATGAAGTCTGTGAAGGTTAAATTTGGGATTTTCTCTACAGCAAAGTTTAGGAGGTTTAGTTCGATAATTTCCTCATCTGTTACGTCGGCAGGAATAGAGAATCCCCACTTTTCAGCTAGAATAGTGCACGGTGTTACTTCCTTGATTTCCACAGATTCTTCGCCATACTTGTCACTAAGCTTTCTGAACCAAGCAAAAACTGTCGGATTTCTTATAACGACTTTCATGCTGCCTTGGGATTTCAAACAATCTGTTATTGCTTTGTAAGTTCTTACGTAATCTGATGTATCGCTGATTATTGTAGTAGATGCGTCTTGAATTTCCTCGATTCCCTGCGGGTCATAATATATGCATATTGTTCTGTCGCTCATTTCTCGTTCTCTCTTGCGAGTTCTGTAAGAAACCGTTTTAACCCTTTTTTGTCAATGACTTGCTTTTCCAAACTTCCTTTGATCAGGGATCGTATGCTTGTCTTGAAACTTTGTTCATCGACAGGGAAGACAAACTGGACCATTGTTTCACCTTTTCCGAATCCTTCTTCTGGATGGATTTCATGTTTCTTCTCTTGATCAATGAAGTTGATCTCGATTTCCCTGCTCCAATTGCCCTCTTCATCTCTGCTGAGCAAACGGAATCGCTTGTTGCCTCCATCGATTTGCAGGGTTGTTTCGGCCTTTATTTCAATTCTCTGGGACTTGCTGTCTCGCGGGTCTTCACCGTTGCTTGTGCCGAAAACTGTCGTGTTTTTTGCTGAGGTTTTCACCTCAAGTCCTGCAGATAATCTATAACTCACTATTGCGCCTCTCTTGTTTTCTTCGATCTTTGCCTTGCTTGAGGGGGTTACTTGCCAAATAGGTGGGTCTACCTTGATCTTGTTGTTCTCAATTTGCTCTTTTCCCATTCTCATCTTTTGAATATAGTCTTGTGATTTGTCGATGGTCCAATCCTTGACGGCTTTTAGTCCAAATCCTGGGTCCTCGGGAATTGAGACGAACAATGTATCTCTAATGTCAAGCACTTGACTAAATTTCATGATGAGTGTTTTGCTTTCGTTGGTGTGCCATGTGCCGTCAGAGTCTCTTTGATTGGAATCCAAGCTGTTGAACCATTTTTGGATTCCGATTCGTAAGTCTTCGATAGTATTTCCTTCTATAGAGAAGAGTTCCTTTACTTCATTCTGTATTTTACTCTTGATATGGTCGAGTCCTTCTTCAATGCATTTCTTATCTGATTTTAGTCTTGTAAGGATATCTGTTGCTTTTTGTTTTGTTATGAGTTCATCTTCGTCATATCCGTAGATCGTTTGCAGTTTGCCAAACACGAAATCATGAGGAACTGCTTCTGAGATCTTGTTGAATGTCTCAAGGAGTTTGGGTATCGTTGGTGAAAGTTTGGCGTCATATATGGGTGATTTCGAGATAGTAGGGAGTGAGTCCCACCACGACTTGATACTGTCGTGTGTTTCAAAAACGGATCTTTCGCCTATTTTCTGTCGGGATTCAGGGGTGAAAACGTCAAAAAGATGGTTGAGGAATTCTCTTTCATCGTTGGATATCTGTCTGTAGACCAGAACTGCGTTGGGATAATCGTCTTGGGCAAGAGAATATATTACCTCAAAGTCGTTGATCGCAATGTCGCCTATTTCAGTTTCTTCTTTTTTCAGCCTTACACTGTCTCCATACATTTTGAGTACTATGCTCAGAAATAATGAAAGAGATATGGGTCCTAATCCGTACGGAGGTTTCGCATATTTTTCGATTATGCCTTCCTTTATCTTGATCTTCGCAGATTCCTTGATTTTGATTTGGCTCATCATATCAGCAAGAGCTGGGAATACTGAGGAATACTTCGAAGAGCTGGATTCGATTTGATATCGGTAGATTGAGCCTTCAGGTTTTACGGTCTGTCTGAGGACTCCTTGAGTTGCTAGTGTGTTTTTGAGGTATCTTATTTCTCCTTTGTCATTTGAATAGGAGGAGTCTACTTCTATGTCCCATTTTGCAGTGAGAATCTTGTTTACTGCGTCTTTTAACGCAATGTTCTTGTTAGGCTGATACTTTGCTGCATGCGACAGGTTAAGATCAATATGCTTGAATCGTGTCCTTTTTTCGAAGAGTGTTTCTAGGCTTTTATCAATGGCATCCGATGGATTTGCCAGCTTGTCTAGTACGATTCTCCCTTGTTCTGCATACCATGTTGAATTCCGTCCTTCTATTGTTTCTGACTTGAACGATGCAAGACGCCCATACGCACCTGTAACTAGTTCACTTAGGCGGGACTTGTCTTGAGTCGAAAATGTTTCGTAATCTCTTGAGTCCTGGATGCTTTTGACCGCATTGTAGTTAAGCAACAAGTCTGTCCAATCTGTAGTGGACTTGGGAACAACTACCATTATTCTCCTTGACGGGTTCTTTGCAGCGATTTTCCTAGCGCGATTTATGTCATCTGGTTTCTCACACAGGACGTACAGAACCCAGCCTTCGAACGATTCTTTCCAGTCCATTGGAGCTTCAAGTTGATGTCCGAGTGAGGTGAAGAAATCAGTCTTCTCACCGTTCACGATCTCCGTGTGGTCCAAGTCTGCGAGCGTTACCAGCTTCCTCTTGAACCGTTTGTCTTCATTGTAAGTCGCATTATACCCCCTTGCTTCTAGAAAAACATCGTCTCTTCCGAACGGAGCTACTGTCTCTACTGCCATAGCTATGTTTGATGGATAGTTCGTTGTGTCTTTTTTGTAGTTTTCAATTAAAGTGTCGAAGTCCTGTGCTTCGCTTCTTCTAAACTCATAAGCCTCAGAAATTCCGTTATAGAAAAGAACTTTTGCTTTGTGAAGTTTTTCGACTATTGTCTTGATTATGCCCTTTTCTCTTGTCGACTTTGGATATAGGGCAAAACTGATGTTGTCTACGTCATTCTTTATGCCAGTGATTTCGAGTATTAGCATTGCTTTCAAGATTCGTTCGGCTGTCTTGTCGCCTTCGATGTCTATGGTCTTCGCAACTTTGTTCAGTTCTCGCACTGTAGCCTCGTAGTCCATGAGGATTTTTCTGGTGGAATCTTTTAGCTCCCTATTGGTTGATGTGAGATTGTCCTTGAAGTATGTGAAAAGCAAATCGGTTGTGTAGAGGTTGAGGCATTTTTCGTCGTCTATAATGTCAGTGGCGTTCACATAGTATGGGTATGATTGGTCTTCTGCCGTGAATTCGCCAGAGAAGAATGTGAACACTGTTCGGTTGTTGGAGCCAACTTCGATTGCTAGTTTTGGAAGGCAATATGTTGCCATAGGATGCATTGGGTAGATCTTTTCCAATATTTCTTCGCGCATTGTGATTGCATCAAGTTTTTCAAAAATACCTATTCTCTTGCACTCAGGTATCAGGGTGTTGAAAACATCGCTGCTTGGGGCTACTTCGTTCTTCCAGGTGTCAGATTTTCTGTTCGGAACTACAATGGCTCCGATGATTTTTTCCATGCCCTCTGGTGTGAGACCGACTTCCTCTACTCTGTCTGCGACAACATCAAAGTCTGCTTTGTCTTCAGGTCGGGAATAATCCTTAATGGGTCGGTGTCCTGTAGAGAGGAATACAACTGGGGCGGCTGATTTGCCAGCTTGTCTCCATCCTTGCGCGCATAGTTGGGCGAAGCTTTGGCATATTTGTAGGCTGATCCGTCTGTCCTTTAGCGTATAGCCGAATTCGTCAAATATGGCGATAAGTCCTGCATATTTCTCCTTGAATTTCGGGTTCGATAGTAGATCTTTGAGGATTTCAACTAGATTGCTTCTTTCATATGTGAATTCAGTGTCTAGGATGGTCTTGTAGATTTCCTTGAATATTGTCATGGCTTCTTCACGGTAGTCTTTGAGTCCTTCAGTGAGTTTCTTCAGCGTATATTCTGGGTGTTTCTCCTGTAATTCTTGAGTGAATGCTTGAAGCTTAGGTAGGCGTTTCTGTTGTTTGTCTCCTTTTTGCCAGTTCTCTATTTTTCTTAAGGCTTCGTTGTAATGAGTGTCCATGAAGTAGCCTACTTCCTCTCTTTCGCAAGCGCGAGCTATTGCTTGAAGAACGACTTCTTCGAAGTCATCTTTGTTTCCGAAGTCGCAGAGGGCTACAAGGTATCTGCCTTCTTTTCGTAGGGCTTTCAGTTCTTTTGCTTTCGTTTCGTCTACTTTTGCGTAATTGTTGAAGAACCCTTCAAGTTCTGAGCTGTTTGATTTGTTGCTGAATAGGTTGGCGATCATAAGGCAGAGGTGGGATTTTCCTGTGCCATAGTTTCCTGTTAGGAAGTAAAATCTTTTGTCTTTGGGCAAAAGCGCTCTCATTATTTTCTCGATGGCGTCGCGGTGAGACTTTATTGGGACGTATCTGGTTATTCTTTCGTAGTTTTTTTCTTGGTCGAGAAATTCAGTTCTGACGTCAACTGCTGAGGCGTATCCTGAATGGATTTCGACGATTTCCTTAATTTTCGTCATGAAGTTGTCTCCTTTATGTGGGCTATCTGGTTAAGATGCATGATTCTGCTTTCGTTTCTTGAGTTGGAAATTGGTTTTGAGTCAAATATGTCTTCTTCTTGAACGAAAAAGCAGAAAACCTTCTTGGTTTCGTTGCTTCTGAGTTTGTCAACAAGATTCAGAAATTCGCCTTTCTCACGATCCGACCATGTGTTTACAAGGAAGTCGATGTTGTCAACAATCACAACTGGTTCGGTCTCAGTTAGATTAAGAAGGTATCTTTTGAGGCTTGAGACATCAAATGTGTCGATTGATTTTGACAAGTTTTCATCGTTGGCGAAAATGTCCAGCAGGTCAAGGTACTTGGCTTTGATTTTTTGTGCCAGAAGTTTGGCGTATTTTGTTTTTCCCGAGTTTGCCGGGCCTAAGATCATTATGGCTCTGTATTGCTCTTTTGCTTGGAAATCGATTAGTTTGGTTAGGTCTATTAGGCTACCTTGTTTCATTTCTTAGTCCCTCGTAATACATTTTGAGAATAGTTTCCGTTGTTAGTCCCTCTTTGAAGCGTATTTGATCGAGGTCTGCTTTCCGTTCTATGTATAGTAATCCTTTATGGTGTGCTTGCTCAAGTATTTTCCGCATTGTATTCTCTTCCAGATTGAATATTCTTCCAGGAGAGTTTGATTCTTGAACCAAGGCTTCCATTGAAATTCCACTGGCGTTTGGGTCGTATCTTTGCCTGAAAATTAAGGTTGTCGTTGCCAGTATTTCTGGTGGGATTTGGTCAGTTTTGTGAAAGGTATACATGTCCTTCTCTTTTTGGATTATGCCGAGTTTGCTAAATGCTTTCGTTGTATACGTGTCTAGTATTATTGCTATTTCACGTTGGATTTTTTTGGTCATTGTGAATTTAGATAGTTTTTCGCGGAGGTGATTGAAGCTTGCCTTTGCTTCTTCAGAAGTTATTTTTTGCTTGGTTGGAAATACTTCGTTCATTAGAGTGTTCCATATCAGCCATTTTTTGTTGGAAGCTACATTGTAGTGGAGTATCCAAAGTGTGCCAATGTATTCGAGGTAGGGGTCCCCCTCTGATATGGTTTTGCCGATTTGAGTTATAGTTAGTTTTTGGGGAGTGACTAGGTCGAAGGCAACAGCTACTGAGCATACAGCTTCCACATGTCTTTTTGTCAATCCAAGATGAGCTACGTATTCTGGTCTTGAAATTCGTGACCTGTCAGAATTCTTGGCCGCGTAATCAAGAAATTGGGAAAGATACGAAAATTGAACAGCAAAACTATTGGTAACCTGAATCTTGAAGCCTTTCAGTGTGTTATGGGAATGCAGGGGTCGTGGGTTTAATATTTGCTGCCGCTCGGGGAGGCTCGGCGCCTTAGTTTCGAAGTCAGTTATTTTGGTAGCTCGATAGGTCATATTTCAGTCCCCGTTTTCTTCCGCCAAGGATATCCCAGAGATTTTTGGATATCTTCTAGCATACCAATTCTCAACTTCTAATATCAAGGCTGCGTCCAACCCATAGAGTTTGTAAACGAGCTGGTCTATCTGAGGTTGCTCGTGGTTCTGATAATCATACGCCGGGTTTTCTTTTTGCTTCTCAATTATTTGCTTGACTAAAGTGTAGATAGATTCTTCCATTTCCTCTGTGGGGATCGCAAGAGGCAACGGATTTATGGCTCCTACGGTGGAATTAACAGTGTTCATGAAAAACGATTTAACGAGATATTTTGCAAGTTTTGAGTTAAGTACTCCCAACAAAAAATATGTGCCAAACTTCTCACAGAAAATGGAAGTCCCTGCTGCATCAAACACTGACTTAGAGTTCAGCCTAAAAGTGGGAGAATAAAGACCGGCGTGCGAGAAGGTTATCCCCTCCCTGAAATAAAAATTCGGATTTCTAAAGACTCCTGCAAGCTTCTTTTCATCCGCAGGCTGGATATTGGTCTCTCCGTCGATTTTTTTCCTCTCTGCTATTGTTAAAGTTTTAATCCGTTTGACAGCCTCTCTTGACCAATCTATGAAATATTCACTTGGAAAATAATAGCAATTCAGGCGCCCTGTTTCAATATCAGCTTCTCCTCCTTTATCGTATGGGACGATAAATCTTCCTTCGAAACGTTGTTCGGGGTCAGCTATCCCCTCAAGCTTTTCGTGATCAGTGAGTTTCTCAAGGTCAGAATCTTTGAGGGTTTTGCTTTCATCAACTAATCGATAGCCCCCAATGGCTCCTTGCCTTTTGAGCAGATAGGCCTTGTGGTTTCCTGTAGACAGCCCTTGTCTGACTTCTGCAACTTCAGAAAAACGAGCTACTCGAACCTTACCTAGGGGCATAGTGATCTCTTTCGCCTGCAGGCTTTGATTTTTGTACTGCACTCCTAGTTTCAAAGCTTGCTCGTTCACCAATTCGTATATAAGCTCAGAGCCATCGAATATAGGAAATTGACTGTATTTTGGCAAGGCGCCCTGTCCAATTACATACTTTCCCACGCGTCTAGGGTCGAATTTCCACAATTCATAACGCGAGTCAAGACTCGCTACTTGCATAAGTTCAACAAAGAAGTCTCTTTCTTTCTCTGGATGAATCTGCCAGAAATCGAAAAACAAGTATCGGTTGCCATCTCTTTCTTCTTTAGAAGCACATTTTCTTAATTCGGTAATAATTGTGAAAGCGTCGACCTCCTTGAAGGCATGACGGTTCAATTTCGCTAGACAAGAAACACACGTGTTGTTGAGTATATATTGTCTCAAATTTAGATGGCTTTTGATGGTTCTCCATGTATCGCTGACGACCATTGAGAATATTCCACCGTCTCGAAGCAGGTCTATCCCCCTCTTGATGAAGAGTCCATAACTGTCTTTACTTCCTAGATTGTACGTTTCTAGGAAGAGATTCTCATCTTTCAATCCATATGGAGGGTTCCCAAGAACAATATCAAAACCGCATTTGCCATTATTCTCGGCGGGCTTGAAGAAAACTTCGGGAAACTCCAACCACCAATTAAAAAACCTATTCTTCGGTGCATCAGCAATATCCTCAACTTTGCCATCAACCGTAACCTCCTTGCCCTCCATCGCTCTATTTAGAAGCCATTGGTACTTCTCTTCTTCAATCTGATATCCAAAAAAAGTAGCAAGCCAAGTGTTGGCAACACCTTGTAGATCTCTTTTCAACTTCTCCCATTCCTTAAGCTTTCCTTTTTTCCTTTCAACATCCTCAATCTCTTCACTCGCGAATTCCATCTCTCCGAACACCTGCAAAACCTTGGGAATAAACTCCCTCCTAAAAATTGGGTAATAAAGCGTAGTCTGAAACCGCTTGAAATCGTCAATCTTGCCATTCTTAGGCAAAGCTCCTAAATCATCCAAATCAGCCCCGAGGAGAGAATTGCCCGTTCTCAAGTGATGATCCAAAAAAGTAAGTGGCTTCCTATTATCAGCAGTAATCAACCAAAGCGAAAGTTTCGCCAATTCCGTAGCCAGCTCGTTTAAATCAACGCCAAAGGCACATTTTTCAACAACCCGCCGCCTCCACAACAAGGGGCTCGTATCAACAGAGTCATTTTCCCACTCAGTTAAGGACAAGGATTCCACAATATAGTTCGCAAGAAAATGTGAGGCATTAACGAGGAAATGCCCGCTTCCCATCGCAGGATCCAGAATCTTGATTGACAGTACTTTCTCCTCCAAGAAGGATAGGACCTCTTTGTCAATGAATCTTTCAACACTTCGTCTTTCTCTATCATCAACTGCCGTTCCATGAGCTTCTAAAAGCTTGCACACAAGAGCTTGCAACTCTTTGTCGATATCTGCAAGGTACTGCCCAAGCGAATTCTCCACAATATACCGAACTATATCCTCGGGAGTATAGTAACTCCCAGTCATCTTGCGCTCTTCACTTGACTGCGAGAAATAAACATCACCTTTCTCTATCACTGTATCAGTTCTTGTAATCTTCCCAGCCTGAGATTCAGGTATAAACCTGTAGACATTCTTATCCTTGCGTCTAACCATTCTTTCCGGCGCAATGAACAGCTGATACTCAAGAATACCCTCATAAAGACCACCCAAATGCCTAACCGAAAGATCATTATAGTTTATCGGGACAACATTCCCTCTTTCTTCCCTGAAACCCAAGCTGAACAAAGCTTCCGACAAAAAAGCATCGTCAATCACATGATTCACCAAATACGTCTTCTCACTATCATCGAACAACCCTCCATTGTAAGGAGGAATGCCCATTGCCCGATTACCCTGATTAACCCAACTGAACACTTCACGAAGAGCATTCCACATGATTCTCCCATTCGGGTTTTCAATTCCCTTGCTATGATTCTCTTTGGCGATCTCCATCAATCTCGCCATGCTTTTTTCATAATACTCAGAATCTTGAAGGGGCAAGAACCCTCTTGCTTCAGCATAAAGAATGAAAAGAATCCTGTAAAGCAAATAGATCGAATTGTTGAAAACAGCACGTTTCTCCTCTTCTGTATAGGACTTTCTGCCTTCCGATTTGATGAAACCCATGCAAAGCTTACCAAGTACATCTTCCATTTTGCCTTGAAGATGCTCTTCAATCTGCCTAGTAGCTTCATCAGACTCTTGCCTATTCGCGTCAAGGCGACACTTTCCTTTCTCGCCAACGACAAAAACTTGAACACCAAAGAAATCCGCAAAAAGAGTCATATCCACAGAATCCCGAGTCCGTACAACTTCACCAAGGTTAATCTGAAAAAAAGTCTCGAACGGAGCCTTCTCCTTCACACAGTACAAGCGCCAAAAACTTCCGTTCGTCAGAATCCCCCACCGCAAGCCAGCCTTCTTAAGCGCCATAATCAAGGACACAGCATAGTTCTTGCCCTTTGCAGTCTGATCTAGGTTCTCATCAAAGTTCACGACATAACAAAGAGACAGGGCCTTCTCACGGCTTCTATCCTCAAATAAAGCAATAACATTACCTCGCAGCTCGCTCCTCACAAAACCCAAAACATCAAGAATAGGCCCCACGAAAGAAGCCACTAATGACCCCAACGAACTTCTGTCAGTCCTCAAAAACCACTCTCTCACGGTCTCAAGAAGATACAGCTGCTGGCCTTCCTTCACCGAGGCTACACACGAATCAAGATAAGCACGGGCAAACAAAACACCTCTATCTTTGATGCCGCCCACAACAGACACTGACAGTTGCCTCCATAAATTCTCAACTGATAAATAACTAGTATCAATAATCTCTTAAAACCTTCTATGCCATGATTTCTCGCATCTGACGAAGCTGTGCCTGAGGCTTTCTGCTCAATCATCTTCGATCCCATGATAGCCAAATCATTCGGAGCCTACTTGATCCAGTGTGGATTGGCGTTTGAAAAAGATTCTTGTGCAAGAATCGATTTCTCTTCTTTGATTTTCTCGTAGTCGATTCCCATTTCCTCAAGAGTAACGAAACTGATGTTGCAGCGATAACAAAGATAAGAAGCTTTTCTAGTGACCTTGTCATCCACATTTCTTGCAAAGATCAGACATGGTGAGAGAGCCTTTGGGTTGATCTTAAAGCTAAAACAACGAACAACATCATACGTTACTGGAAAGCGAGTGTAGACATCGATAGCGATGAATTTCTTGTCACCTAAAGGGCCATTCAATGGAACAAATTGATCGAAACTCATTCCATTCGCAAGACTAAGGACCTCTTTGTTCTTTGGTCGTACAAGCAGCAAGTAGCTCCAAGGATGGACAAATCTGACAACAGTATGTTAATCTTGCGGAAGCAAGCTTTCAACTATAGTATAAAGCTCCTTCATTTTTTCCTGCGGAATTTTCCCCTTGAGATAATGCCACAATACGTTGAGCGGCTTCCTGTCACGCCGATCGGGAGGCGGAGACGCTATGCCGAGGAAAGTCTCGATGTCCTTTTCAAAAAAATAAATACCTTTTGTCAATTCATTTCTTTGGCTTTGAATGAAATCGTTGAGAAACGCCTGAACCTGAGTGTTTTCGTCCTTGTCAAGCAAAACAGAATGTGTAATTCCGAGCTCCTTGAACAGATTCATGTATCTGTGAAGATTGTATTTTCCCATCGCATCGAGGATGCAAACTCTTCTGTCGGCCAAAGTTTTCCATTCATTTTCGACTAGATATTCAATGAAAGCCTTCTCTGTTGCACCCTCACATACAAGAACGATGTCAGCGAAGAACGCCGAACACCTTGTCGCATCTAGCCATAGTACATACCGAATAGATTCTTCCTCCATCCTCTTTATTTCATCGCCAGATTGAGCTATTCTTCTCTCGAGTTCCCTCTTGATAGACTCTTCAACCATAGGATCTGCAAGTTTCAGTTTGAGGAATTCTGTCAGTTGACTATTTTGTTCGAGTAAGGCTTCTTTGCTTTTTCTAGAGACTTGAAATGTACTTGTAATAGCTGCCTCCTTTTTCAGTTTAATTAAGGAAGGCAAATCTTCGATATTTTTACTCACAAAAAGGGGAGAATGTGTCGAGATAATTACTTGCTGTGTCTCTTCTGAAGCAAGGCTTCGAAGACTCCTATTGAGGCATTCTTGTTGGCATGGATGCAGAAAAGCCTCAGGTTCTTCAAACAGAATTAGCGTCAGTTCTGGAGAGAATTCCTTCTTCTTGTACTCTTTCTTTTCTGTGTAATCCGAAGAGAGTCGCAACAGTGTGTAGATGATATGTCGTTGTAGTCCTTGCCCTGTGTTTTTTACGTTGATTTCCTTATTCAGTGCTTCGTCCAAAAGACTGTGAGACACCAAGTTCTTTACTATTTCTTCAGGTTTTAAGGGGTTGATGGCAAAACCAAACTTGACTCTCCATTCCTTCAAGTTCTCATTTATATCTTCAAAAAGATTGCGTAATGAAAGTCCTTCCTTCGACTCCTCTTCCCTGAATTTCTTATCTAATTCCTGAAAGGCTTCGGTCAGATTCTGAAACGACTCGCTCTTTTCAATAACCTGTCTAACGACAAAATTTATCATATCTCTAAGAGGGGATGGCCCAGACAACTTCAGTGCTTCATCAGTTTGGGTTGTCTCAGGAATATATATCACACTTCCCAGTTTAGCTTGCGACACATTCTTAGCACCATAAAATAGGTTCTCAGACAGAACTCCCTTCTCATAACCGAAAATATTGCTCTGACCTGCCTTCACTCTGTTGTCATTGGCGGATGCAAGATACTTTCTGACTCTTAATTTGTTCCCTGGAATCTTGTAGTCTTCCTTTAGCGTTGCGAACTCGGCATCTGCCAATAGATACTCTATCTCGACCCAGCTCTCCTGATCATCGACTGGGAATTTTGGAAAATCATTTTTCTCATCGAATTTGATGTCATCTTCGTAGAAAATCCGTAATGCAGTCAGAAGACTAGTCTTGCCAGTATTATTTGCACCGACCAGAATAGAGTAATCATGGAGATCAAATGCTACATCCTTCATTGATCTAAAGTTGTGTACACATAACCTACTCAGCCTCAACTGTATCAGCCCCCAATTCTCTTCAATATGAATGCAAAGCTACAATTATCATTTCGACTGAGATGTTTAAAAAACTTGGCTTAACATGTACCATGCGATAGCTTGGACTGTGGGCAGTCTAGCGCGCACGCGGACAACTAGACGAGAAGTTTGAGAAAGAATAATAAAATCCACAATGCTCCCCAAATCACTGCTAAGAAGATAACCGTCCGCCTTGCAAATTTGTGTTCTTTCGTAAGGATAAGCCGCAAATAAAAGACCGATCAATTCTCTGTCAAAAAATCCGTTACAGGTTTCGATTCGTAGTATGGCCTCAATTTTTCAACTTGTCAATAACCTCGCTAGACCAACTTTTGTCTTCTTGTGCGATACCGACCAATGATGGAGCTCGTCCTCTACAAAGTGTAAAAACTGTAAGATAAACCCAAGGTAAGAACGAAATATACGATGAAAAGAACTGTATTAAATTCCCACCACCAAATCGTCATCTCGTAAGGCTTCACCAATGGCAGCAAGCAAACAAGTCCAGCAATGAAAGCAAGGAAGATAACGGCCCAGGTAAACTT
>Ga0172366_10001784_pt1 | contig 16798 bp, 17 predicted proteins | sample LakKivSesite69cm_FD_114533 | JGI IMG/M metagenome (GOLD analysis project Ga0172366, IMG submission 114533) | Sediment microbial communities from Lake Kivu, Rwanda - Sediment site 69cm | ecosystem: Environmental > Aquatic > Freshwater > Lake > Sediment | place: Rwanda: Western Province, Lake... | reverse complement strand
ATACTTCCCTCCCCGATGCCGCCTACAAGTATGACCTGTCCATGCGTGATGCCTTTTTCCAGAGCAAAGCGCTCGATGCAGTCTGGGAGTTTATCGCCATCTTCAAGGCGTATGACAAAAACACGCCCGATGTTACCCTCGGTTGCCTTCATTTGCAATCACCCCCTGTTTTTGAGAATCGGAGAAGCGGGGAAACGGAGAATCGGAGAATTGTCAATTTTCCTCTTCATGACATACTTCATGAGACCGCCGGAGGCGATAATCTCCTGCGCAAATTGGGGAAGTGGCTCAAAGTGAAACGTGCGTCCCGTGCGGTGATTCCTGACAGTCCCATTTGACAGGTCAACCTCCAGATTATCCCCTTTTTCAATATCCGCGACAGCATCGCCGCACTCAATGATTGGCAGACCGATATTGATGGCGTTGCGGTAAAATATGCGGGCGTAACTCTCCGCAATAACGCAGGAAATTCCCGATGCCTTGATGGCAATGGGTGCATGTTCCCGTGAGGAGCCACAGCCGAAATTCTTTTGCGCAACGATAATATCGCCCGGCTTTTTTTCACTGACAAAGCTTGCATCAAGTGCCTCCATGCAGTGAGCGGCGAGCCACTGTGGGTCGCTTGAACTCAGATAACGTGCGGGAATGATTTCATCCGTATTGACGTTATCGCCATATTTGAAGGCGCGCCCTTTGAATTTCATTTTGCCACCTCCTCAGGATGTGTGATTCTGCCTGTGACAGCGCTTGCGGCGGCGACGGCGGCGTTGGCGAGGTAAACTTCACTTTTGACATGACCCATGCGACCCACAAAATTGCGGTTGCTCGTGGCAACACAGCGCTCCCCCTCTGCAAGAATCCCCATGTGCCCGCCAAGACATGGACCACAGGTCGGCGTGCTGACCGCACATCCTGCATCGAGAAATATGTCCGTGAGCCCCTCCTCAATTGCCTGGCGATATATCAACTGCGTTGCGGGAATGACGATGCAACGGACATATTTCGCCACGTGGTTTCCCTTCAGCACGCAAGCCGCCTGACGCATGTCGCTAAGCCGCCCGTTGGTGCAGGAACCGATGAAGACCTGGTCAATCGTGATGTCCGCCGCCTCAGAGACGGGATGCACATTGGATGGGAGATGCGGAAAGGCGACCTGCGGTTCCATGTCGGAAACATCCCAATCATACGTGGCAATATAGGCGGCGTCGGGGTCATGTCTGTAAAACTTGTATTGCCTCTGCGCGCGGGGATGAACGTATTCCTCCGTGATTTCATCCGGTTCAATCATGCCGTTTTTTCCCCCCGCCTCAATTACCATGTTGCACATGGAGAGTCTATCCTCCATCGGCAGGCACCGGATTACGGGACCATCGAAGTTCATGGTGCGATAAAGGGCGCCATCAACGCCGATTTTGCCGATGGTGAATAAAATAAGGTCCTTCCCGCCAGCCCATTTTTGCAGAATGCCATTATACACAAACCTCATCTGCTCCGGCACCTTAAACCACGCCTCGCCTGTGAGCATTGCGGCGGCGAGGTCGGTCGAGCCAACGCCCGTGGAGAATGCACCGAGCGCGCCATAGGTGCATGTGTGACTGTCCGCACCGATAATGCAATCGCCGGGGAGGACAATCCCCTGTTCCGGTAGTAAGGCGTGCTCAATGCCCATCTCTCCCACTTCAAAATAATATTTCAGCCGATGTTTGCGGGCAAAACGGCGCAACTGCGCCGCCTGCTCAGCGCTCTTTATATCCTTGTTCGGCGTAAAATGGTCCGGGACAAGGACAATCTTCTCAATATCAAACACCTTTTCCGCCCCCGCCTGCTCCATCTCCAAAATGGCAATAGGGGCGGTGATGTCATTGCCAAGACAGATGTCAACCTGTGCGTTAATCAACTGTCCGGGATGCACCTCATCCTTCCCACAGTGTGTGGCAAGGACTTTTTCAGTAATCGTCATTCCCATGAGTTATCAACCTCCCCGGATAAATCACTGGCTATCGTTTCCATCGCCTTTTGCGCGTGGCGCGCTTAAATGGCTTATAAATCCTCTTTTTCAGGAACCTCCCAAGTCTGAGATACCAGGGGACATTTTCCAGTCTCTTCGCCTCTTCCGGCGTGAGGGTCTCCGGCAGAAGTTTGTCCTGCTGTTTAAGCAGGGTAAGTTCATCCACATTTCTCAACCGCCGAAAGAGAAAGCGCGTAAGGAAGTTCCCCCGCCCTTTCAGACAGAATGCACCGGCAAAATCTATCAGGAACGGAGCCCCCTCAACACTAACAAGGATGTTTTTTTGCCTGAGGTCGCCATGTGTCACTCCACGCCCGTGCATCTCCGTAACGAGTCGCCTCAATTGCGTGAAAAAAGACTGAGGAAGGGCGCCTTTTTCAATCAATGAAAGAGGCATCCCTTCCACGTAGTCCATGATAAATGCCTCATCATCCAGCCGCTTCAATACGCGCGGGATGCCCTCAATGCCTTTGAGCCGTTTGTAAAAGCGCATCTCGCGGGATATGACTTTACGTCCCCAGAAACGGCGCACCATGAAAGGACGGGCATGAAAATCCTTGAGGACAAAGCGTTCACCGCCCACTTCTAAGAGGTCAATATCCGCCTGCGCTACGCTGTGTCCTTCATGCAGACGCCGGACAATGTGAGATGACAGGGTCTCTCTCGTGAAACCATTGAGGATGTCCACCTCCACATTCATACCCCGTTCTTCGTCCTTCCGCCTGAGGCGGACTGCATGAGGATACTGTTTATTGCTGAAAGATACGCCTTGATGCTTGCCGTGATAACGTCGGTGCTGGCGCCGCGCCCACGGGCGGTTTTATCCCCGCAGGTTACCTTGACCCGCACGCTTCCGACGGCATCTTTCCCGCCAGTCACGGCATCGATGGCATATTCTTCCAAATTGAAAGGCTGACCAATGATGCGCTCAATTGCCTTGAAGGCGGCGTCAATGGGTCCATCACCCGTGCCGGAATCGAGAAACGACTCTTTTCCCTTCTTCAGCCGCACGGTCGCAGTGGGAATCGTTGCGGTGCCGCTGTTGGTGTTCAGGTAATCCAGCTCCCATCCGCCTGGTCCGCCTGAGGCGGAAAAAACCTGCTCATCGACAATGGCAATCAAGTCCTCATCATAGACCGTCTTTTTCTGGTCGCAAAGACGCTTGAACTCATCAAATGCACGCTCCATCTCCTCTTTTGAGAGCTTGTATCCGAGCTCCTCCATGCGCCTCGAGAAGGCGTTGCGCCCGGAGTGCTTTCCCATGACCATGCTCTCACCCTTCCAGCCGACACTGTCCGCCGTCATTATCTCATACGTGGTGCGCTCCTTGATGATGCCATCCTGATGAATGCCTGCCTCGTGGGCAAATGCGTTGCCGCCCACAATTGCCTTGTTCGGCTGGACGCGGATGCCGGTGACCTGACTGACCAATCTACTCGCCTTGTAAAGCTCGTGCGTGTTGATGTTTGTATCTGCCTGATAAAAGTCCCGCCTGACCTTGAGATTCATGACAATTTCTTCAAGGGAGGCATTGCCGGCGCGCTCGCCAAGTCCATTGATGGTGCACTCCACCTGCCCCGCACCCGCACGAATTGCCGCCAGTGAGTTCGCCACTGCCATGCCAAGGTCATTATGGCAATGCACCGAGATAATCGCCTTATCGATATTGCGGCATTTCTCTTTCAGATATTTAATCTGCTCGGCGAATTCCCAAGGGGCGCAATAGCCAACGGTGTCGGGGATGTTGACAGTGGTGGCGCCCGCCTCGATGACAGCCGCAATAATCTCCACCATGAAACCCCAGTCCGTCCGCCCGGCGTCCTCACAGGAAAATTCCACGTCTGGCGTGAATGTCTTCGCCTGTTTCACGGAATTCACCGCCGTTTTCAAAACCTCATCCGGCTTCATGTGGAGTTTTTTCTCCATGTGAACCGGGCTTGTTGCGATGAAGGTATGGATGCGTCCCTTTTTGCCCACCGCCCTTCCTGCCGCATCAATGTCAATCTCCTTTGCGCGGGCGAGTCCGGCGATGACCGGTCCCAGTTCTGCATCGGCTATCGCCTTTACCGCATCAAAATCCCCCTGCGAGGAAATGGGGAAGCCCGCCTCCATCACATCCACCCCAAGCCGGGCGAGCTGACGGGCCACCTCCATTTTCTCCTTGATGTTCATGGTAGCGCCGGGCGATTGCTCCCCGTCGCGCAGTGTCGTGTCAAAGACCACGATTTCCCTGACTTTCGCACCCATCATACTCACCCCTTTCATAAAAATTTAATACCTCACCACAGAGCCACAGAGAACACAGAGATTAATTAGACAAACGAACTATACCATCCTTAAGCAATGTTACATTGAAATTAATTAATAGTCCTATCTTATACCCTGATAATTTAAGATACGTCAGTAATTGCGCTTCATGTATGGGCATAATCTTATCCACAGACTTCAATTCGACAACTACCCTATCTTCTACAACAAGGTCCATCTGATAGACACAATCCAGTTTTATTCCCTTATACATAATCGGGAGAGGAACCTGACTTTTAAAAATCATCTCTTCCAGTTTTAATTCATGGCATAAACATTCCTCGTAACTGGACTCTAATAAACCGGGACCCAAATGCCGATGAACTCCAATGGCAGCCTTTATGATTTTTCCTGTAATCTCATTATCATCCATAAAAATTCTCTGTGTTCTCCGTGCCTCTGTGGTGATTTCCTAACGAAAACGCCCCCGGAAGCGCCTTCAATGCTCCCAGGGGCGAGTTTTCATTCCCCGCGGTACCACCCTGCTTCAGCCGCGCACACCTGCGCGACCCTTCATTCTTGGATTATTAACGGATAATCCACCGGCGCTGAGTAATCGGTTAAAGATTATTCATGCCTGAACGTTTCCCCCGCGCGGCTCCGAGGCGAGTTCGGGTTCAGCTCCCACCGCCTCTCACCATCCGGCGGCTCTCTCAAGGTCGCCCGCAACCCTACTACTCCTCATCACTGCCTTTAAATTTGTGAAAGAACAAAACCACATCAATAATTAAATTAAAATTTTACTAATAACATCCGTCAACTGGCGTCAAGTGTTTTTTGTGAGATTTCCCCAAATGAACAACCTTCAATCACTTATCCACCAATCGCCCATGACAAATCTTCCTGAGGCGGACAAATCTTGACGTGCATTAAACATACATGATACTGGCTATCCATTAAATTTTTATTTCAACCATGACCATGAACAATAAACAGAATCGAGGCTGGGGGCGCGCCGAAACTCTTTATAGTATTGCCATCCTTTTCGTCCTTGCAATAATCGCTGTCGCTTTCCTGCTCGTTCAGGGAGGGTTCAACATTAACTCTCTTTTTGCAACCGAGTTGCAGAAAAGTTCTACCGTCCATCCAACTACAAAGAGCGTGGGCGAGTCTCCCGCACAGATTCTCCAAGATATTCAACCCTCCGGCTTCAGACCATCAGGGTCTGCAGAGACATTCAACAATGAGACCCTCTCTGACAAGATTGACGGCAGGGCGGACCTCTATCTCGAATGCGGTTTTGTGAATCTCAATGCACTGCGATTTGTGAAGGAGAATGACCCGGCGACGTGGTTCGAGGTTTATCTATATGACATGGGTGCGCCTGAGAACGCCTTTGCCGTGTATTCCATCCAGAAGCGGAAAGATGGCAAGAATTCAAACCTTGCGCTTTATTCCTACACCGTGGAAAATGCGATTTTTTTCATGCACGGTAAATATTATACCGAGATGGTGTCATCTGAAGTGTCGGATGTCCTTAAGGATGCGATACTGTCCTCGGCGCAGAATCTCCTTGAAAATTATCCCGCCGAGGCATTTTCCCTGCTGGAAATGTCGCTCCTGCCCAAGGATGCCCGCCTGAAGGGGAGCGAAGAATTATTTCTAAAAAATGCCTTCGGTTTTGAAAAATTCCCAAGAGTCTTGACCGCCATATATCGCCAGAATGAAAAGGAGATGATGGCGTTTGTTGCGACCTGCAAAGGTGCGGGTGGCGCTCGTGCGATGGTGGAAGAATACCGGATTTTTCTCATTGGTCTCGGTGGCAAGGAACGTAAGGTTGAGGAATCCGCCGTGCCGGGTCTCGTCATGATTGACATGTCTGGCGACATCGAAATTTTTTTCTGTACAGGTGAAAACCTGATGGGGATTCATGCGGCGCGGGACAAGGATGCGGCACTCGCCCTCGCCCAGAAACTATATAAATACATAACCACGAAGACACAATCCGCCACAGGCGGACTCAAAGAATGAATTCTCAATACACACCAATATCTGACAAGGAAGAGCGTATTGCAAAAGATATATTTGATGCGGCGTATGCTGTTCATAAGCCACTTGGACCCGGTCTGCTTGAAAAGATATATGAGGTTTGTTCTTGTCATGAACTTGCAAAACGAGGATTGAAGTTTCAAAGACAGCTCAGCGTACCAATTGTTTATGATGGAATTGTTTTTGAAGAAGGTTTGAGACTTGATGTCATTGTTGAAAATAAAATTATATGCGAATTAAAATCTGAAAATCAAACGAATCCAGTATGGGAGGCTCAAATACTCAGTTATTTGAAATTATCAGGAAAGCGGCTTGGGTTCCTGATCAATTTTAATACGAAACTTGTAAAAGATGGTATTCAGAGGTTTATACTTTAAGCTTTCTATATTTTCGCTCCTGATATTTGGTGTCTTCGTGCCTTTGTGGTGAAAAAAATGACTATGCCAGATTCAGACATTGAAAGAATTTCGCGGAGGCGGTTTTTAACGCGTGTCCTGAAGGCAGGTGCGTCCATCGCTGCCGCTGGCGCGCTTGGGTCGTTGCTTTATAACCCACGGGGACCATCAGGCGAGATAAATGAATGGGGAGTCGTTCTGCCCAATTTCTCAATACCCGGCATGGGAGGCAAAATCGCCATCGTATCCGGCTCCAACCGCCACGCAACAGTGGCAAAGGCAACTGAAGCCATCGGCGGCATCAGATCATTCATCAAACGGGGAGACATCGTCCTTTTAAAGGTCAATGCCGCATTCGCCTCGCCACCCATCATTTCCGCCACCACACACCCCGACCTTCTGAGTGAGGTCATCATGCTCTGCTTCAGGGCGGGCGCATCTGAGGTGCGCGTGACTGATAACCCCATCAATGACCCAGCCAGTTGTTTCAATCTGAGCGGCATTGCCCGCGCCACAGAGGAATCTGGCGGAAAACTCTTTTATCCCAGGGTCTCATACTTCAGACCCACTACCCTGAAGAATGGAGAGCTTATCAGAAACTGGCCCATTCTTTATGTCCCTTTCGAGGGCGTTACAAAGCTCATCGGGCTGGCGCCCCTGAAAGACCACAACCGAAGCGGAGCCTCCATGACTCTCAAAAACTGGTATGGGCTCCTCGGCGGACATCGCAACACCTTTCATCAGGAAATCCACACCATAATCAAGGAACTCGCATTGCTTGCCCGCCCGACCTTTGTCATCCTCGATGGCACCACTGCCATGATGACCAACGGTCCCACCGGAGGGGCTATCTCTGACCTGAAACAAACAAACCTCATGATTGCCTCCACCGACCATGTGGCGGCGGATGCCTTTGGCTGTACGGTTCTGGGGCGCAGTGTCTCTGACTTACCCTTCATCCGCATGTCAGCCGAGGCGGGCGCCGGAACGGCGGATTATGAGGCGCTGAAACCAGTCCGAATCTCTATAACGTGAGGACTCCAGCATGATGGATAAGAACAGACCAGAGATTGGGAGCAACGCCAAACCATCTTTGCCCATCACATTCAGCCGCCGAATAAGTCAGGTCTTCTTTCTTGCGCTATTTTTATGGTTCTGCATGGTATCAACGCTCGGGACTGAGTTCTGGCGTTTGCGGAACTGGCCCGTGAACTGGTTTATCCACCTTGACCCACTTGCCGCAACTGGAACCCTCCTCACAACTCACGCCCTTTACCGCGGCATGGTCTGGGCGGTGGCAACAATCATCCTCACTGTCATATTCGGGAGATTTTTTTGCGGATGGGTATGCCCATTCGGGACTATGCAACATTTTTTCGGCTGGCTGGGGGCTAAAGGGAGAAAGACATCCGAGCGCATTGCCCGCAACCGATACCGCAAGGCGCAATCCATCAAATATCTTGTCCTCGTCGCATTCATAGTGATGGCTATGGTACCGCTTGGCGGTTCCGTATCACTCCAGACAGGACTCCTCGACCCCATCCCCTTTGTCCATCGTTCTGTGAACATAGTCCTTCTGCCGATTATCGACCGTTTTTTTGGTCTAACGTCCATAACCATGAGACAGTATGAGGGCGCATGGGTCATCGGGACGCTCTTTCTTGCCGCGCTTTTTCTGAGTCTCATCATTCCAAGATTTTACTGCCGGTTCATCTGCCCGCTCGGGGCGCTTCTTGGAATTCTTGGACGGTTTGCCATCTGGCGCATCGGGCAGAGCCAAGCCACATGCTCAAACTGCGGTCTTTGTGAAAAGGCGTGTGAGGGTGCCTGTGAACCGTCCACAAAAATCCGCACGAGTGAATGCGTCCTTTGTTTCAACTGCCTGCATGTCTGTCCGGAAGGTCTTATATCTTACAGGACACAAGATTCCGCCGCAGGAGAGATTAAAAACCCCGATGTTGGTCGGCGCGGATTCCTCCTCGCCATCCTTGCGGGCATAATGGCAATACCGATGATTCGCCTTGCGGGGACACTCGGGACAAACTGGTATCACCGACTCATCCGACCGCCTGGCGCCCTGCCGGAGGAGGAATTTCTCAAGCGATGCACCAGGTGCGGGCAGTGCATGCGCATCTGCCCGACGAATATTATCGTCCCCGGCGGGATAGAAGGCGGTGTGGAAAGTCTCTGGACACCTGTCCTGAATTTCCGCTCCGGCACAAGCGGGTGCCAGTTGAACTGCGTCGCCTGCGGGTCTATCTGTCCCACTGCGGCAATCCGTCCAATCACAATTGCCGAAAGGATGGGGCTGGGGGAATACGCGGACCGGGGTCCCGTGCGGCTCGGCACCGCCTTTGTCGACCGGAACCGCTGTCTCCCCTGGGCGATGAATACCCCGTGCATCGTCTGCCAGGAGAACTGCCCGGTGACGCCGAAGGCAATTTTCACGCGCGAATTCTGGGAAACGGTGCGTGAAGGCGTCTTTGAGGCAGTCAGGGCTGACGGCGCAACGGTTTATCTGAAGTCCGCCTCAGGCGGACTGATGAAGGCAGGGCGATATGCCACAGGTGATTATTTTTGCGAGACTGTCGGCGCACGCTACCGCATTATTGCAAATACAATTGACACCATCGTCCTCGAATCCGCCTCAGGCGGACTATCCCTCAAGCCCGGCGACCGACTGGAAATCAAGGCACACCTGCTCGCCCCCTGCGTGGATGTGGAGAAATGTGTGGGCTGTGGGACGTGCGAGCATGAGTGCCCCGTGAGCGGACTCCGCGCAATACGTGTCAGCGCCGAAAATGAGTCCCGCTCAAAAGAACACTCTCTCTTCTTGAAAAACAGATAACATTTGATTTCCTCACACTGGACGGATAAGCATATTTTTTGCAATCTTCTCTGATACATATAAAGGAGGTTTTTTTATGTCTGACGATGACAAAAAGATATCGCGCCGTGAGTTTATCAAGGGCGCAGGTCTTGGCAGTCTCTCTTCCATCATCGCCCTGACGACGGCTGGCTCGCTCATTGGAAATGCCCTTGCGCAGGATAACAAATCCTCCACGCCCACGCCTGCCCCGGAAAAACCGGACATACCCATGCGCCCCTTTGGAAAAACGGGCGTTCAGGTCACCATCCTCAGCCTCGGCGGCATCATTGATTTCATACCCAACCAGATTATCCTCAAAAAATCCATAGACTGGGGTATCAATTACTGGGACACTGCGGATTCTTACGCCGGCGGGAACAGCGAAATTGGCATCGGACAGTTTTTTGAAAAATTTCCAGAGGCGCGCAAAAAAATATTCCTCATAACCAAGACCGACTCCAGAAACCCGGATGGTCTGTCCAAAAGTCTTAAAACCTCTTTCGAACGCATGAAAACTGACTATATTGACCTCTATTTCATCCACAGTCTGAATGATGCGAATGAACTCTCCCCCGAAGTGAAGGCATGGGCTGAAAAGATGAAGAAAGAGGGTAAAATAAAATTCTTTGGATTCAGCTCCCATCAGGGCATGGCACAGCACCTTCAGCACGCCTCAAGTCTCGGCTGGGTCGATGGCATCATGATGACTTACAATTACCGCATCATGCACAAGGACGACATGAAGAGGGCTGTCGAGGCATGTTACAAGGCGGGCATCGGCTTGACCGCCATGAAGAGTCAGGGCGGCGGACCGGTGAGAACCGATTCTGAGGCGGAACGCCAACTCGCCGGACGCTTTATCCAGAAGGGCTTCTCGCCCCAGCAGGCAAAACTCAAGGCAATCTGGGAAAACTCTGCAATTGCCACTATATGCTCCCAGATTAATAATCTCTCCACCCTGCAAGCCAACATCGCCGCCGCCATGGACAAAACCAAACTGGAACTCAGCGACCTGAGCGCCCTCAGGACTTACGCCGAGAGCACCTGTAACAGCTATTGTGCCGGTTGCGCCTCACTCTGCAATGGCGCAATGGTCGGGTCCGCCTCAGTCGGACATATTGCCGACGTCATGCGATACATGATGTATTACAGAACCTATGGCGAGCCGGAACTTGCACGAGAACATTTTTCCAATCTGCCAGAGGCGGTGAGAGCAAGGATGGCGAGTCTGGATTATTCGCCTGCGGAGCGTGTCTGTCCTCAGGGTCTCGCCATCGGGGAAATCATGCGTGATGCCGTCCGTCTCCTAGCTTGAATCCCCGATTTTTACTCGTGTAGATTTGTGGATAAATGTCTCTTATTGTGTAAAGAGGTCAGGGGCGTTGGGGCTGGAAGGGTGCTGGCGCCTACCGAAGTGGTTATAAGCGAGCGGTGTCACGATGCGTCCCCGCGGCGTTCGGTTTAAAAATCCAATCTGGATTAAAAACGGCTCAAAGATATCCTCAATGGTCTCCGTATCCTCACCAAGCGCCACACCAATGGTGTTAATCCCAACAGGTCCGCCCCCAAACTTGTCCATGATGGTGAGAAGATACATCCTGTCCATGACGTCCAGCCCGAGGTTATCCACCTCAAACATTGAAAGGGCGTCACGCGCAACCTGCCCATTTATCCTGCCATCGCCGCGAACCTGAGTGTAATCCCGCACTCGGCGAAGCAGGCGGTTGGTGATGCGCGGGGTGCCGCGGGAGCGGCGCGCAATCTCCCATCCGCCCTCATCGTCGCATTCCACCTTCAGTATCCTCGAATTTCGCCGGACAATCTCAAACATCTCCTCAGAGGTGTAAAACTGAAGACGGCACGTGATTCCGAAACGGGTGCGCAGGGGCGAGGTCAACATGCCGGCTCGCGTTGTTGCCCCAATCAGGGTAAAGTGGGGGAGGTCAATCTGGATGCTCCTTGCGTGGGGTCCCTCGCCGATGAGGATATCGAGTCTGAAATCCTCCATTGCGGGATAGAGACACTCCTCCACAATGCGGCTGAGACGATGAACCTCGTCAACGAACAGGACATCGCCATCCTTGAGGGCGGTGAGAATGGCGGCAAGGTCATCCTTGCGTTCAAGAACCGGTCCGGACGTACATTTGATATCCACGTCCATCTCATTAGCTATAATATGCGCAAGGGTGGTTTTGCCGAGTCCGGGTGGTCCATAGAGCAGGACATGGTCAAGGGACTCGTGCCTCTGTCTGGCGGCGGAGACGAAGAGCTTTAACTGGTCGACCACCTGTTTTTGTCCAACGAACTCATCCGTTCTCCGGGGGCGGAGTGTTTCTTCATCCTGCCGTTCCTTCTCCACGCAGAAGGGTGAGAGGATATCGTCATCGAATTTGTGAAAATCCATCATTTATTTCCCATATACGTCAAAAAAAACAGGCGCCCATCAATAATGGCGCGTTAGGACAGATTCAAGGATTTTTTTATCACCCCGTTACGTGCGCTTTTTGGCTTCACGCAAGAATCCAATGACGCAGATTTTATCATCATAATGAATCAGACGTGCAACGATGTCCACATGGTGGATGGAACCATCCTTGTTCAGACAGGCAAGTCCATGCAGGGATTCCACTTTCCCACGGAGGATTTTTTCATACATCTTCAGCGCACGGGGAACCTCTTCGGGTGGATGGAGATTCTCGATGCGCATCTTGCACAATTCCTCCTCCGTGTAACCGAAAAGTCCGCACATGGCGGCATTGACGTGGAGGATGTGACGGTTTTCAGAATTCGAAATGACCAGCCCGTCCACCATGGCATCATAAATAGTTTGCAGTGCCTCCTTGGTCTGGCGGAGCTGTTCATTGGCGCGTCTGGAATCCGTGACGTCAGTGAGCGTAACGGCGTAACCGGGGTCAGTCTGGGATGGGTCAAGGCGCACAATAGATATCTGGGCAAAGGCGGGGGAACCGTCTGCCCGGCGGAGCTTCCACTCCCTCACATCTATGCCTTGCGTGCGAACAGCCCGTCGTGCAAGGGCGCAATACTGTTCAAAGTCCGCCTGACTATCAAAAAATATTTGCAAGGAGTTTCCCACCATCTCCTGCGTATGCCGCGCCTCAGGGTCAAAAAAGCGCGTCATTGCACGGTTTGCCCAGCGTATTGTCCAGTCCGGATTGACCATGCAGAGTCCGTTGGGTGTGCTCCTGAGAAGCGCCTGGTATTCCTGGCGCAATCCAGTGAGTTCATCCTTCCTACTGCGCAAGGTCGCCTGTGCACGCCATCGCCGGATGATGTTATGCGCAACATACAGGAGCATCGTCCAGTCGAATTCCTCCCTTATCAAACAGTCCTGCGCACCCTTTAAAAAGATGTCGCCCATCGTGCCCGCATCATCGCGTTGAATCAGGGCTACAATCGGAACTTCGGGCATCATTTCGGAAAGGGCTGAAAGACGGTCGAGCCCGCCACTGCGCACGTCGCTTGTTAAATCCAGAAGAATAAGACCGAGGCGTCCTCCCTCTATATGGCGGTAAACTTTGAAGATGTTAGACTCGTATGAAAATTCCAATTGGATAGGGTCTGTCTGCGCAGGGTGACGGATAAATTTCTTGATAAATCCCTCGTCACCACCAAGGTAGAGCGCCCGGTATGTATTTTCCTGCGCAACAAGACTGGAAGTGTCGTCCATTTTTAACGCCTGCTAACATTCATAACGGAGCGGCAAATCCTGAAATCCGCACCCGTAACTCTTGCGTCATATTTATAATTCATTATGATGGATTTTCTATACGCGTCAACTGCTTTTATACCACCACCATGGGTGCAAGAAATGAGGCGGCGCGGGGCAGAACCTCAAAGATGATATCCTCGCCCGCACTGTGCGGAATGGGTTCGCCATCCAGCTGGAGAAATAGCCGACTCTTGCTCCGGGCAACCACTCGTTCCGCCTCGGCGCTGTGGAGAAGACAGTCCCCTGCTCCGCCACGGCGTCGGCTTATAAATGCCCTTGCCACGCCACGAAGATAATGCCGGATCGTGTTTTTTCTGAATAAAAGTATCTCCATCTTTCCATCGTCAATTTTCCCGGAAAATAGCCGGAAGCCTGCATAAACGGGCAGATTGCTTATCAGCAGGGAGTATCCGCGCTCGGTTCCTCCCGATGGGGCAATCTCCACATCTATCGGTGCAATTTCACAAAGACGCAGTAGCCGGCGAACTCCCTGCACGGCAAAAGCCGCCCCTTCCCATCGTAACTTGAAACGCTCATCTATAGTATGCACAACGGAGGCATCGAGCCCGACGCTCCCAAAACAGACAAATAGTCGACCGCCAGCACGCCCGACGTCAATCCGCCGCACATTCCCCGAAAGGGCGATGCGGCACGCCGACGTCGGGTCATGAGGAATGTGGAGCGTGCGCGCCAGTGCGCCCACAGTCCCGAGCGGGATAAGCCCATACGTGAATCCCTTCCCGAAGGAGAGGTTGAAAATGTGGTGAATCGTTCCATCGCCGCCGCCAATGAGAAGGGTATCAAATTTTTCCAGCGCCGCCTCTTCAATGGCATTGTGTGCCTGCTCCCTGGAGGTAAACTTCTCAATCCTGTGCGGATGCCCGGAGCCGGATAATGCCCTTTCAATAGCCGCCATCTCTTTGGGAGTGCAATGCGGTCTGTCTAAAAAATTTACGAGTACGAGTATTTTCATGCGCCACCGCAGACAATATTAAGAATGCATAACAAAAAATATTTACCACAGAGTCACGGAGGACACAGAGATTTATCTTTCTTTCCATGTCCAACAACGGACATGGAAAGAGAAATTCTCCGTGCTCTCTGTGTCTCTGTGGTGAAAAATATTCTCATTTTTTGTTCTTCACAATTACGCACAATATATGTTTGACATTTGGGGCAAAAAGTCAATTCTCTTGCATAATATTTTTCAATTTTTGCGGACATCTGGATAAGAAAAAATGGAAAATCCTGCAAGGCGGGGTCTTCTCATCGCCTTTGAGGGGATTGACGGCGCTGGAAAAACCTCTCAGGCGAAACTCCTGTGCAAGGCGCTCACAAGGGACGGTTATAACGTTCTCTATCTCAAGGAACCGACGGATGGTCCTTACGGAAGCCGCATCCGCGCCCTTGCACAAGAAGGTAGAGATGAAATCTCGCCCAGGGAGGAATTTCGCCTCTTCCTTGATGACCGCAGGCAGGATGTGGCGGAGAATATAAAGCCCGCTCTCGAAAAGGGAAGCATCGTGGTCGTTGACCGTTATTTTTATTCATCCATCGCCTATCAGGGAGCACTCGGTCTTGACCCGGAATTCATCAACAGAGAAAACCGCAAAATCGCCCTCTGCCCCGACCTTGTCATTTATCTCTCCATACCGGCGGAAGAGGCGCCGGCGCGCATCGAAAAAATCCGCGGCGACAGCTCCAACCTCTTTGAAAGACTGGACTACCTCAAAAAGGTGAAGTCCATCTTTGACGCCATGACATATCCGGAAATCTGGCGCGTTGAAGGTACAAAACCCATAGATGAAATCCACCGCATCATATACAACCGCGTCCGGGAATTAATACATCCACCACAGAGACACAGAGAGCACAGAGTTTAAATTCTCTGTGTTCTCCGTGACTCTGTGGTGAATCTTGGTATTTTCTTATGCAACCGAAAGAACGCATCCTCGCCGCACTGAATCACAAAGAGGCAGACCGCGTTGCCTTCACAGATAGTCTCTGGGAGACCACAATCGCGCGCTGGCGCAGGGAAGGGCTCCCGCGCAACGTTGCGCCGGAGAACTATTTCGAGTTTGAAATCGCTCAGTTCGGTCCCGACACCTCTTTCATGCTCCGCAAAAAGATTATCGATGAAACGGACGAATACATTATATTCACCGACGACAGCGGCGCCACTCTCAAAAACTGGAAACGCAAAACCTCCACGCCCGAACTCATCGACTTCAACCTCACCACGCGGGAGCGTTGGGCGGAACTTAAAGAACGCCTCGTCTTCAAAAAGAACCGCATAAAGTGGAAAGCCGATGAGCCCCGCTTGAGACGGGCGCAGAAAAAGGGGCTCTTCAAAACCTTCTCGTCCGGCATTGGCTACGACCGCTTCTCCACCATCATGGGTCCGATGACCCTCCTCCCCGCCCTCCTCACCGACCCCGACTGGATAACCGACATCTTCAGCGCGCATTTCAAACTCGTCCTTGAGTGCGCGGAGGAGATGTTCGGCATGGGGTATGACTTTGACGGTGCCTTCGTCTTTGACGACCTCGGATACAAAAACGGTCCATTCTTCTCCACCGCGCTTTACAGGGCGATACTCCAGCCGCATCACAGAAGGCTATGCGACTTTTTCCATGCGCGCGGGCTCAAGGTGATATTGCACAGTTGCGGAAACGTGCAGGCGCACATCCCCGCGCTCATCGAGGCGGGATTTGATTGCCTCCAGCCGCTCGAGGTCAAAGCCGGCATGGACGTTTTGAAACTGAAAAAAGAGTATGGGAACGTCCTTTCTTTCATGGGCGGGATTGACGTGCGCAAGATGTCCCATCCCGACCCAGCCGTCATTGAGGAAGAAATCCGGGAAAAAATCACATTCGCCAAAAAGGGCGGGGGATACATCTACCACTCAGACCATTCCGTGCCGGATGATGTCAGTTTTTCCCGTTACCGTTTCATCCGCGACCTCATCCTCCGCCACGGCTCCTACTAATCCCCGCATTTATCCTGACGCCAAATAATCATACGTTTAATTGTTTCTAAAACAGATTGGTAATGGAGAAAGTGGTGGTGTCTGGGAAATTTGGGGTCAGTCTCCACTTTTTGTGCAAATTATGGGTGAATGGGTTTAAAATCCATTATCTGCTCCATTTAAAACACTTTGTCACTATTAATCCCACATTTATCTTGATGACAAAAAGTAATGAAGTTGGATGTGTACACTTCTTAATTCATGTTGATGATAGCTATATAAAGTTTAAGCTTAACTTGCTCGCATTGTAGCATTAACTTTCTTTCGCATCCGTTGAACCCAGGGCGATTTATCAGCCTGCGCTTTGACGTAATCTGCAAAGGATGCGTATTCATTCTTATGCGCCTCAAAATCGGCAAACATCTTAGCCTGAATCTTATTTTTCATCTCCAATTTATATGTTAACAAGGATGGACATGTCGAATCCGCCTGAGGCGGACGCCGTGGCGGAATGAACAAGATTTTCCATCCT
>Ga0172366_10001782_pt1 | contig 16808 bp, 10 predicted proteins | sample LakKivSesite69cm_FD_114533 | JGI IMG/M metagenome (GOLD analysis project Ga0172366, IMG submission 114533) | Sediment microbial communities from Lake Kivu, Rwanda - Sediment site 69cm | ecosystem: Environmental > Aquatic > Freshwater > Lake > Sediment | place: Rwanda: Western Province, Lake... | reverse complement strand
CCCCAATATACGAACCTACCGCTCCTGCACCTGCTCCGGCCAGGTTGGAGATCCCCAGATAACGCCCGGCCTCCTCTTTAGGCACCACGTCGGTTCCCAGGGCCCAGTTAGTTGTGAAGAACGTTCCCGTGGCGGCGCCGATGATGCACCCACCTACGTATATCATGATCATATTTGGCGCCAGGACGAGTACCAGCGTCCCCAAGGTTGCTGCCAGCCCGCTGAGTGCAACCAGTGATCTGCGTCCGATCCGGTCGGCGAGCCATCCGCTTGGCAACGCAAACAATAGGATCAGAATGCCGACCACCATCATCAATTGCGAGGCCGGCCCTGCCGCGGCCTCACCTTTCAGGCCCAAGCGGGCCTGAAGGAAGTACACCGCGAAACCGGACAGGTTCGTAGTACCAACGAAGAAAGCCAGGCGGTTGACCACCCACCAGGGGAAAGAGGGATACTGGCGGACATTTTGTGTGCCGATGCTGATGCGCACGCTGGCCCATACACCCACGACGACAGCGGCGGCCATTGTTAGCACACCCAGACTGCCCATCACGATCAAGAGTGTCGGCACCGAGCTTATGCCATCCAGGAGCTTGCTGATCCCCTTGACGAGTTCTCCCAGGCCCAGAATGATGATTGTAAAGACGAGCGTCATCGCCACCAGGCGACCGAATGGTTCCCAATCCAGCCGGCTGGGCGCTTCGCGCAGTGGCTCTTCGCGTGCAAACATGGTGATGGCCATGCTTAAGAACAAGATGCTGATGGCCACCAGGATGCCAGCCCACATTTGTCCAGCCGCGATCAGGGGGCCGACCGTGAAGGCGACGACGATCACCGGCAAAAGTTCCATGATGGCCTTTACGCCCGAGAAGCGGCCACGGCGGTCTTCTGGCACCAGGTCAGGAATCAGCCCCTGCTCTGCACCGTGGGCGATGTTGGAGGCAATCTGCGAAAGTACCACCGCCCCAAACAGAAGCAAGTAGCTGGGTGAGGCTCCAATGGCAATCATACATGCCATGTTTAGCAGTGTACCGACCAGGATGAACGGGCGTCGCCGTCCCCAGGGTAGAGTGCTGCGGTCCGAAAGCATGCCCATCAGCGCCTGGACCAAGAGAGCGACCATCAAGGTATAGAGCCGCAGGCGCCCAAACGCGGCGCCTTGCTGCTCAGGACCGACGAACTTTTGTATCAGCAAGGGGATGATGAGCCCATTGCTCTGCGAAATCGTCGTCAGGCCCAGCCAGTAGACGTTAATCGTGATGTAATCGTACCATTGCAGCCGTTTCATCAATTGCTCCTCCTCCTCGTTTTTGCTGAAGCCATCCGAGCATGAACAAGTATAGCTTACGGGTAGAGAGATGTCAATTTGCACGTGAGCGCTGTATGTAGCATGTGACGTTAATAATGTCCCAGACAGGTAATTTGGGGGGTTGACAAGAGGCATGGAAATGTGGTATAGTAATTTGGCAGCACCGTTCAGGCTGCTACCCGGCTCAAGTTTGAAAGTATACTATCTGATCCGTAGATGTCAAGAGTGTCATCAAGTTGCTGAGTAGAAGATGAGGTCATATCAAGAGAGCGGACTGGTAGAAAGTGAAGAGGAAGTGAGCGGTGAGGAATACCTGCTGACCAAGGCGTCTGAGCAAGGCTTCGTTACGTACGAGGATATTCTGACCGCTTTTCCCCAGGCCGAAGAAAACCTGGAGGAATTGGAGGATATTCTGGCTACATTGATGGAATCTGGTATTGAGGTGGGCACGCCGGAGGAGCGGGAAAAACAAGAAGTCGGGGTGTCTGAGGAATCTGAGCAAGTCGAAGTGGTAGCTGATCAGGAAGCGTACTTTGATACGGTCGCGATAGATGATACAATTGGTCTTTACCTGAAGGAGATTGGCCGGGTACCATTGCTCACGGCTGAAGAGGAGGTCATGCTCGCCAAGCGCATGGAGGCTGGCCAGATTGCTCAGCACAAGCTGGACGAGGATGGTCTTAACCTTGAAGAACGGGCCGAATTGATGAGGGTCGTGTTGGATGGCCTGGCTGCGCGTGAGCACCTCATTCGCGCCAACTCTCGCCTGGTGATCAGCGTGGCCAAGAAGTATATCGGCCGCGGGGTGCCCTTTCTTGACCTGATCCAGGAAGGTAACATCGGGCTTATTCGTGCCGCCAATAAGTTTAACTATCAGTTGGGGCACAAGTTCTCGACCTATGCGACCTGGTGGATCCGGCAGGCAGTCACGCGCGCAATTGCCGATCAGAGTCGCACGATCCGCGTGCCGGTTCACATGGGGGATCAGATCAATAAACTGTTGCGGACATCTCATCGGCTGACGCAGGAGCTGGGACGTGAGCCCACCTCCGAGGAGTTAGCCGGTGCGCTGGAGATTCCTACGCGCAAGGCGGAGGAAATGCTGAGAGTGGCCCGGCGCCCTCTCTCGCTGGAAATGCCCACCGACGACGAAGGGGAGAGCGAGTTGGGCGATTTCATCGAGGATGAAGACATCCTTGCTCCAGACGAGGAGGTGTCTTCCTCAATGTTGCGGGAGCTGCTCCGGTACATTCTGCAGGATCTTCCGCCTCGTGAAGTGCGCATCTTGCAATTGCGCTATGGACTGGTGGATGGTGAGACGTATACGCTTGAGGAAGTGGGTAAGAAGCTGGGGGTGACCCGTGAGCGGGTGCGCCAGATAGAAGCCCAGGCGCTCAGCCGGCTGCGCCATCCCACTCACGCTCGCAAGCTGCGCGATTTTCTGAAAAAATAAATGCCATTGCTCCCTGTCCTGACGATTATGTTGCCACTGCTGGGCGCAGGCGGAACGCTTGGATTGTCCCTCCTGCCCCGTGCTCGCCCTTATACCCGTTATATCGCCTTGACGGCGGCTGGCATGACCACCATCCTGATCTTAACGTTCAGATGGGTAGAGTCAGTGGTGGTTATACCCTCCCTGTGGCAACCTTCACTGTTGTTCGGTGCTCCGTTGGCGTTGCATAGTGACGCCCTTGTGCAGCCATTGGCTCTTGTGCTGGCCCTGATGACTTGCGGTGCGATTCTCGTGGATCTGAGCCACACAAGTGAGCCCCGTCCCCAGCTCGTAGCCGCGGTGCAGGCTTTGCTTGCTGCCGGTCTTGTGGCTTTGTGGGCAGCCAACCTTCTCACTATGATAATCTGCTGGGCCATCTATGACCTGTTGCAGGCCGCTGGGTACAGCGCAGCCGGATTTCCGGCGCGGACGGCTGTTCGTAGTCTCATCTTCGGTGGCCTGGCGACGCTGCTTCTCTGGAGTGGAGCATTGTTGTACGGCGGTGGAGCGGGGAGCGAATTGTGGTCATTGATGACCGTTAGCGATGCACAGTTGATGCTATGGGCAGTGGCCGGTGTCCTCCGCTTGTGGGCATACCCGTTTCACCTCGTCGCTCCAGACGGCCTTGACACTGCCCCGTTTCTTGCCACCCCGCTTTTGCTGGGGCCTGTTGTGGGCTGGGGATTGTGGTTCCGGATTGTCCTGGTGAACCATGGCTCCATGCCTGGCGGTAGGTGGATGGCGATCCTGGCAGCGCTCAACCTGGTCATCGGTGGCTTCCTGGCCTGGGCCTGTGGATCCGTGCGCCGTACATTGTCCTGGATCGGAATGGGGGCAGTCGGGGCGATACTGCTGGCTGCTGGATTGGCAGGGGAACATGGCACTGCTGTAGTGGTTACTGGTGGCGTGACCTGGGTGTTGGCAGTAGGAGTCATATCTCTGAGCGATGGTCTACAACAGGAGGCTCCCTGGTGGAGTGTCCCCGCGCTGGTTGGAGCATTGTCGTTGCTAGGGGCGCCCCTCACGTTAGGGTTTGTGGCGGAGGCGACGCTACTCGGAGGGCTCACGCAGGGGGGCCATCTGGCATGGAGGGGGGCGTTTTTCTTTGGGAATCTGCTCCTGGTCTCCTCGCTTGTGCGGTGGCTGCTGACCTTGCCTTCTTCCCCGGTCCCCGTTCATCGCTGGCCGGTTGTGGCACGTGGAATCGGGCTAGGACTGCTGATGTTGCTGCTGGTTGCAGTTGGTCTGTACCCGCCGCTTCTTATTGGTGGTGTCCGGGTTCCTACACTGGGTTCCTTGTTTGTGATGCCGGGGTTAATGGGCTGGTCGTTGTGGGTGCTCTCGCTGGCCGGGGGAGGAGTGCTGGCCTGGCAAGAGGGGGTCATACGCCCTAAGATAGAACTGTTGCTCAGCGCGATTCACGATTTATTGCGCCTGAAGTGGCTCTATGACGCAGTGATAGGGGCATTGGATCGAGGGTTGAGCGTGCTCCGGGCGGCTGATGAAGTGGTAGGAGGCAGGGGGGCGCTGCTTTGGTCATGGTTGCTGTTTCTACTTTTCTTGTTGGTATGGGGTAGCCAGTAATGCCGACACTGGTGGATCTTCTGGCACGGGTCTCATTCCTGGCCGCCATGCCGGCCACGGCCGGTATATTTGTTACTGCCGTACTCCTGGTGGTCAGCCGGGATTGGCGGCTGAACGTGACGACCCTCACCATCCAGTACTTTTTCGTCGTGTTGCTGTTGACGCGGCTGATTCGGCTAGAAGTGGCTGCTGTCAAGGGGTTAACCGGGTGGATGATCTGTATGGTATTCTACTTGACCGAGCGGCGAGTCAGCGTACTTGAGCAGTCAGAGGCTACCGAAAGTACCAGGACGTCACGGCGGCGTTGGCGCCGCTGGATCATATCTGCCCGAGCGTCGTTTTGCTTGCTGGCCGGACTGTTGGTCTCGGTGGCGGCATACACTGCCGCGTTGCGCATGCCCTTGCCTGAGGTGCCAACCGATATCACGTTGGCCTGTTACTTGTTGGCCGGGCTGGGATTGCTGTTGATCGGATTGAGCGAGGCGCCAGTCCAGGTGGGCCTGGGGCTACTGACGTTTCTATCGGGTTTTGACCTGTTCTACGTCGCTCTGGAGCCAAGCCTGGCTGTGGCCGGACTGCTTGGTGCTGTCAGTTTTCTCATTGCGCTGGCAACAGCGTATTTGAGAGCGGCTCAGATTGCTATTGGTGGCGAGATGAGAGGACTATGATTGCAGGCCCACTTTTGTTGCTGATCATCCCACTGGCGATGGCGGGTATCGTATATATCCTGCTGCGGTGGATGTCCGTGTCGGCATTGCTGGCCGTTGGCACGGCGTTGGCGTTGGGTATTGCAGTCATCACATTGCCAATGGACCAGCCTGTGCACGTTTGGGGAGGCCGCCAGATTGCAATGGGTGAGGTGGTGACCTTCTTTGGGCGCGAGTTGGTTCTGGAGCAATCTGACCGGATAGCGATGGCATTCCTGTTCTTGACGGCCGCTGGCATTTTCTTCCTGGCCTGGCGTGTCGAGTCGCATTCTCTACTCCTGCCTATGGGGCTGGGCTTGCTCAGCCTGCTGAGTGGGGCGCTGCTGATCCGGCCCCTCATCTATGCCGCTTTGCTCATTGAGATTGCGGCTGCCCTTTCCGTCTTTGCACTGCAGACTGAGGGAGGAGCACCCACTCGAGGAGGGCTACGTTACCTGTCGTTTGTTACACTGGCCTTGCCTGGCCTGTTGGTTACCCACTGGCTGTTGGAGCGGTACGTGCTGACGCCAAACGACACCAGGTTGCTCAGTACATCCGCCGCGCTACTGGCCCTGTCGTTTGCGTTGCTACTGGGTGTTGTTCCCTTCCATACCTGGGTGTCAGCCGTGACCGGCGATAGCGTACCGCTGGCGGGCGCTTTTGTCCTCACGATTGGCAATGGGGCAGTCTGGTTCTTATTGCTTGATTTTCTGGAAACCTATCCCTGGATCCGCGGCCATCCTCGCTTCGAATCTCTCACCTCTGCTGCGGGCCTCGCGATGGTCCTCGTGGGGGGATTGCTTGCACCATCTCAGCGTCGCCTGGGGCCGCTAATAGGATATGCGGCGCTGGTAGATAGCGGCGCTGCACTCATTGCCCTGGGGATGAACAGCCGACTGGGATTGACACTGGCCCTCCTGTCGCTGCTGGTGCGCCCCTTTGGCCTGGTCCTGATGTCGGCCGGGTTGAGTGGTCTACGGGTGCGCAGCGGTGGTGATGACGATTTTGAGGCGCTGCGTGGATTGGGATGGCGAGCGCCCTGGAGCACGGCCGCGCTGGTGTTCGGAGGGCTTTCGGCTGCGGGGTTGCCGGTCAGTGCTGGTTTCACCTGGCGTTGGGCCCTCTGCCGCGCATTAGCGCCATCAAACCCAGGCACTGCTTTGTTGCTCCTCCTGGCGGGGTTAGGTGTGATGATCGGTGTGTGGCGCGGATTATCTGCGCTTGTGATGCGCCCGCACTCAGCAGAGGATCGGAGCGTGGTTCCCCTGGGTTATCCGGAAGGTAGGGTGATGGCGGCGGTTGAGGCTGTGGCGATCGTGGCTTGCGTGGGGGTGGGGCTCTTCCCACAGACCCTGGCACCACTGGCAGCCCGCCTGGCAGAAGCCTACACTCTCTTTGCCCCTTGAGTGGGTTCAGTGATGGACCTGTTTGAACACAGCCGCCAAGAACAAATCCGTCGCGAGGCGCCTCTGGCGGCGCGCATGCGCCCCCGTACCCTGGACGAGTTCGTTGGCCAGGGACACATCGTTGGCGAGGGACGGCTGCTGCGCCGCGCCGTCGAGGCCGACCGGTTGTTCTCCTCGCTGATCTTCTGGGGACCGCCAGGCATCGGCAAGACGACGCTGGCGATGATCGTCGCCAACACGACGGCCAGCCATTTCGAGACGATCAGCGCCGTACTGGCAGGCGTGGCTGACCTGCGGCGTATCATCCAGGAGGCCAAGGAGCGGCGCGGGATGTACGGCCGGCGTACCATCCTGCTCGTGGACGAAATCCACCGTTGGAACCGTGCCCAGCAGGATGCCCTGTTGCCCCACGTCGAGGATGGTACGATCGTGCTCATCGGCGCGACGACCGAGAATCCGTACTTTGAGGTTATTGCCCCCCTCGTCTCTCGTTCTCGTGTCTTCCAGTTCAAGCCGCTCACCGACGACGAAGTGAAAATGGTTTTGCGTCATGCCTTGTCCGACCCAGAGCGAGGGTATGGCGCTCGTGCTGTTCTTATGGATGACGATGCGCTGGTTCACCTGGTGAACATTGCCGGCGGAGACGCCCGGGCTGCGCTGAATGCGCTGGAGTTGGCGGTGGAAAGCACGTCGCCCGGCGAGAACGACGTCATCCACATCACACTGACCGTGGCCGAGGACTCGATCCAGCAGCGTGCCTTGCGCTACGATAAGACGGGCGACGAGCACTATGACACGATTTCTGCTTTTATCAAGTCGGTACGTGGGAGCGACCCTGATGCGGCGCTGTATTGGCTCGCCAAGATGGTCGTTGCTGGCGAAGACCCGCGCTTTATCCTGCGCCGGCTCTACATCCTGGCGGCAGAAGACATCGGGCTGGCCGACCCTGACGGGATCGTGGTCGTCAACGCTTGCGCCCAGGCCTTCGAATGGGTAGGAATGCCAGAGGGACAATATCACCTGGCATTGGCGACGCTCTACCTGGCAACTGCTCCCAAGTCTAATTCGGCGGGGGCTTACTGGGGAGCGTTGGCAGAAATCGAGGAGCATGGAGCCGGGCCGGTGCCGATTTATCTGCGCGACAAGAGCGACGTCTTCCATGGAGCGCTGCGTGAGCACTACAAGCACACGATGGGTGAACATGAGGGGTACAAGTATCCCCACGCGTATCCTGAGGGATGGGTAGAGCAGCGCTATCTGCCAGAGCGGGTCGAGGGCGGGTGGTTTCGGCCCAAAGGGCACGGCTATGAGCGCCGAATCATCGAACTGCTCGAACGGCTGCGAAAACGTGAACCGTGAGACGTAAAATGGCTGAGGGTGACCAGGAGCAGAAGATACAAATGGTTTCTTACCATAGTACCCGCTCGTCTCCGACGCGCTTTGTAACCCCCGCCTCATCCAGGTGTTCCAGGAGTGCCTGGGCGTACTTACGACTCGTCCCAAACATGTCGCGTACCTGGGCCAGGGTAATACGTCCTTCCCGCACAATGTGCTGGCGGACGCGAGTTGTCATCTCTTCGTAAGTCTCGGGCAGCAGCAGAACCTCTGGCGAGAGCTGTACCAGATCCCCTCGGCTGACCAATACCCCCAGCACCTCGTCGCCCACCACGGCAGAGCTTTCCTTCACAGAAGGAGTAGCGTAGGGTTGACGGCGGAAGCCAGCCAGCAGCGCATCCACTTGCCGCTGTTGTTCGGCAGTGAAACGCACAGCGTGGGAGGGCAGCCGGACGGTGGCCCCTTCATCCGTAACCAGGCCCTCGGCCACAGCGCGGGTCATCACCGCGTTGAAGGTCTTGGCCTCCAACTTCAGCCCGCTACGTAGCGCCTCGCGGGGCATTCCTGCCCGCAACGGAAATTTTTGATGGTAGGCGGAGAGTTTGTGGGAGAGGCGATCTACCAAGGTAGACCACCAGGTGCGAGTTACGAGCAATTGGACACTGGTTGCCAACTGCTGGATGTCGGTCTGTAGGCCGAGCGAGACCGCCTGCCCTTCGTTCAAAAGTTGGGCAAGTGCCTGCGGAGCAGCTTCGCCTACCCCGCTGGCAGTGAGCAAGTCGCGAGCCACGGTGGGGCCACGCCGTTCGAGCGCTTGCAACAAGATCTCGGCCGGACTGCCCTGGCCCAGCGTCTCCAGGCGGATCAGTACCTCAGGGCGAAAGCGGCGGTGCTTACGGCCTGGATGGGGGTCTACGACGACACCCCCTCCTACGGTTGCCGGTGGTGAAGGAGTGCGGACGATGAAGCGGTCCCCTTTGACCAGAGGTAATGGCTCCTGGAGTCGCAACTGTACCCAGCCAGATTGGCCTGGCGACAATGTGTCCTGGCCCAGGAGCCGCACACGGGCTATCGTCTCGGCCGCACCGGAGAAGAATTTAAGCTGGGCGTTGTGGCGCAGTGGATGTGGTGCCTGCCCTGAGCCTGGTCGAAGGGTATCGGGTAGATAGCGCAACTGTACGTCCACCAGTACGGTGGGGCGCAGCCAGCCGGGAGTGGCGACGACATCGCCGCGCTTGAGATCAGTCTTGCTCAGCCCGCTGAGGTTCATCGCCACGCGGCCGCCTGGTATGGCCCGGCCGACTTTCTGTTTGTGGGTCTGCAGGCCTCGCACGCGGGCTTTGAACCCACGGGGCAGTATCTCGACCTCCTGTCCTACCTCAAAACTACCATCGGTGAGAGTCCCGGTGACGACGGTGCCGAAGCCACTGATGGTGAAGACGCGGTCTATCGGCAGCCGGGGCCGTCCCCGGTCACGACGAGGTTCGACCTGGGCAAGCATCTCCTGCAGCGCGAGGGTCAGCCCATCAAGGCCCTGTCCGGTGCGGGCAGAGACAGGGACAATCGGCGCGTCTTCCAGTGCCGTCCCTTCCAGCGTCTCAGACACGTCGGCGGTGACTAGTTCAATCCATTCCTCACTTTCGGCCAGGTCCATCTTGGTCAGGGCGACGACACCTGTATGGATCCCTAACAGATCAAGGATAGCCAGGTGCTCCCTGGTCTGCGGCATAATACCCTCGTCAACAGCGATGACGAAGAGAGCAGCGTCAATGCCACCTACGCCGGCCAGCATATTCTCAATAAAGTCCCTGTGCCCGGGCACGTCCACGATGCCAACCGATTCGCCACTGGGAAGTGTGAGCCAGGCGAACCCCAAGTCTATCGTCATCTCTCGTTCCTTTTCCTCACGCAGCCGATCGGGGTCGATCCCGGTGAGGGCGTGAACGAGGGTGGATTTACCATGATCTACGTGGCCGGCAGTGCCGATGACGTGCATGCAACCGCTCCTTATTGTTCGCCGCGCAGGATGCTCAGTTGTGTATTGACCTGAGAGGCGAGCGCTTCGTATTCGTCCTTGATGAACTGAAGCGCATGGATGACATCGGTACGGCGGGCCTCCCAGAGGGTATCCAGTTGGGCACGAACCATGTCGGCTGCAGACTGCAGCGCATCTAGGCGTTTCAGATGCTCGGTGTTGGTCTGTCCTTGTTGTCGCCAGCGCTCTTCGACGAGGACGTCTCGCTTTTTCTGCTGTTTGTCTTGTCCTTCCTGCCACTCCTCCCACTGTCGCTTGACGCGGTCCTCGGCCAAGCGCTGCATCTCGGCCACTTCGTTTTGTCGCTTCTCCAGCCGCGCCTGGAAGCGCTCCAGCTTTTCCAGTGCCCGTTTGACCAATTGCTGTTGTTCGAGGAAACCTTGCGTTTGCGTTCGTATCCGTTCCATCGCCTGGGCCACCTGTTCACCCTGATCCAGGTACTGCTTCATTTTCTGTTCGCGCTGGAAGTCGGAGACACGCAGTTCTTCGATGGGTTTCTCGTGCTTTTTTACCTCCTGGAGCGTCTCCTCGATGCGGCGCTTCTGCTTCTGGAGCGTATCCTCAAGAAGAGAGGACTTTGTAGTCAGAGCCTCAATCCGCTTATGCAGTTCGGTTGCGTCCCGTTCCAGATCGGCGATGCGGCGGTTGTCGGCACGGCGTTGTTCCTCCAGGTAGGTGACGGCCTGCACGCGGTCGTCGGAACGCTTGCTCAGGTCGGTTGTGGTAGCTTCTACTCGCTGGAGGGCCTCGTGTAGTCGTTGGTCCTCGGCCCGGCGGGTATTCAACTCCTCGTCGTAATGGGGCAGGACGCGCATGGCTTTCTCCAGTTGGTTCAGATTGACAGTCAGTGTCTCGTATTCGATCCGGCGCAGTCGCTCGGCCTCGGCCTGTTCCTTGCGCCGGGTCTCGTCACGCTGATCCATCTGAAGGAGCAGTTCGTTCCTGTAATTCGAGACGATCTGCTCAAAGCCAACCACTCTAGACATCACACCCTGGATACCTGCCAGGGTGGTCTGCAATTCCTGGATCTGGGCCGCCTGTTGGGCCAGTTGCTGTTCCTGGCCCTGCGCGCGCTCTTGCAGCGCGGCAATGGTGATTTTGTCCCTGCGGCGCTCTTCATCCAGCCACTTGAGCGTCTGCAGAGCCTGGGTCAGTTCTGCTGTCTGGGTCACATCCGTCGCCATCGTTATACTCCCTGGGTGAGTTTGCTGGTGCTGATTATAGCATCATTCACCCCCACAGGCAACGGTTGACAACCTGGGATGGGCCGTTATAATGGCTGCCGAGGCAAATATGCGTATCGGCATTGACGCCCGTATTGTCCACTACGCCCGGGGGGGAATCTCCAACTACGTGCTGCACCTGCTCGAAGCGTTGCTTCCACTCGACGTAGACACGGACTATTATATTCTGCACAGCCGCAAGGACCACAGTCCCCCGCTGCCAGGGCCCAACCTGTACCCTGTTGCCTGCTGGACCCCTTCACACCACCGCCTGGAGCGTTGGGCGCTGGGTGTAGAGGTAGCACGCCTGAGACTTGACCTGCTCCACACCACCGATTTCATTCCTCCTGCCTTAGGGTACCGTCGGTCGGTGATTACTGTCCACGATCTAAACTTTCTCTATTATCCGCAGTTCCTCACTGCCGAAAGCCGCCGTTACTACAACCAGCAGATTGAGTGGGCAGTACGGCGTACGGACCACATTCTGGCCGATTCGCATGCGACCCAATGCGACCTGATCTCGCGGCTGGGTGTGTCATCAGAAAAAGTGACGGTCGTGCATCTGGCCGCTGACCCGGCCTTTCGCCCGCTTCCAGAAACGGAAGCCCGCCAAATCGTCGCACGGTATGGCCTGGAACCGGGGTACGTGCTGTTCGTAGGGACATTGGAGCCACGTAAGAACCTGCCGGGCCTGTTACGGGCCTACCGCCTGCTGCTTGATGCGCAGGTGACGACGTCACCGCTGGTATTGGTGGGTGGCAAGGGCTGGCTATACGACGAAGTTTTTGAGTGCATCGAGACGTTGTATCTGAATGAAAAGGTACGACTCTTGGACGATGTATCGGACGATGCCGACCTGCCAGCGTTATACAATGCTGCCGGCGTGTTGGCAATGCCGTCGTTCTACGAAGGGTTTGGATTGCCAGTGCTGGAGGCGATGGCGTGCGGCACGCCAGTCGTGGCTGCTGATCGGGCTTCGCTGCCAGAGGTGGCAGGCGAGGCGGGGATGCTGGTGAATCCGGATGACCTGGATGACATTGCCCGGGCGCTGGCCCGCGTGCTGACGGACGAGCCGTTGCGCGCCAGGATGCGGGAACTGGGGCTGGCGCAGGCCGCGCGCTTCACATGGGAGCATACTGCCCAGGCGACGTTGGCGGTGTATCGGGAAGTGGCAAGCAGATGAGGACCGCTGCATGAAGGTTCTGTTTCTGACGCCACAGGTACCCTATCCACCCCAACAAGGGGCGGCACTGCGCAACTGGGGACTCATCTCCGGCCTGGCAGCGCAGCACGAGGTGGCGGTACTCTCGTTTCTGGCTCCTGGGCAGTCGCCGGAACTGGCCGGCCCCTTGACAGCGGTTCGCCGTATCGAAACCGTGCCATCTCCGATGCGCTCTCTCCACGACCGGTTGTATGACATGCTCACCACGTCCCAACCGGACATGGCAGTGCGGCTGGTATCGGAACTGTATGCCCGTCAATTGGCAGACTGGTTGGCGCGGGAGTCCTTCGACATCGTACATATTGGGGGGATCGAGATGGCTCCCTATCTCGACGTGATCGCGGCGGCACAGCCGCGCCCACGTGTCGTTTTCGATGACCTGAACTGTGAGTACCTGCTTCAGCAACGGGCTTGCCTCACTGACCTGCGCGCCCTTGCCCGCTGGCCGGGCGCGGCGTATTCGTTCGTGCAGTGGCAACGGCTGCGTCGCTACGAAGCACAGATTTGCCGCCGTGCCGACTGTGTGTTGGCTGTCTCTGAGGCAGATGCGGCGGCACTGGGGAAGTTGGTGTCGGGACTTGAGGCGACCATAGTTCCCAACGGGGTTGACACGCGGGTCTACCATCCCACATTCTCAGACACCGGGTTTCAAATTCCTAAAAATGCGCTGGTCTTTACAGGAACGATGGACTTTCGTCCAAACGTAGATGCAGTGTTATGGTTTGCGCGGAGGGTGTTGCCCCGGATACGGGCAGAGGTGCCCGAAGTGCGCTTCTTCGCCGTTGGGCAGCGACCCCATCGGCGGTTGGACGGGTTGCGGGGCGCCCCGGCGATCGTACTGACGGGCTGGGTGAAAGAGACGCGCCCTTACATTGCACAGGCAGCGGTCTATATTGCACCGCTGCGAATGGGAGGCGGGACACGGCTCAAACTGTTAGAGGCGATGGCGATGGGCAAACCGGTCGTCGCTACACGCCTGGGGGCAGAAGGGTACCCGGTGACGGATGGTCGTGAACTGCTGCTGGCAGACACGCCGGCCGATTTTGCCGCTGCGGTGGTAGCACTCTTGCGCATGCCAGAGCGGGGGGCCGTATTGGGCCAAGCTGCACGAACTTTCGTCGAGCAGCAGTACGACTGGCGGGTTATTGTGCCACGAGTGGAAGCAGCCTATCGCTCCGCTCTACAATAGGCTCCTGGCTTTCTGCCTGACGGAACACGATCTCGCCGTCTTCGACGTCTACCAGCACCGTATCTCCTGCCACGAGTTTTTTGGTCAGGACCGTGTCGGAGAGGGCATCCTCGATCCGGTTCTGAATGACCCGCCGCAACGGCCGCGCGCCATATTCCTCGCTGTACCCCTCCTCGGCCAGCAAGGCTTTGGCCGCATCTGTCACTGCCAGCTCCATGTCGTATTCCGTCAACCGCGTGCGCACCTTGTTCAATTCCAGGTCCACGATGTGGGCGATATCTTCCCGGCTCAGGGCATGGAATACGATCACGCTGTCTACCCGGTTGAGGAATTCGGGGCGGAAGATGTGCTTCAGTTCTTCCAGCAGTTTCTTGCGCATCTCCTCATAACTGCGTTGGGTGTCCGCTTTCTCGTCACGGAGTATGGCAAAGCCCAGGCTCGTCTCTCGCTTGATCATCTCCGCTCCGATGTTTGAGGTCATAATGATGATGGTGTTGCGAAAGTCTACCTTACGTCCTCGGGCATCGGAGAGTTTGCCTTCTTCCATGATCTGCAACAACATGTTGAAGGTCTCAGGATGTGCTTTTTCCACCTCGTCGAAGACGACGATAGAGAATGGGCGGCGACGTATGGTTTCGGTGAGTTGTCCCGCATCGTCGTAGCCCACATAGCCTGGCGGTGCTCCAACCAGTCGAGCCACTGTATGGCGCTCCATAAACTCGGACATGTCCAGTTGCAGTAGCGCATCTTCGCTGCCGAACATAAACTCGGCCAGTGCCTTAGCCAGTTCTGTTTTACCCACCCCGGTGGGGCCCAAGAAGATGAAGGAGCCGATGGGCCTATGGGGGTCTTTGAGCCCGGCCCGTGCCCGGCGTACTGCCTTGGCGATAGCCGAGATAGCCTCATCCTGGCCTACGATGCGCCGATGAAGTTCTTCCTCCATGTGCAGCAGTCGTCCCGCTTCATCACTATGCAACTGGGTCAATGGGATGCCAGTCCACATAGAGACCACTTCGGCGATATCCTCGGCACCAACGACGACCTTGGTTTCAATATTCCAGTCCGTACGCAGGATTTCGAGTTGCTCCTGCATCTCGATCTCTTCATCCCGCAACGCGGCAGCATCCCCGTAACGACGCTCTTCGATAGCCTTCTCTTTGGCCTGTTGAACATCTTTCAGCCTGGCGAACAACTCCCGTAGGTTCCGAGCCTGGGGAGCTTTGTACATCCGAACGCGAGAGGCACTCTCGTCTATCACGTCAATCGCCTTGTCGGGGAGATAGCGGTCGGAAATGTAACGAGCCGAAAGCCGGACTGCGGCCTCCAACGCCTCGTCGCTGATGCACAACTGGTGGTGTTGCTCGTACGCTGGTCGGATGCCGCGCAGAATCTCGACCGTCTCCTCGAGCGATGGCTCTTCGACTGTGATGGGTTGGAAGCGCCGTTCCAGCGCTGCGTCCGATTCGATGTACTTGCGATATTCCTCCAGCGTGGTTGCGCCGATACACTGCAATTCGCCCCGGGCCAGGGCCGGTTTGAGGATGTTGGCCGCATCCACCGAAGAACCTGCGGATCCGGCCCCGACGAGCATGTGAACCTCGTCTATAAACAAGATGCTGCGACTGTTCTTGAGTTCGGCAATCACCCTCTTGAGGCGTTCCTCGAACTGTCCCCGGTACATCGTCCCGGCCACCAACGAGCCGACGTCCAGTTGGAGCACGCGCTTGTCCAGCAATGGTCCGGGTACCTCACCGGTGACGATACGCTGGGCCAGCCCTTCGACGATGGCCGTTTTGCCCACACCAGGCTCCCCGATCAGTGCTGGATTGTTCTTCGTCCGCCGTGCCAGGATTTGAATCACGCGTTCGATCTCCAGCTCCCGCCCGATGACCGGATCCAATTTAGACTGTTCGGCCAGAGCAGTCAGGTCGGTCGCCAGTTGGTCTACCAGCGGGGTTTTGGCAGGTTTCTGCCGTTCCTTTCCGGCGAAGACCAGTTGTTGCTGGAGTATCCGATCGGTAGTACGGCGGATTTGTTCACTTGTGACACCCAGGTGATTGAGTACTTCTAACGCGGTCCCATCACTCTGGCGCGCCAGCCCGAGTAAGATGTGGTGTGTATCTATCCGGGAATCACCCAGTCGCCTGGCCTCGTCTCCTGCCAGTTCAAGCACCCGCTTGGTCCGGGGTGAGAGGTCAATGTCCACGCTGAACAGGGATGGACGCCGTCGCACGGTGCTTAGTCGCTCGACCCAGTGCTGCACGTCGCCGGACTGCAATCCCAGGTCGTGCAGTACGCGGCTGGCGATGCCTTCCTTTTCACTTATAAGCCCCAGCAAGAGATGCTCTGTGCCGATTTGTGTCTGGTGCATCCGTTCGGCCTCTTGCTGGGCCAACTTTAGTGCTCGCCGGGCTGAATCGGTAAAGAATCTAGTCAGTCTGTCCATAGCCTGTACCATTCGTTCCGCCTGTGCTATTTACAGGGGCGAACGGACCTCACCACGTTTCATCTCCCTGTATGCGGGAGTCCTCCGTTTTCCGCTGGATTGAAGGTCTCAGAAAGTGCAGCCGAGAGCGGACTTTGGGGTTCAGGTTGTTCAGCCGCCAGGATAGCCTTCCAGTCCTGGTCGAGGTACTCCCCTTGAGCGGCTTGTTTGAGGCTCAGCGCCATCCGATGGCGCCTCCGATCCACACCGATCACGCGCAACGTGATGACCTGGCCGGGCTGGATGACGTCTCGGGGATGAACGACGGGGCCCTCGTCCAACTCCGATACGTGGATCAGCCCTTCGATCGCCTCGTCACCCACGATGCTGGCAAAGGCTCCCCATTTGGTGAGGCGTGTGACGACCCCTTCGACCAACTGCCCCTCCTGGTATCGCTCTTCGATGGAGATCCAGGGATCAGGCTGTAACCGCTTGAGACTCAGGGCCACTCGCTGGCGTTCCCGATCCACTCCCAGTACGTAGACTTCGACCTCCTGTCCTACCTCCACCACTTCCCGTGGGTGCGCCACTCGTCTCCAGGAAAGTTCAGACAGGTGTACCAGTCCATCTATCCCGCCCAGGTCAACGAAAGCACCAAAGTCGGCCAGGTTGATGATCCGCCCCTGGCACACATCTCCTTCGGTCAGCTCGTTCAGCAGTTTTTCGCGTTGACTCTTGCGCCAATCGCGTAAGGCGGCCCGTTCGGAGAGAATCAACCGGTTACGCTTCTGATCAACCTCGATGAATTTTAGTTGGATGGACTGGCCGATCAGCGCCGCCCACCGGTTGTCGCTGTCCAGGTTGGCAGACGGCTGATCGGTAACCCGCGAGGCAGCCAACTG
>Ga0172366_10001781_pt1 | contig 16815 bp, 12 predicted proteins | sample LakKivSesite69cm_FD_114533 | JGI IMG/M metagenome (GOLD analysis project Ga0172366, IMG submission 114533) | Sediment microbial communities from Lake Kivu, Rwanda - Sediment site 69cm | ecosystem: Environmental > Aquatic > Freshwater > Lake > Sediment | place: Rwanda: Western Province, Lake... | reverse complement strand
GTGCGTGACGCCCTCCGACTGAAGTCGGGGGCTAATATGCCAAGCCATCTGAAGCTGGCTGGGTCTGCGGCTGCGTCGCGTGTACACATAATTCGTTGATGACCATAAAAGGACGCAAACCCGCTCCTACGGGGGATGTACATGATCTTCCACGTAACACTGGAACATGCCGAAGACGGATGGGTCGTCGCGGAATGCCCGGCGCTTCCGGGGTGCGTCTCGCAAAAGGTAAAGATGAGAAGGAAGCGCTGGAAAACATAAAGGAGGCGATCACAGCGTGGCTGTGGGCTGAGGACCAGAAGTCTGCGGCGACGCTTCGGAGATCGTCACGGCATCCGCCCGTCGTTGTGTCGGTTTAATCCGTTGACAGCATACCCGCCCCGTCCCCGAAAGGTGGTGATGGAGATGGACGGCGAACTTAGTGACCTTGAACTCGTTCTTCTGAGGAGAAGGACGGGGAACTCTGCGAGTTCCTTTTCACCGGCTGGCGCCGTCCTTCTCCTGCGAATCTCACAGCCGCCGGTGGGGAGTGATCTGACGCCATGAGTACGGATTCAGTACCTGTAGCCGGTAGATCGGCGAATCCACAGGAATCGCCACAACAACCGGGTCCGAAGGACGCGGTTGTCAGGATATTCGACACCACCCTGCGCGACGGGGAGCAATCGCCCGGCGCGTCGCTCAACGTGCAGGAAAAAGTTGACATCGCGCACCAGTTGACGCGGTTGGGAGTGGACATCATCGAGGCCGGGTTTCCGGTCTCCAGCCCCGCGCAGTTCGAGGCGGTCGAGCGCATCGCCGGGGAAGTGGAAGGCCCGGTGATCGCCGCTCTGGCGCGTGCCCTGCCGCTCGACATCGAGACTGCGGCGCGGGCGATCAAGTCCGCACGGGACAGGCGCATTCACACGTTCATCGCCACCAGCCCGATCCACATGGAGCGGAAGCTCAAGAAGACGCCCGCCGAGGTGCTCAAGCTCACGGTCGAGGCGGTGAAGCTGGCGAAGTCGTTCTGCGAGGACGTGGAGTTCTCGCCCGAAGACGCCGGGCGCAGCGAGTGGCCCTTCCTCGTGGAGGTGCTCACCGCCGCCATTGAAGCCGGAGCGACGACGCTCAACATCCCCGATACCGTCGGCTACATGCTGCCCGAAGAGTACGGCAGCATGATCGCCTACCTGCGCGAGCACGTGCCCGGCAGCGACCGCGTCATCTACAGCACGCACTGCCATAACGACCTGGGCCTTGCTGTCGCCAACAGCATCGCTGGCGTGCAGGCCGGTGCGCGGCAGGTGGAGTGCACGATCAACGGGTTGGGCGAACGGGCGGGCAACGCCGCGCTGGAGGAATTCGTCATGGCGCTGCGGACGCGCCACGATGCGCTCAACCTGACCACGAACATCGTCACGACGGAGATCGTGCGGACAAGCCGCATGGTTGCCCGGCAGACCGGTCTGCCCGTGCAGGCCAACAAGGCGGTCGTTGGCGCGAATGCCTTCGCTCACGAGTCGGGAATCCATCAGGACGGCGTCTTGAAGCACCGCCAGACCTACGAGATCATGACGCCGGAGTCCATCGGTCTGGACTCGAACCGCATGGTCCTCGGACGGCACTCCGGGCGGCACGGCTTCAAAGCGCGTCTGGAGCAGTTGGGGCACAAGCTCGATAAGGACGCGCTCGAACGCGCCTACGAACGGTTTCTTGTGATCGCCGACAAGAAGAAGGAAGTCTTCGATGAGGACCTGGCCGCAATCGTGGGCGACGAATTCCACGACGTGCCGGAGGTGTACAAACTCGACTACATGCACTGCGTGAGCGGGAGCAAAATCCTTCCGTCGGCAACCGTCCGCGTCATCGTTGACGGCGTAGTGCATCAGGAATCGGAGTGGGGCGACGGGCCGGTAGACGCGGTCTACCGCGCCATCTCCAAGCTGGTGGACATGCCGGTGACGCTCGCCGACTACTCGATCCGCGCCGTCACCGCAGGGACGGACGCCATCGGCGAAGTGACGTTGCGCGTCCGCGATAACGGTCACACCGTCACCGGGCGCGGTGCGAGCACCGACATCGTCGAAGCCTCGGCACGAGCGTACATAGACGCGCTCAACAAGCTCGTCGCATGGCGCAAACGTACCGAGGATCAAGGGACGCAACCGGCAGTCACCGAGACGGTGTGATCGGGCGTTCCTGCGGATCGGGCGTCCCTAGGGATCGAGCGGCTACGCGGATCGCTTCCCACCGGGGCAATGCTCGGTGAGCATCCGGTGGGAGCGATCCCATACGCTCTTCGGTGAGGAATTGTGTATGTCGAGTAGGGGCGAGGCATGCCTCGCCCTTACAAGATATTGTTTCGACACGCCTTGTAGGGGCAACTCGCGAGTTGCTCCTGTAGTCCGTGTATGGAGTGTTGTTATCTGGAACCCGTACCAGAGAGTTCGAAGGATACATACGATGGGTATGACCATTACCGAGAAGATATTCGCCGCGCACTGCGGGAAGAACACCGTCGTGCCCGGCGAACTCGTGAATGCCAAGCTCGACCTGGTGATGTGCCACGACGTGACCACTCCGCCTGCGGTGGAGATGCTCGCCAAGCGCGGCATGAACCGCGTCTGGGACCCCAACAGGATCGTCGTCACGCCGGACCACTTCGTCCCGGCGAAGGACATCCTGAGTGCGGAACTCCACAAGAGCCTGGAGAAGTGGGTTAAGGCGCACCATATCAAGCACTACTACCCGCTCGGCAGGCACGGCATCTGCCATGCGATCCTGCCGGAGAAGGGGCACATCCTCCCCGGCGAGATCATCGTGGGCGGCGATTCGCACACGTGCACCTACGGCGCGTTCGGCGCGTTCTCTTCGGGCATCGGCAGCACCGACCTCGCCGCAGCGCTCTACACGGGAGAACTCTGGTTCCGCGTGCCGGAGTCCATCAAGTTCACGCTCGACGGCAGGCTGCCTGAAGGCGTGTACTCGAAGGACATCATCCTGGAGATCATCCGGCGCATCGGCGTGGACGGCGCTCGGTACATGGCGATGGAATACGACGGGAGCGCGCTTGCGCACATGAGCATGGAAGCGCGCATGACCATCACGAACATGGCCATCGAAGCAGGCGCGAAGTCGGGCATCATCCCGGCTGACGAGGTCACCGAGGCCTGGGTGCGCGAGCGGCGGCCTGATGGCCCGCGCTACACGCTCTACCGCTCGGACGCCGACGCCAAGTACGTCGCGCACCACACGATAGCGGTGGACAAGATGGAGCCGATGGTCGCGTTTCCCAGCCTGCCGTCGAACGGGCGACCGATCAGCGAAGTGCCGAAGGACATCGCGCTCGATCAGGCGTACGTCGGCTCGTGCACGAACGCTCGCATCGAAGACCTGCGCATCGCCGCCGCGATCATGAAGGGGCGTCGCGTGAAGGTCCGCACGATGGTCGTCCCCGCGACCACCTCCATCTGGAAGCAGGCCGACGACGAAGGGCTGTTCGACATCTTCTACGAGGCCGGATGCGTCATCTCCACGGCGACGTGCGGCGCGTGCCTCGGCGGATACATGGGCGTCCTGGGGGCGGACGAGGTGTGCATCTCGACGACCAACCGCAACTTCACCGGGCGCATGGGAAGCCCCAAGTCGAAGGTCTACCTTGCCAGCCCGGCGACGGTTGCCGCCTCCGCCATCGAGGGACGCATCGTTGATCCGCGCCCGTATCTCACCAAAGCGGCGGCGAGCGTCGCGGTGTGAAGGTTGGACCACAAGCAGGCAGTCATGATTTGTGCCCGTGTGAGGATATCGGTCCATGCTGCCGTTCGGGCTGCCCGATGGAACCTTTCGCGGGAAGAGATACGGATGCTTGTGACTGACGGCGAGAGAATAGAAGACTATCCAGATGATCCGAGAGGACATAGCTGTTTGATTCTTGGCTACGTTCGAGGCGAAGCCTTTCACGTATGCGTCGGGATCGCACATGCACCGCAGATATGTGACATCATTACTTATACCAGCCAACGCCGGATAAGTGGTTCGACGATAAGCGCACACGTAGGAAAGCGATGCAATGAAATGTACGCTGTGTAAGACCGGGGAAATGCGTGACGGGGTGACGACAATCACGCTCGAGCGCGATAAGACCACGCTCGTGATCAAAGACGTCACCGCCGAAGTGTGCGACCAGTGTGAATTCGCACTCTTGAGCCTCGAGACGTACGACCGCGCGCGGGAAATGCTGAACGATGCAGTGCGACGAGGAGTTCAGGTCGAGGTCGTTGTGTTCACCAACGAGGAAGAAGTCGTTCAAGCTATCGGCAGATGATCTGACGACCGTCGCGGGGAAGATCACTCATCCGCGCCCGTACCTCACCAAAGCGGCGGCGAGCATCGCGGTGTGAACGGGTCACGCCTCAACAACGGGGCGTTGTCAGAATGAGGGACGCCATGCTTGTTCTAAAGCGTATCGGGGGAACTAGGGGTAGTGCAGCGCATGGCGCTTCGCGCCGCGTCCGACGTTGAGCGCTATGCGAGACAGGGGACCATAGAGTGCCAACGATATCGATGTTCTACGGCATAATTGTCCGGATGTACTTCGCCCCGGGCGAGCACGATCCACCGCATTTTCACGTCTACTACAACGAGTACAAGGCATCCGTAGACATCCGCACGTGTGAAATCATCGAAGGTAACCTGCCCCGCAAGCAAGAAAAGCTAACCCTGGCATGGGCGGAGCTTCACCAGGAAGAGCTGATGGCAGACTGGAACTTAGTCATGAATGGGGAGAATCCATTCAGGATTCAACCGCTTCAGTGAGGAGAATAGCATGTACCCATCTGTGACAAAGGTCGTTCCCAGCGAAGATTTCACTCTTGCTATCGCGTTTGACAATGGCGAAGAGGGGATTCTTGATATGAAGCCGTATCTCGGTTTTGGGGTGTTCCAAAGAATAGCGGACGCTGAGCATTTCAAGCGTGTTCGTGTTGCCTTCGACACCATTGAATGGGACTGTGACGTTGATCTGGACCCTGAATTCGTGTATGCCAAGTGCACGATGACAGTTTCCGGTAACGCTCCTACCCATGGCGGCTCGGTGTCGGGTGGGACAGCGACCCAACCCCGCTTGGGACGCAGGAGGAGAGAGGCATGAAAGGACGAATCGCCGTCAACCCTCAGATCCATTTCGGGAAGCCCTGTGTGGCTGGCACACGGATTCCTGTGCAGAGTGTGTTGGAACTCGTCCGGGAGGGGCTTGCCTTTTCTGAGATCATACGGGATTACTACCCAGACCTTGAACCAGAAGACATTCGCGCTTGCATCCAATATGCCATTGACGTGCTGGCTGTGGAAGACATCCGCTTGGCGCCGACGCCATGAAATTCCTGCGAGGTAGGCGACAAGGGAAGCCCAGTCATACAGGAGGTAACGTCCCATGCGAGGCCGCGCACACGTCTATAAACGGGCGCACATCAACACCGACGAGATCATCCCGGCGCGCTATCTGAATCTCCACGACGAGGCCGAATTGGCTAAGCACGCGATGGAAGACATTGACCCGGAGTTCGTGAAGAAGGTCCGGCCCGGCGACATCGTCGTCGCGGGGGACGACTTCGGGTGCGGCTCATCCCGCGAACACGCCATCTGGGCGCTTCGCGGCGCGAAGGTGAGCGCCGTCATTGCAAACAGCTTCGCCCGCATCTACTTCCGCAACAGCATCAACAACGGCTTCCCCGCAATCGAAAGCCGGGGGATCGCCGACAAGGTACAGCCGGGCGACGACCTGGAAATTGACCTCACGGGCGGCACGATCACCAACCACACCCGCAAGGAGACCTACGCCTTCGTCCCGATGGCCGAGTTCGCCGTCACGATCATGAGGGCGGGCGGCCTCCTGGAATACATCAGGGACAGGGCATGAACGACACAGGGGGTACGGACTGTACCCCCCTGCCTGTACATGTGATACGTATTTCATCTGTTGAGTTTGCAGGTGAACAAAGCCCCAGGTTCGGCTCTATACGTGATAGCGCGGTGTAGGGACACGGCGCGCCGTGTCCCTACTACGACTCCGGCGCGACTTCGTAGATGACCACGCCGCGAGGGGGAAGTTTCTCCGTGCGGAGTTGCACGCCGCCGGAAGCCTGCACGCTCTTGCCGGGGCCGTCCGTCGTGATCGGCGTGTAGAGGAGCTTCGCGTCGGTGAGGGTCCTCCCGGCCAAGCCGTACCTCGCCGGGTCGTACGCGCAGTGGAACGTGCGCTCCTGCTCGGAGAGATTGACGATGAACAGGCCAAGATGCCCGTCTTCGGCGCGCCAGATGCTCGACATGACGGCGGGCAACGTGCCGGGCTTGATCTGCCCCCACCAGGGCCAGACCGCGCTCACCGTTGGCACGGAAGCCGGGTGCGCAAGTGCCTCGGCGGCGTCTTTGACTTTCGACGGGTCAGAAATGGGGACAAGCTCACCGACAAGCTCGCCGTAGGTGAGGAACTTGCGCGTCTGCACCCGGCACTTGCCCAGGGTGCGCAGGTACTCCATGCACGGCTGCGGCAGCTGCGGCGACATCCACCCAAGCTGCGAACCCCAGATGAAGTCCCGCCCCTGCGCCATGACGAACGATTGCAGCCCTTGGTCGGTCACGTGCGGGCTGGAGAAGTAGAGCGCGTACCCCGAATAGACCGCCGTCATCATGGGCACTTCATCGTCGGCGCGCGGGTTCCAGATGAGGAAGGCGTCGCATCCGTCAATGTGCGCGTCGCCGGGGTTCTCAGTGGTGATGACGACCTCGCGCCCGGTCCTGGCGATCAGGTCTTTGATTCGGTTAAGCATGATGCGGTAGCCCGCGTGCCAGTGATCGCCGCCGCCGATTGTGTGGCCATGCGTCGGATCGTAGCAGGGAGCGGCAGGCATTGCGGCGACCTGATCGAGGTAGATGGCGTTCGCGCCGACCTCCTCGATGATCCTCCGGCAGAGTTCCACCACAGTGTCCTGCCAGAGCTTCGTCTGCGTGCACATGGGCACGAGTCGCCCGCTCTGCGGCGAGTAGATTTCCAGATACGGCACGCCCGCCGGGTCTTTCGCCGCAGACGGGATCGCGCCGGGGTATGACTTGGCCTGGCTATCCCAGAGGCGAGCATTGATGTACGGCATGGCGACGATGCCCGCGTCAACGAGCCTGCGGACCTGCTCCGCGAAGCCGGGTTTCGTGGGGAAGTATTCGGGGTAGTGGTTGTCGAACGGTATCTCGTGCCACTGGTAGATGTGTACGCCGACGGGAACGTCGTAGCAGTGCGCGGCATCAATGATCTCGTCCGCCCATGCCTTGGGAGTCGTCTTGTCGCCTGGCGACGGATAGCTGGAGATGAGCCACAGGCCGATATCCTTCAGGCTGCGGGGCACGTCGCTGCGCTGTGAGATGGGACCTTTGGCCGTCCACGGTTGCTTGATCGCCCACGAGCGGAACAGCTTGCAGCCCTCGAACCAGCCTCCCGCGTGCGTGTTGATCACGATCGGGTAGGTCTCGTCCAGCCCTGTGCCCGGCATACCTGCGTTCGGGACCAGGAGGACCATTGCCGTCTCGTTTCCCGGATCAACGACGTATTTCTTATAGAACTGGCGGCTATCGTGCGCGGCAATGGAGATGCCGCGTCCACCTGCGCTCAGCACGAAGAACTGCATGGACCAGGTGTAGCTCGAAAACTCGCCCTGATGCTTGTCGGCCACCTTCTTGTAGTTGCGACCCCAGTTGTACCACGGGACGGCGAGGTCATACCGGTTCGGTTCCGGCCAGCCGTTGAACCAGGGGAACGCGACCTCCGAGAGGCCGTAGCGCGTGCTGCGGTTGGCGACGCGAATGCGCCACTCCGAGGCAGCCAAAGCCTTCGGCAGGCTGACGGTGACCACGACATCGAGCGCGTCCTTCTCATTGCGGAGCGTGATGCCGCGCCACGTGAGCGTGGCGATCTGCGTTCCGGCGTTGTCCGTCTTCACCTCGACCGAGACAGCAGCGTCCTCGCCCGGCGCGCTCACGTGCTGCACGTCGGTCCCCGCGTGGAATGTGAGCTTCCAGAGCGCACGCGGCGCGTCCGGCGGGGCGACGTGAACCACCTCGCCTTCGAGATCGAGCAAATGCGTGAGCATCCCGGTGTGCGCGTCGAACCCCAGTCGTACGAGACTATTATCAAGGTGTGGCATTGAACTCCTCCTATCCTGTGTGCCGCAGGCACATCACCGTGCGAACCCCTAGCAGCCAAGCCGATCGGCTTCACCCACGTTGCCCGGAAAGGATACTCACCGCATGGGTACGCCCCAACGGCGTGCAGGGCGTGTTGGTCCTACCTTGTATCCGCCGTATCCTCTTGCTACCTTTCGCCTTCCAGAGTGAATGCCCCATGGGTATTCGTCTTTTCATGATCTCTTCCCTGAGAGGGCTTTCCATGTCCAAGAAGCGTTGCCTCATGCTCGGCGCCGGTGGAATGGCCGGTGGCTGGATTCGCAACTTCTTCCCGGCGTTTGCTGAGCGAATGGAGATCGTCGGCCTTGTGGACATCAAAGAGGATGTGCTGCACGGCTCCGGCGATTTCCTCGGGTTGCCGAAGTCGGCGCGGTTCACCGACGCGGCGAAAGCCTTCGAGAAGGTGGAAGCCGATTTCTGCACCATCGTCACTCCGCCCTGGGTGCACGAACAGGGCGTCATGCTTGCGTTGGAAAAGAAGATGCCGATCCTCAGCGAGAAACCCATCGCAGATACGTGGCAAGCCTGCATCAACGTCTACAAAGCGGTGACGAAGGCCAGGCTGAAAATGGAAGTGATCCAGAACTACCGCTACAACGCGACGATGCTCACGATGCGCGACGTGCTCCGAAGCGGTCGGCTGGGAAGCATCAACTACATCGTGGCCCGCTTCGCCGACGACTACCGGAAATTCGGGGCGTGGGGCAAGTTCCGCCACGAGATGCCGCACGGGTTGCTCGTCGAGGGTGGCGTGCACCACCTGGACATGCTGAGGAACCTCTCCGGCGGCGATACGAAGCGGATCTGCGGGTGGGAGTGGAACCCCTCGTGGTCGAGCTTCAAGGGCGAATCGAACGCGCTCCTCGTCCTTGAGATGACCAACGGCGTGCACGCTTCGTACGAGGGCAACTGCAACGAGGCTGGGGTTCGGAACTCGTGGCACCGCGAGTACTACCGCGCCGAATGCGAAGGCGGAGCCGTCACCATTGACAGCGACCACATCGTCCGCATCTGGGAACGCACCGAGGCCGGCGGAAACAGGATGACGGAAGTGCCGATTCTCACGCCGAAGTATGCCGGCCACATGTGGCAAATTGACGAATTCCTCACGTGGCTCGACGGCGGCAAGGAGCCGGACACGGTGCTCGCCGACAACGTGAAGAGCGCGGCCACCATGTTCGCAGGCATCGTCGCCTCCGGCGACCACACGTCGGTGGACGTCGAGGAGATGGTGAAGAAGGCGACGACGCTCTAGTGGAGTGTCAAGACAGAGGTGACATGGCTCTGTTTGGGCAGACAGGAATGCCTGCCCCACCCTTGGATGAGGTTTTTGTTGGTGGGGGCAGACATTCCTGCCTGCCAAGAGTGAACCCGTCACACCATTGTTGCACAACAATGGTGCGCAACAACGGTGCACGGCAATGTTGACAATCCACTAGGAAGTCTGATCGCGCACTCACGGGACGGCCTGAGCCAGTGCCGCCTCCCTGAGCCGCTTCCCCTCGTCAACCGTCCTCACCGACACCCCGATGCTCAGGCCCGTCGGCGCACTGCTCAGCCGTTCGTCGAGCGGCCAGAGGTTCCAGCCGAACACGACGATACCCCGGTCAATGAGCGAACGTATGCAAGCGGGGTCCTGCCTTTCGGGGTTGCCGAAGTTCATCCCTAGGAGGTTGGTGCAAGCGGCGACCTGATCGAAGAACTGATGCCCCGCGCCGCAGTAATGCACCGAACCCGGAAACGCATCGAGCGTGCGCTGGACGTAGGGCAGGCAGAAGCGCTCGTACATCGCCGCAGAGAGGTTTGTCGCCGAATCTTCCCGGATGAGCACTTTCCCTGGCGCGAGCATGTCAATGAACTCGGTGAACTCGGCGTCGGCCTGCGCGGCGGCGCGTTCCTGCGCGATGAACCGGAGGTAGGTTTCCGTGACTACCTCCATGAACTGGGCGACAAGCTCCGGCTCGTCCACGACGGCGTAGTAGATGTTGTGCCCCCAGACGAGGTGGGCGATGCTGAACGGCCCCTGCATGTCGCACATGGAAAGGCGCACGCCCTGCCGGAGGTTGGGGTATTCGCCGAGGCGTGCGCGGAAGTAGTCCTGATATTCGGCGACACGGGGCCATAGGCCGCCCTCAAGGTCGGGCACTCCGGCGCGGACGATGCGCCTGATGGCCTCTGCGTCGTCAAGCGCGTCCACCCAGGGCATCGCGTCGTGAGTGAGCCTGATCGCGCACCCGAAGAGCGACGCGACGATCCCGACGCCGAGGTTGGCGCGCACCGTGTTGAGCCGGTCGTCTCCGACGAGCGCGCCGCCGTAGATCGGGCGCAGTTCGTTGAGGAGCATCATGTCGCGGTCGTTGAAGGCGAGGTCAATATCGTAGCGCGGCCAGTCGGGAACGTCGCTCACGTTGATGACGAGCGGCGGGCGATCCACCGGGTGGAGGGTGCAGATGCGTCGGTGGCGCTCCAGGACCTCGGCGGTGCGTTCGGGGCCAAGCAAGCTATCCAGCCGTTCGAGATATGGGCGAATGTCGGGCATGTTCAGGCTCCGGGAATGGGAATGACGCGAAAAGAGCGGACGAGTGCCGTCCCGCGAAATGTATCTTCATCGCTCCGCCTACTGGAGTGTCAAGACAGAGGTAACATGGCTCTGTTTGGGCAGACAGGAATGTCTTGGGCAGACAGGAATGTCTTGGGCAGACAGGAATGTCTGCCCCCACCAACAAAAACCTCATCCAAGGGTGGGGCAGGCATTCCTGCCTGCCAAGAGCGAACCCGTCACAACATTGTTGCACAACATTGTTGCACGACATTGTTGCACGACATTGTTGCACAACAATGGTGCGCAACAACCTTGCACGGCAATGTTGACAATCCACTACGAGCCGCCGAACTGGGCGATGAGCGCGTCCACATAGGCGGTGGCGAACTTCTCTCTCCAGGCCGGGTTCCGCATGTTCGCCGCGTCCTGCGAGTTCTTGATGTTGCCGATCTCAATGAGGATTTTGGTCGGGGCGGCGTTGTATCGGATCACGGCGGGAACCCACTCTCCGCCGCCACGATGGCGGATGATGTAGCCGCGAATCGTCTTCGGACCGTGAAGCTCAATCCTCGAACTGCGCAGTTGGCTGACGAGGCGCTCCGCAAACCGGGTGGAGAGGGCCTGCGAGCGAAGGCGGTCGTTCGTCGAGAAGCTCACCGTCCGTCGCTGGCGCACTTCCTGATAGCGGTTGTACGAGCTGGTTGCGGTGTACCTCCCGGCGCAGTGCCGTGCGCTCGGAACATAGATCATCGCGCCGTTCACGCTGGGGTGGAGCGCGTCGGCGTGGAAGCTCGTGAAGACCACGTTGTCAAGCTCGCCCTCGCCCTGAATCGCCTGACGAACGTACGAATTGGCGAGGTACCATCGCAGATTCGCCGACATGACGATGTTGTCGTTCGGATAGGGGGGCGAGGTCCTGAGGAATTCTTCCCGGTTATCCTGGATCACCGCCGCCGAAGAGGGGTTGTGTTTCGTCCTGCGGTCCTCGATGGTGACGGATACCTTCGCGCGCGTGCGGCGGGAAAGCTGTCGCATGATCCGGCACATGATGTCGTAGACCACCTCGTTTTCCGTCAGCCCCCCGGAGCCAAGCGCACCAGGGTCCCGCCCACCATGCCCCGCGTCGAGGATGACGGTGATCCCATCGAGCGCACGGGTGCGCGGGCGGGGCGGTTCTTCCACCTGCTCTTCCCGGATCTGCTGTTCGACCTGTGCGACGGCGGTTTCTTCGGCAGCTTCCGCCGCACGGGTCGGATCGCCCTCCGGTCGCCAATCGGGGCTGAGCAGCCTCATGGGGATTTTGATGAGCGCATTCACCGGCAGCCGCCGCGCATTCCGGTAGCCGGAGCGTTGCAGCACCTCCCTCGCAAGCTGCATCACGTCGCTCGCGTCAACCGCGCCGGTGAACCGCACGATGACATTCGAATAGAGCGCTTCGCCCCGGCGCAGGCGATAGCTCGCGTATCCGCCCTCGCTATCGGCGGTGTACGTGAGCGGGCCATTCGTCGTGCCCGCGTAGACGTACCACTTCGCCGCGTCCTGAGCGCCGTCCTCGCCGCCCTCCATGTGGCGCGTCCATGCCGGGAGGAGCGACTTGGGGATGAGAAGTTGCTGCCCTTCCTGGATCTCCCCGCGCCTGCTGCGGGAAGTGAGCGCAAGCGGGAAGTCGCCCGTCTCTGCGGCGATGTCGTCTTCCGTCATGGCAGCCCAACTGCCGAGCAGCGAACGGGGGATGACGATGGTCTCGCGCATGGCGATCTCGTTGCTCCGCTTGTTCGAGGCCCGTTTGAGCCTTGGCCAGTTGTTCGCGTCGCCGGTGAACCACAGCGCGATGCGGTGCAGCGTCTCGATGTTGAGCGTCACTTTGTGCCGAAGCGCGTCTTCGCGGATGGTATCGTTGTAGAACAGGTGCTTCAGCACGGCGGCCCGGTAGGCGTCCTTCATCTCGTCAGCCGGGATCACGATGTTCGGCCCGCGAACCATCCCACGTATCTTTCGCGGGTCCTTGAGCACCGCACGACCGAGCGCGTCAACATCAACCCCCTCTTTCGAGATCGTCACGAGAATTTCGTGGCGCCGCGTCACGGAGACCTCCCCGACGGTTCCGGCGCGGCGGATGCTGCGCGAATTCCTCGTGCTCCCGGTGTAAATCCCGGCGATCCGGGCAAGCGTCTCGTTCTCCAGCGTGACTACGTGAACCACACCGTCGGGGGTGAGGCGGTCCTCAGGAAAGAGCCGCAGCACCGCAATCGCCTTGTACGGGTCAGCCAGCTCGTCGAATGGGATGGTCATGGTGCGGCCGCGCGTGAGGCGCGAGGCGTTCCGGGGGTTGGCGAGGAAGTTCTCCGCGATCTCGCGTGAGGAGCGTTGCCCCATGTCCACGACGACGGAGATACGGAGCTGGGGGTCCACCTGAATCTCCGCCATCGTCCCCAGCTTGAGGTTGGCAGCCATGAGGGCGGGCGCACACACCATCGCCCCCGCGCAGAGTGCTGGCCAAAGCGTTCGCATCATGCTGTCTCCTCTTTACGGCGCCGTGGGATGATCCGTCTCTCCACGACGCGCCGATCCTACGTTCCGGCGGTAGACCTCCAGCGCGGCAGCGTAAGCGTTTCGCGTGCGGCCCATCACCTCATCCACCCGCTCGCGCAAACGGGATGCCGACTCCAGCCCCCGGCTGTGGGCGAGGGTTTCACACGCCCCCGGCTCCGACGGCAGGACGTTGTGCGCGTGCTCGTCGTTGATCCGCAGCGCCATTTGCAGGCTGCGAAGCTCTCGATACCCCTCCGCGAGCGGGCGCACGACCTCGCCGGGAAGCCGCCCGGAAGTCTCCAGATGCCTCAAGCTCGCAAGGGTATTCCTCCCGCGCAATTCCGCATCACGAGCGCCGTAGAAAAGCTGACCCAACTGCGCGACGAACTCCGCGTCCACCAATCCGCCCCTGCCCGTCTTGATATTCACCCGGTCGGGATACCGCTTGCGCGATTCGTCCTCCATGCGCTCGCGCATCCTGACTACCTCGTCAAGAAGCGCAGCCCCGTCGCACGCGGCATAGACAAATTCGTGGATCGCCTCCATCACCTCCCGCCCGAAGGCACTAGGCCCGGCGACGAGGCGCGTACGCGTGAGCGCCTGCCGCTCCCAGACGGAGGCGCGGTTCCGGAGGTACGAACGGTAGCCCTCCAGCGACAACGTGATCGGCCCGTTCCGTCCTTCCGGACGCAGCCGCGTGTCAACGTCGTAGAGTGTCCCGAAGGGGGAGCTTTCGCTGAGGTCCCGCACGATGGCCTGCGCGACCGAGGTGAAAAGCTCAATAGCGGGCGCGCCCTTCGTCGTATTCTCTTCGCCCTTATGAAAGAATACCAGGTCGAGGTCGCTGCCGAAATTCATCTCCGACGATCCGAGCTTGCCCAGAGCGATCACCACAAGCCCCGCCTCGCCGGAGGCCGTGTCTCCCGGCGGAGCACCCCAGTGCTCGTAGCCTGCTGCGACGGCGGAGCGGTACACCTGCCGCACCGTCGCGTCGGCAATGGCGGTGAGCTGCTCGCAGGTCTGGTCGTCGTCCGCCAGCTTGAGAAGGTAGCGCAGCCCGACGCGCAATACCTCCTGCTTGCGAAAGCTGTGCAGCGCCCGAAAGACCGCCTCGGCGTCGGCCAGGCCCGCCACGCTTGCGCGGAGGACAAGATCAACCTCGATGGCCGACCGCTCGGAGAGCAGCACGCCGGAGTAGAGCATCCAGTCAACAAGCGCAGGGTCGCGCAGGACGGTATCGGTGAGCGATTGGCTGCCGGAGCAGAGCGTCACGAGCAATTCGAGGAACCCCGGATGCGAGGCGAGCAGATCGGAGAAGCTCTCCACCGCACCGAGCGCCGTGAGCATCCGTTCGAGGTTCCTCAGTCCCCGGTCAGGGTCGGGGCATTCCCGCAGCCGGTCAAGCAACTTCGGCACAAGCCGCACCACCGCCTGACGCGGACCCGCAGGCGCGATGGCTTCTTCGTGCCCGTAGGCCAAGTGGCGCAGGTTCCGGTGAGCGGACCCCGGCTCACGAAAGCCGTACGGAGCAAGCAACGCCTCAACCTGCTCCGCGCCCGGCGGCAGCTCAAGCAGGAGCGTCACGTCGTCGGGCGATTCGGGTGGGCCGAGCACGTCGTCGTAGATGCGGATCACGTCGGCGCGCGCCTTTTCCAGGTCGTTCAGGAAGGGACCGGCCTTCTCGTAGCCCAACCGCCGGGCGAGCACATGCTGCGCGTGCGGGTCGCCGGGCAGCTCGAACGTCCTCTGTCCGCTCGCCATCTGAAGGCGGTGCTCGATGCGGCGGTAGAGCCGGTAGGCGTGTGCGAGAGCGTTCACCTCGGCTTCGGTGAGCACCCGACTCTTCCTCATCTGCTCCAATGCCACAAGCGACGTGCCCGACCGGATCGTCCGGTCGGCTCCGCCGACGACAAGCTGGAGGCACTGGATGATGAACTCGATGTCGCGCAGACCGCCCCGGCGCAGCTTCAGGTCATTCTCCGACCGCGTCGAGCCGGAGCTTGCATCCTGCGCCGCAAGGTGGCTGAGGATGCGCGACTTGATCCGGCGGATTTCCTCGCGGGGGCTTTGGCTCATGCTCCGGGGAAAGACGAACGACTCAAGGGACTTCAGAAGCGTCTCACCAAGCGAGAGCGTTCCGGCGACGGGCCGCGCCTTGATGAGCATTTGCCGCTCCCAGACTTCGCCGCGTGTCTCGTAGTAGTGCTCGTACGACGCGAGGCTGCGGACGAGCGGGCCGGAGCGCCCGTCCGGCCTGAGGCGGGTATCCACCCGGTAGAGCATCCCGTCGGGAGAGACCTCCGAGAGCGTATCGAGCGTGTGCTCAGCCCACCGGCTGAACCATTCGTGGAGCGTCACTCCCGGCGACCGGTCGCCTTCCGACTGGCCTTCGGCGGAATAGAGGAACATGAGGTCTATGTCGGAGCGGAAGTTGAGTTCGTTCCCTCCGAGCTTGCCGAGGCCGAAGACGCACCACCGCGCAGGCGCTCCATCGTCCTGGAGCGGCGCGCCGTAGCGCAGGGTGAGGGAGGAAGCGTGCGCGGAGGCGATGGTATCAATCGTGACGTCGGCCAGCGCGGCCAGGTCGGCTGCGACCTCGGCGATGTCGAGCCAACGGGCAAGGTCGGCCCACCCGATCCGGACGAGGTGCCGGTCGTGCCAGCGACGGAGCGTACCCCAGTCGGGCAGCCCCGTCTCTGCGAAGGAATCGGCAAGCTCGGCATCCACCTCGGCGCGGAGAGCGGCGCGGCTCCAGGAGACCCTCCCGTGCTCCATCAACCAGGGCAGCCACTCCGGATGCTTCGCCACAAGCTCGGTAAGGAAGGGACTACCCGCAAGCAGCGCGATAAGCGCACGCGCTCCGTCGGCGTCAACTGGCCAGCAAGTCCTCCCGGCGAGTTTATCGGGCGAATCCCGCCGCTCGGCCATGATCGCGTCGGCCAACCGCGCCAATCCCTCCAGCGCAAGCGCCGGGTCTGCGGATTCGATCACCGCGTGGATGAGCGGAGCGGCGGCCTTGCCGGGATGTGCCGACGCCACGTGGAAAAGGTGCGCAAGGGCAGCCTCCGTCCGTCCGTTGTGGCAGGAGGCGAGGGCTGCCGCGTACTCGTGAGGACACTCAGGGGCGAGTTGCTCCATCAAAAGCCTCAGCGCGGTGATTGCTGACTCGGCCATGCCGGCTGGCAACTCCCCTTGTATAGCGATAGAAGCATGTACGGACGAAAGAGGCGAATCCCGTATTCACCCCGCCCTTGCAGCTTTGAGATGGGTGGGGGCAGACACTCCTGTCCGCCCGAACGCAGGTTATCAACAGAGCCAGATGCTTTCTACCAGTGCGTCGGCGATACGACGCCCGGACGAAATGCCACAGGCAGGCCTACTTCATTCGTATAGACGAGACGCCCTTTCGAGATAACCACGTTGTACAGCACGATGCGCTCGGATATGGGCACTTCCACGTCAACCTTGTTCGTCTCTGGGTCGAACTGGAGCACTCGTTCGTTCGCCAGAACGACGCGCTGCCCGCT
>Ga0172366_10001780_pt1 | contig 16819 bp, 20 predicted proteins | sample LakKivSesite69cm_FD_114533 | JGI IMG/M metagenome (GOLD analysis project Ga0172366, IMG submission 114533) | Sediment microbial communities from Lake Kivu, Rwanda - Sediment site 69cm | ecosystem: Environmental > Aquatic > Freshwater > Lake > Sediment | place: Rwanda: Western Province, Lake... | reverse complement strand
TTCAAGATCTTCGTGGTGCACAAGCGACGGCACAAGGGGATCGAGATACCATGAGCGACCAGGCAACCCTCCGCGCGCTCTGGAAGCAAGCCTCGGTCGATGGCACGATCGACTGCCCCGATTGCGGCATCTTGCTGGAGCCTTGCACGGAGCGATGCAAGGGATGCGGTTGGATCAACCCCCTCCACGAGCTCGGCTTGGCATGACTCGTTCTCTTTTTTCCCGCTCTTTCCCTTCCGTACTTTCGAATATTGCGCAAGCTCGGGATATGCCTATCGGGCGAGACACACGAGAATTATGGCGACTGGGAAGAGAAGGGCGACGAGCAAATCCTCGCCATGCTCCGCGAGCAAGCCAGGAACCCCGCCCTCAAGGATTTGACCTATATTTACTGGAACCATCGCCCCTTGACGCATGCCAAGTGGGTGCGGATGCTCCAGGACGCGGGATTCCACGTCATCGAGCGCCGCACCCTTGCCGAGATCCGCGCGGTCCTTGCTGGGAGGCCCGGCCAGCCGACCCTCGACGCGTGGGCACCACACGACCCATCGCAGGAGGTCGAGGGCTAACATGGCAGCCACGACTCTGCACTTTCCTCAGAGCAGCGCTTTCCTCTGCACTTTCCTCAGAGCAGCGTGACGGGCGTGTCGAACGCGCTGCCGACCTTCATGTCCTCGATGGCCTGTCGTGAGCCGTGAAGTACCCGTTCCAGATGCTCGCGGTGAACATGTTCCCCGTGTCGATCCAGCCGGGGTCCGCTGCGATCGAGAAGCTTGTCGGGGCGCACAGCGTTGTCGTGTACACGCGGATATCTTTCACCTTGTCGATATCCACGATCTTCTTGTTGAACTGTATCCGCAACTTGAGGGATCGCCGGAACGTGACGGGATAATCTTTAGAGGCAATCGGTTTGAAGACAAAGGATAGAGTTAGCGGCACGCCTGGATGGCGGGTGCTCGTGATGTCCGCTGCCTTCCACGACCCCTTGTACCAGTCATCGCGTGCGTCCCAGCCGGACTGGCCGGATCCCTCGATGGCTTGCGGGTGTGTCTCCGGCCAGTTGTACTTCCAGTTAAAATGTTAAAATGTCCGTGTTGCCCTTGCGTTATATGTAAGTGACAACTATCTTTTTCATGCCTTGCCCGATTGAACGCGCTGTCTTAGATATTCTTCTGAACCATTTGATTTATAAGGCAATACTCGCTTGAAATGATTGATACTATTCGGGGTAGTAGCAAAGGTCATGTCTGTTAATTACGACAATTTCTTCGTCCCACGCATTCTATTAATGAGCGATGGAGAGGCCGACAACCAGACCTGGCAGACGCCGCTCCAGGTTGCAGTTCAGCAGAGGATCATCATCGACGTGGTCGCGCTGCTGTCGCAAGACGAACGGGGACGAAAAACTCTCGAAGAAATAGCCCAGCGGACCAACGGCCAATTCATTCTCCCGGGTGATCTCGGCAAGTTCGTGACCGAATTTGTCCAGCTGTCCAAGAAAAAACAAGCGCACAAGGTAGAAGATATCATATTGTGCCTGGACACGTCAGGCTCCATGTCGGAGAATTACAAGGGATCCACGACGAAGAAAATCAATGCACTCAAGGACGCGGTCAAGGAATTCGCGAGCAAGAAGCTGGCCATCGACCCGCGAGACCGCGTTGGCGTCGTCGTGTTCGGCACCCACGACGCGACGAAGGTGGACGTGCTCTTGCGGCCGGGGCCATACTCGGCCGAGAATTTCCAGCGCGTCGTCGAGCGGATGAAGGCGCAAGACGGCACGCCGCTCGACCGGGGCATCGACCTCGCCATCCGGGAGCTCGACCTGGTCAACAAGCGTGCCCGCATGGTAGCGGAGATCGCGCAACCGATACGCAGCATCCAGCAGTTCCCGAACCAGCGCGGCACCTGCGGATATTGCGCCGCGACGGGAAAACCACAGCCGGACATCAATGCGGAGAATTGGACGTTCTACGAGGGCGTGCGAAAGGTCAACGTCTGGCGCTGCCCGAGATGTGGAATTGTTTATCACGGCCTATGTTATGACAAGCATATTGCGAGAGGAGGCAATTATGGTGTTTGTTATGGATGCAATGCTATTTTGGGCGTAGAAGCATCATTGCAAGTGCAAACTCCCGCAACCGCGACAACTTCGAGTGCAGACATGATGTACATGTGCCCGAACTGCAACGAGCCCTTGCCTCAAGCGGCCAGATTTTGCGCTCATTGCGGCCAGAAGATCGACGCGGATCACCAGTCCGTTGCCACCCAGGCCACCGCGTCGTCCCACGGCGCCTGGGATGCCGGAGGCACCGGGGGAAGCGGCGCCGCGGGTGGCAATTTCGACAGCATCTACAACCCGGAGAAGGAAGGGCTCGTCAACTGCCCCAAGTGTGGCTACTCGTGCCAGGTCTCGTGGGGCACGTGCCCAATGTGCGACACGCCGCTGCCGCGGCCGTGACCTGTTCCCCATCCCTTCTTATCCACGTTTCTCCATAGTACCAGGCTGGAATAGAATCGAACTGGTAGTCGAGATAGATGCTGCTTACGTCGATCACGATGACCTTTCACCTCCTTTATGTCGCGGTGTTGGTACTGCTGGTGTGGTTCGTCTTGTACTTCTCGCGGTTCAAGTACCCGCCGTTTATCCGGTAGATACGAGACTTGCGGTGGGAGATCCGTCTCGGGCGCGACCCGTGGCACATGCTCGTGAGGAACCAGCCATCCCGGCGAGAGATGCTAGCAAGCGTGTTCCGCCACGCGATGTACCCGATCACGGCTGATTCACGGTACATCTCCTCGCCCACGCTTTGCCCGATCACCAAGATTCCTCATGGGACGCTCAAGATGTACTACAAGTTAAGGCTCACGTGCCAGGAACTGCTCGTGGAACTGGAGAAAGAGGCAGAAGAAAGCAAGAAAGGGACGATTCAACGGGGCACTTCAGCCGGCTTCGGGGCGATCGAGGGGACGTCCCGCGCCGTCCTGGCCGTCTTGGCGATCGTGATGACCTGGTTCACGACCAGGAGGGCGAGCACGATCGCGAGACCGCCGAGGATGTAGAGGATGTAATCCTCCTCGGTCGCCAGGGCATAGAACTCGGTGATGTCCACGTTTATCGCCCGCATATAGCTCGCGAGCGCGATAGCGAACATGATGAAATACGTGTTGAACATGTAGAATGCATAGTTGCTCCGGGGCGGGTGCTGCACCGACAGCACGGCCATGTAGGCGACGACGTTGAAACCAAGGATGGCACCGCCGATCAAGCCCGATGCAAACGATAAGTGGTACCCGGGCACGTAGAACTCGACCGTCACGAGCAAGATCACGGAAGCGCCCTGGACGCATCCCAGCACGAGCCACGCGATGTTCGACTTGAATTCTTTCTTGATGCCGGTCGGCATCCCGATGATCTTCCCGAGCGAGAGCTTGGCGACGACGGCGGCGGCCATCGCGCCGGCCGCGGCGAATGACCAGAACCACGGCGCGGACGTGAAATAATCCTCGTGTGGCATTGCCATCCCGCCCACGCCCGCGGTCGCGAGCGCCGAGAAGGCGGCGATCAGCGTGTAGAACGTGATCTTGCCCCCCTTCCACGTGTCGGGCACGACGAACTGCCGAACGACCTCCTTGGTCTGCGGCCTGCGCATGATCATCTCGCCCTCCTTGCCCTCGGGGTAGAAGAGAAAATACACGAGGATCGCCACGGGGACGATGTAATTGATGATCATGATCATGTAAAGCCAGCCGAAGATGCTTGTCCAGACGACGATGCCGACGGAGCTACAACCGATCGCCATGCCGACCCCGAGCCACAGGTAGTCCATCTCGCGCGCCCGGCGGAGGACCTCGGCCGAGCCCATGGTGAACAGGCTCATGTGCCCCGCCAGCGCCATGAAGTACATCAGGACCGGGATCGTGTCCAGCTTCAAGACAGGAACCGTGTTGGGAGACCCGAGCATCAAGATGTATGACCCGACGATGGCCATCGCGGCGCTGGCGAAGATCATGATCTTCTTGATGGTCTCGTTCACGTTCGCGAGGATCAGCGCCAGCAGCGGAAAACCGACGCAAAACCCGACCAGCCCGTAGATTTCCTCCGAGTCAAGATGGGTCAGCACTTGTCCCAGATAATAGGAAGATATCACCCCGCTCGCGAAGGAGCACCCGAGCAAGATGCTCGTCCCCAAGTTTATGCGGTTTAGATTCATATGTCAACCTCTCCCTTCAGTTTTCTTATAACTTTTCGACTTGACGGTCGGCTCTCCCTCGCTTTCGTTCTTTCACCACGAACACGATCACGCACAGCCCGACCAAGCAAGGGACGATCACGAGCAGCGACGCGTCGTAGAAGTTGAAAATGGTCTCGATCACGACGGCAGTAGGGCTCGCGGTAGATTTCATATCGATCACGAAGATCGTGGGGCTGAAGCCGATGGTTGCCCGGATCGTGATGCCGCCGGTGATGTTCTCGACCGCGTAGTTGGTCGCGAGGCCCGGCTTGTACGACGGCGCGGAAAACACGTCGACGCCGTCCGCGGGCATGGAGAACGCGATGTCCGTCGGGATGTCGCCGTTGGCGTTCCAGCAGATGAACACGACGTCGCCGTTGCCCTTCAGGAAGTAGAACGTCCGCAGCCTCGGGGCGCTGGGCAGGCCCGGGTTGGCCAATATGGCGCCTCGCGGGATGTACGTGCTCCAGTTGAGCTGGTGAGCGATTGCCTTGTAGGCATACCCGGAGGGCTTGTACGTGTCCGATTGATACGGGCCGGGCTTGTACGGGTTCGACCCGTCAAACACGAGCCCGAAGTTGGCCTCGCCCCATTTCCAGTCTGCAAAGTCACCGAGGCAGTACTACGTGATATATTCGATGTCGTTAGCGAGCGCGATGCAGTAGACCTTGGGGACGAGCGTGGCTTGCAATTCAAGCGTGGACTGGTATTTCGCCTCGAAACCAGGCTCTTCAGGGTCGAATTGGGTCGACATGCCGACCTCGGTGATCCAGATCGGCCCCGTGAAGCCCCACTTTTTCGCCACGGCTTGCACCTCGGCGATCTTGGTGCCGAGGTTCTCGTAGTTGGAACCAGAGTAGGGATGAAATGCGAGCACGTCGACGTTTTCCATGGCACCGCTCGCGAACATGGCGTCGAGGTATTCAGGGTCGTGTCCGGAGATCCCGGCGGACACGAGCTTGAGGTCAGGCCACCGGGCACTCAAGTTGGCCGCCGTGGTCTTCTGGAGCGTAAAATACTCGGCATCGGTGCCGGTCCAGAAACCTGAAGAAGCACCAATGTCACCAAGATTCGGCTCGTTCCAAAGCTCCCAGTAATTCGTATAATTGCTGTCATCCTGGTAATATCTCTCCACGCACATGTTCGCGTATTCGAGCCACTCTTGTATGTCGTGCGAAGTGTTGATCACGCTACCATACCCGGGATAACCAGTCTGCACCCCCCAGTTGCTGTAATCGAGGATGGGCAGGGCAGTCTCGTTGTACGCCTTGAGGCCCGCCATGCGATTATCCCAGTTCGTCCAATACCAGTTATCATCGCCTCGTTCTATATCTGTCCAGGATATGTCCTTTCGATTATTCTTGCACCCAAGATCAGCCATCAACGCGTAGGAATCAGCATGGCAGGAGCCGAAAGGGTCCTTGATCTGGATCGCGCCGGTCATGTCCAGCGTAGAATAACTGCAAGTTGGTACCACCACGATGCTCCCAAGCGGAATAATTATAAGGACCAAAAGGATGCCAACGAGACTGTATTTCACGAAATTAGGCTTTGCGACTGCCATTTCATTCTCCTCTTTTCGTTTTTGCTTGTTGCTTCGCAAGGATCCTTTCCCGGTCATGCGGTATGGCGGCGAGTATCACGATATTTGCCACCATGACGAGTTCCGGCCCTAACACCCAGGGTAGATATTCCAGCGCAGACTCGATCCCTTCCGAGCCGAGCGGGATGGCCTTGACCATCTGGCCGGCCACGATGAAGGCGCCGATGGTAAGAGCGGGGAGCATGGCGTGCGCGACGAACCCCCGCGGCGGGTGCAACACGAGAGCGGTCGTGATTACCAGGCTCACGATCAGCCCGACCACCGCCCCACCCGCAACTTGCGCCACGAGTGAACCGTGGAAACCAGCGACGGTGATCTCGGCCCAGATGACCCAGGCCCACGAGAGGAACTGGATGGTAAAGGTCACGAGGAGGAGGACCCTCGCGTCCCGGTCTTTCCTTTGGCTCCCTGGCACGAGGAGCATCTTTTGCATGGCCACGGCCGAGAATCCCGTGCCGGCTGCGGCCCCGAGCCCGATCGACGCGTAGAACCAAACATTCTCGTGCACGAAGAACGACGGGGCGAGGCCCATCCCGTTGATCCCGACGAGCAGCCCGGCATTCAAGCCGTTAACTAGATAAAACAATGCAAGGAAACCACCCTTGAGCGGGTTCACGACATGAACGCTGCGCAATCCCGCGGGATCGAGGAGCGATTCCAGGCCATTCCGGTCTCCCGTTGGAAAGCCGGCTGTGAATGCCAGGAGCCCGGCTGGCTGGAGCATCATGGCCAGCAGCACGTTTTGCACCCAGCCCGAGAACCCGGCAGCCAGGCTCGCAGCCATGAACACGCCGGGGATTGCGAGGGCCACGCAAACGAGCAATGGCCACTTTGGAACGGATCTCGAAAGCCTGCCGAGCTCCGCGATCGAGATCATCGTGATCGACATGGCGGAGCCGAGCATCAACGAATACACCGCGATGCTCGTGGTGTAGAAGATGAAACTCGTGTTTATCGCCGCGTTCGGCATGGTCATGACGACATAATAGGAACACCCCTCGAACAGGCAGAGCATGACGAGCATCATCACGCGACGCACGCGGTCGTTCACGCCCGCGATGATGACGACCGCGACCGGCACCAGCAACGTGCATGAAATTAGCACGGCATAATGCACGTCTTCCAACTCGCGGAGCATCCAACCCGTGTTGAACGTGACCAGGAAAAACGAGGCCGCGGCGAGACCAGAGAAAACCACGGACGCCGCCGCGAAAGACCCGCGATTCATAATTGATCGTTGGTCGCCGGGCATTTAAAGCCATAGACGAAGTTGCAATACACGGGAAGCACGTCAAGAGACGTTCAGCATCAGCGCAGCCGCGAGGTCGATCTTCCCCTCGTAAAGTGCCTTGCCGATGACGACCCCGGCAGCGCCAACCTCGCGAAGGTCCTTGATGTCGCCTAGGTTTCTCGTTCCGCCGGCCGCGAGCACGGGGATGCCCACGGCTTTGATCATCTTGGCCGTGGCGGCGAGGTCGGGCCCCGCGAAGGCGCCATCTGCCTCGACGGACGAGAGCAAGATGGATCCCGCGCCGTTGGCCACCATGATCTTGCCCATCTCGTAGATATCCTTGCCCGAATCCTCGGTCCAGCCCTTTACCTGCACTTTTTCGTTCCGGTGGTCGAGTGCAACGATGATGCTTTGGGAGCCGTGATTACTCGAGATTTGTTTTACGATCGAGGGCTTTTTAACAGCGGCCGTGCTCACGACGACGTGTTTAACGCCCAGGGCAAGGTATGTATCGGCGATATCGACGCTGCGGATGCCACCGCCGACCTGGATCACGGCCTTCTTCCCCGCGGCGATGACGATATCCTTTATAGCAGCCTGGTTGTTCCCGATCCCCGCGGCCGCGTCGAGGTCGACGACATGGATCCTTCTCGCGCCGAGGGCCATCCAGTGCTTGAGCGCGTCGACGGGCTTCTCGTAGTACAGGGTCTCGGTGCCGATCTCGCCCTTGGTGAGGCGCACGCACTTGCCTTCGCGCAGGTCTATCGCGGGGATCACCACGAACATGGAAGGATCACGCTTCGTCTCTGGATAATGCAAAGTGATTCGGACATTATGGACTTTCGATCCGTCTAAGGTTGGTCTATCAGAAAATTTATGATGTACTCGGCGAGATCCGTCGCCACCTCGCCGGTCCGCCGGATCGCCTCGTTGATGTACCCGAGGGCGACGCCAACGGCCGTTTCTTGTTCGAGTACTTGTTCCTCGATCGCCTCGCACTTCTTGACCAGCTCCCGTACCGAGTCGATGATCTGGTTCGCCTCGACGATAGTTCCACCGTAGAGCCCGTCGACGCTCCGCTTGAAGATGTTTATAGCTTGCTTCCCAGCCTCGACGATCGATTTTACCAGATTCTCGTCTATATTCTTGTCGATGACGCGCAAAGCATTCTCCGATATGCGAACGGCGTAGTCCCCGATGCGTTCCATCCGGCGCGAGACGAGAGAGTAGTTTGCGTTGCGCCATTCTTTTGGGTCAAGGCGTTCCGAGAAAGCAAGGTTCCGCATGAGCAGGTTATGCTGGCGGGAAAGGATCCAGTGTATCCGGTTGATTTCAACGTCCCGGTCGATGACGTCCTTGGCAGTCTTCGCGTCGCCTTCGGCCAGCGCGTGCAAGGAATCCTCCAGCCGGCTGATGACAAGGCTACCTATGCGTTCGATCCAGATTCGAAATTGCATCTGTGCCGGGTCGAGCAATTCCCTAATCGTTATCGCGTTCGGGGTCTCCTCGATGATCTGGAGGCCGATGGCCTTGTCGATGAACTGCCTCGCGGTGGTCTTGACTTGGGGATCCAAGCGGGTTTTCGACATGACCGTGATCTTGTTGAAGCCCATGATGTAGGCGCCAACGAGCATCCGGAACAAGAGATTACCCTTGCCGATGGCATCGGCATCGAACACTTTCTCGCGCTGGTCTTGCTGCTGGTCGACCCGCGGCACGATGACGAGGGTACCGTCCGGCCGGGTGATGATGCCGACCCTTGCTTGTTTCTTGATGCCGTTTTGTTCTGCCCAGGTCTTGGGTAGCGAGACGATGTAACTCGAACCGCCGGTCTTCTGGATCTTCCTGGTTTCCACGCGTGATCGCCTTTCTTGCCTTGTGATATATATTCAAACCATCATATATATATTTCATGCCAGCGTGGCGCGAGGGCAAAAAGGAGGAGCCCCGTGCTCGAGCCGGGAAAGGGCAGCACGGGGTAACGTGACCATGCTTCGGGTGTTGATCCCGTGTTCCCATATCGCGTATCCCAAGTGATGGAGCGTTTTCCCCAGCGGATTTGAAGATGCGATGATGCGGTATTGTTAACGCATGTAAAGAATAGCCAAGCTCCTTGTAAAAGAGAATGAAAAGGAGTGATGCACGAGCCAAGCAGCTGCGTGTTCATTTTTTTGCTTTCTTCGGTGCCGGCTTTGCTGGCTTGGCAGCCTTGGCCTTCTCCGCCTCCTCCGCGTGCTCCGCCGCGTCGGCCTCGGCCTTTGTCTTCTGGACCCGGTCTGCGGGATGGTTTGGCGGCGAGTAGATCGTGTATACTTTCAGTACGTCCTTCTTCGAGTTGTTGATGACGTTGTGCCATGTGCCAGCAGGAACGATCACGGCATCCCCGTCTTTCACGACTGAATCTTCCTTTCCGTTTTCAAAGACGAACTTGGCCTCGCCCTTCTCGATGCGGAAAAACTGGTCGACAGTTTTATGCATTTCATTCCCGATCTCATCGCCTGGTTGGATGCACATGACCACGAGCTGTGCATATTTCCCGGTGAACACGACTTTTCTGAAATTGGCGTTGTCCAACGTTTCTTTTTCAATGTGTCCCACGTATGGCTTCATTACATCCTACACCCGTGGCCAAGAAAAAATATTGGCCATTTGATTCCCTTCTGCAGCATCTTTAAAGGTATCGAAAGGAGCAAATGCGTTTACTTCTCTACCTTGCCATCATCGAGTCGAGAAACCTTGGAGGCCACTACTTGCATTTCAAGTAGGGAGAAAAGAACTACAGATCATGACCATCGAGACGGGATCGACGGCCGGCAGCCACGAGCCGCCACGGGCGGCCGAGAATGATGACCGTCTAGCGAAAGCGCCGTTCGACAAGGCCTATTTCAGCATGTTCTTGTTCTATTACATCGTCGAGGGCAGCAACAACGGTTTGCTAACCATTTTCGTGCCCTTCTTCCTCATTAAATCTAAACTGCCAGGCATCGACGAGGCTTTCATACTCACGCTCGCGACGTTCACGGCGATCCCTTTCACGATCAAGATCGTTTGGGGGATGATTTCCGATCGGTTTCCCCTCGGGAGTCTCGGCCGCCGGCGCCCGTATATCTCTGCGTTCATCATCTTGTGCGGTTCTTGCTGGCTTTTATTCATCGTCGTGCTGCCTTTCGTCCAATCATTGACCTTGGGAATATTGATCATGCTCGGCATTCTCGTCGAGACGGGCGCTGCATTTTCAGACACGGCACTTGATGGTCTCATCATGGACATCACCCCGGGGGAGAAGCTCGGCCGAGTGGAAGGCGGAACGTGGGCGTGCTATTCGATTGGGGGAATCATAAGTGGAACGCTGGGTATCTTCTTGTGGTCAATGACGGATAGCGGCGTTCCGGTCTTCGTGATGTTCGGTTGCTTGTCGATCTTTTGCGGGATCATCATCTGGATCGTCAAGGAGCCAACGCAGATCAAGAAGCGCTTTGATTTCAGCACGCTCAAGGTGCTCTTGAAGAAAAGAAACTATTGGAACGGCTACCTGTTCTCGCTTGGAACGCATCTGCCGCAAAATGCAATCTCGACGCTGCTCGCCCTGCTGCTGCTGATCAAGCTCGGCATCTTGAGCTCGGACAGAAATGGCCTATCGCTTCTCCTGGACGAGAATCTCACACTGTACGTGCTGGCCTTCCAGCTCTGCGCCGCGGCAGGCATCGTGATCTCGTCGGTCATTTTCGGCAAATTGTCGGATAAATACAATCGCAAGAAGATCTTCGGGTTGGCGATCGTCATCTTGGTCATCATCGTGCCGCTGGCGCCGGCCATCGTGTGCGACCTTCCCAGCGCGCTGGTGGTCTCGTTCCTCGTGGGCTTGACGCTCGGTAGCATGAGCACCATGACCATGGTCTTCGTCGCGGGCATCACGCAGGAGAACCCGTCGGCTACCTCCACGCACTTTTCGATATTCACGTCCTTCATGAACCTGGGATCCACCATCGGCCTCGGCATCTTCGCCTTCATCACGGGCATTCTCCTCGATATCGGGACGGCTCCGCTCGATGTGTACGCGATCGCGTTCATCATCGCCCCGTTACTCGCTTTGGCCTCCTTGCCCTTCGTCAAGGGCTTGCCGGCCAGACCCATGGAAACGAAGGAGGAATGGTAGAGATTGGAATACTCGATCGAGCAGCTTAAGCCCTTCGTTTTCGGGCTGCCGTGGTTCGGCGTCGAGGATTACAAGCTGCAGCGGTTCCCCACGAGCTCGTTACCGCGGCTTCCCGAGCCGGTTCGCCACCTGGCGACGCACCCGGCGGGCGGCGTGATCCGGTTCAAGGCGAGGGCGAAGCTGATCGCCCTGGAGATAGACCGTCCAAAGGAAGTCTTGATGGCCGGGTTCTCGCAAGTTGGGCAATACGGGATCGACATCTACCGCGATGGGCAATGGACGGCCGTGCTGCCCACGCGCGACGGCTACCAGCACATCTGGCACCAGGCCGACGAGTCCCTCGAGCACGAGTACGCGCTGTACCTCCCGACCTACGCGCCTCTCGACCTTCGGACGATTATACTGGAAGCGGATTATCCCGGCGTGCCCGAGGATGGCCCTGCCGCGCTGCCCCCGGCCCCGTACAAGGCGCGCGGCCGGGTCGTCGTGTACGGCTCGTCGATCACGCAAGGCGCCTTTGCCAGCCGCCCCGGGCTCGCTTACCCCGCGAGGCTCGGGCGGGCGATCGGCGCCGAGGTCGTGAACCTGGGCGTCGCGGGCGCCGGGAAGGGCGAGCACGAGGTGTCCAACTTGCTCGCGCAAATACCGAACGCGTGCATGTACATCATGGACTGGGGGGCGAACATGGCGGACCCGAAAGAGGCACCCTTGATACGCGAGCGATACCCGTACATGATCAAGGTGATCCGGGCGCGATACCCCCGCGTGCCGATTATTTTCGTGATGTCGCAGTCGTTCATCATGGACGCGCAGCAACCGACGTGGAAGGAGGCCATCGGCATCATCCGTGACGCGATACGGGCGAATTACGACGCCGACAAGGACGCGGGCAACCCGTGCGCGCTCGTCGACGCGCGCGAGTTCATCGGCCCCGGAGACATGGACTGCACGGTCGACGGCGCACATTGCAACGACCTCGGCTTCGACCGGTACGTGCAAGCATTGCTTCCCGTGGTGCAGCAATTCATCCAAAAACAAAAAAAAGAGTGATATTTCTGGATGTTTTTGGAAAAACTAATTTCCATAAAATGAATTTAAGGGAGAATTAGGATCGATAGGAGCATCACACGAGCACGTCGCAGTTCCCGCAGGCGACCCGCTTCTTGCGCTTCCCCGTGGCCTTCTCGGTAACGATCGTCTCGGCCATGGGGGCGCCGCACTTCGGGCACTTGTCCCCGACGCGGGCAGGCTTCTCGCGCAGTTTTGAAGCGAGTTTCTTGAAGGGCTTCGAGGCGGATTCAAGCACCTTTTGAAAGTCGATGCGTATCATCATCCAGACGACCAAGAAGAGTGGAATGAGGCCAAGCATGTCATCGCCCGGATTGGAGGTCGCGCTCGGTTTTAGGAACTTGAAAATGGTGTTGTCGATATTGGCACCGAAATTGAAGCCAAGAACGGCTACAATAGTGCAGAGGAGCATTTTCCCTAACATGCATGGTATGATTGTTTTCCAATAACTATATTTCATAACGCCGAACGGAACGAGTATCACGTCATCGGGAAGTGGCGTTGCTGCGAAGATAAAGACCATCAGCGGGATGATTTTTGGATGCTCCTCGAAAGTCTTACGCATCTTCTCGAATTTTTGCCCTAGATCCGAGTTCACGAGCTTTTCCGACTTCGTGAACAACCGTCCGATGATATAGCTCGTCACCTCGCCTACTCCAGCTCCTAAACCCGATAGAACGCCGAGGACGAGCGGGTACCAGGCGGGCTGGATGCCCGAGGCCGTGATGCCGAGCTGAAACACGATGTACGAATATGGAATCACGATGAGGATTGACATGTTCCCAAACATGGAGAGCACGAGCGCCGCCCAGAGCCCGTTTGCAACACCGAACGCGATGAAACTGTTCGATATAGACTTGATCGCGACATTAAAGTCTGGAAATATGTTTGAATAAAGGATTAAGGATAGGGCGATGCATCCGACGACCGTGATGATCAAGAACCAGTCCGCCTTGCGCAATTTCACCATGTTTCGCTCGTGCTCCGTCAAGAATGGCCGCGTCTCCTTGAAATCGCGCGGGCTTTTATGCTATATTTCAAGCAATGGCGGTTTCTCATAATAAAATTTGGCAAGTTTTAAGATGCGTGATCGCATCGCTGTTTAGAAGCAACAACGGGACGACCACAAAGACGGCTTTTCTAAATATCCGAGCAAATGCGCTCCGAATCGAAGATCGCGTCGATCACGTCGCCGTATGGCACCTTCTTGACGCCTTCCGTGGTCTCGAAGCTCCCCCTTGCTTGCACATCTTCCACTTGCACGGTCACGAGCACGCCGTTGTCGAGCAGCTGGATGACACGTGATTTCCACGTGTATCCCTTCTTTGCTGCGAGGACGCCGTCTTGTAACAAGTGCACGTGGACATCTTTCTCGCCGTTCTTTGCCCGTAGGACGATCGAGTCGAGGAGCAAGCGCGTGAACGTGTCGCTCGCCGGGCTCCGGCCGACAAGATAGAGGTTCGTCTTCATGGGCTTCACCATCAAAACCGGAACGCGCACTTGGCACTCGCGATCCGAGCCTCGAACTCGTCGCGGTCGATGATCTCGAGGTACGGGTAGTCGATGAGATGCTCTCTCGTGATACCGAGTATCTCCATGTCCTCCTGGAGGACGGCGATGGGTGCCTCGCTCATGGCGAGTACGCCGAGTGCTGTGTCCATCGGTGGCATGTGGATCCCGCTACCGTCCTGGTTTTTCAGCAATGTCAACGCCGCCTCGCCGAGCATAACGAGCTTGACGTCGATGTCCAGCGTCTTCAGGCCGGATGTCATCCGGATGCTCTCCACCGCATGCACATGCCCGAACGGCGGCCGCGTGAGGATGATGAGGGCTTCGTCCATAATCTTCGCCCCTCTGCTCACATCCCGAGGACGACCACCTTGTCGGCCGCCTCGAAGAAATCTCCGAACGTCGCCAGGCCCGCGAGCTCGGCGCCTGGAACCAGGTCCGCCTCGCCGATGCCGCGATATTCCGCACACGCAGAGCAAACTGCCATCTTCACGCCCTTTTCCCCCAATCGCTTGAGTTCCGCAGGTAGATCGAGAGACCTCGCCTCGATCTTGATCCGCTTGTTCGCGTTGTACACGCCATCGACGAAAAAGAAGATGCCAGCCACCACGTGGCCCTTGGCGAGCGCCGCGTTGGCCAGCCCCACCAGCGTGTGCGTCCCCTGGAACGTGTATGGCCCAGATAGGACGCAAAAAGCAAGGGTTCCCATATGGTTTCCCTTATCTTGTTTTTTCAGTATGACAAGACCTCGCCGCAATCCACGTTAATGACCTGCCCCGTCATGACACGGGTGGTCGATAACAGGTGCACTGCATCGAGCAAATCGGCCGGCAGGAGGTATCGCTTGATCAACTGGCCGGAAACGAGGCCGTCGGCGATGCGCTCCCGCGGCTTGCCCGTCCTCGTTGCCTTCTCGTCGATCTCCTTCTCGTGCCGGGGGGTGAAAACGTAGCCCGGGGAAATGCCGTTCACGAGAATGTCGTGCTCGGCTGCCTCTTGCGCGGCATAGTGAATGAGCCTGGCCAGGCCAGCCTTGGCAATGCCATAGGGGGCCTTGTTGATGGCGATCTTCTTGGCCGATATACTGACGACGTGGACGATGTTCCCACCGCCCGGGCAATTCCCTTTCATGGCCCGGATGGCATGCTTGGTGAACAAGAACGCGGAACGCAGGTTAGTCGCCACGACCTTGTCGAACTCGTCTGCAGGGAAGTCCTCTATCTTGTGGCCGAACAGGCTCCCGCCCACGCAATTGATGGCCACGTCGACCCGCCCGTGCAACGCCATAGCTTGCTTGAACAAGTTCTCGATGTCGGCCTCGCACGTCATGTCCCCGATCACGTGGATCGCGTTCCCCGGCCAGTCGCCACCATCCCAGAAAGTTTCCTTGCTACCCCGGCTCGACGACACGACGCCGAGCGCGGTGGCCGCCACGTCCTTGAAAATGGCCTGGCCGATGCCGCCCGACACCGCCGTCACGATCGCGACCTTGCCGGCTAGTCTGTCAGCGGACATAATTGATAATCCGTTGGCAAGCTTGGTTTTATGCCTATGGTTTCTAAGTGAAATGGCATGGCGACGACGACGCGGAAGAAGCGGTTCCTGGAGAAATTCCACGATCTCGTCAAGCATTACGAGGAGATGCACGCGGAGTACGAGTGGAAGCAAACGCGGATGCACGTCCCCGCGTTTTATCGAAGATTCATCGAGCGCTTCGATGGTGTTTTCTCGGATGTCATCAACCCCCGCATCTCGGAGAAAGCGTCGATATTACGTAACAAGGCCGATGAACTGGCCAAGTTCGACGAGCGAGATACCATGCACAACCTTGCAGAAAAGATGGTGCAGCGACTCAACGATCTCGGAATGGAACTGTACGCGATGCCCGACATGGAGTACTTGATGGAATCCAGCAGCGAGATAGAGCTCAACGTCCTGCTCGCGTGCTGCCCCGGATTCAGCCTGGAGAAAGATGCCAAGGGGGGCACGCAAAAGCTGTGCTGCGAGGGAACCGTGAAGGCCCTCACGTTCGGGAAAGGGCAAGATCTCCAGGCCGCCGTCCGCATGTACTACGAGAAATTCTGCCGCGATTGCCAGAAACTCGAGACCATCAAGGAAGAACTCGCGAAACAAAAGATATAAACGAGTCCCGAGCGACGAGATGGATGTCTCCAGAGATCATCCAATGGTGGAGTGTGTATTCCGCGTGCATCGCCCATCATGGTTGCCTATCACCGATAACAAAAGGTATTTTAAAACGAGTCTCCCCTTCTTTGCCACAACACGATTGAACGGGATAGAGCAGCTATGACATCAGTGGAAATCGTTCCAAACGTGTGGTGGACGGGCGTCAACGTGTACACGAACGATTTATTCGAGGGCATCTGGCCCATCCCACACGGCGTTTCCATCAACTCGTACATTATAAAGGGAGACAAGATTGCCCTCGTCGACCTCGTGAAAGCGGGCGGCGGGGGCTCCTCGGAGAACATCATCGACCAGCTCGGGTCGATCGGCGTCGCCATGAAGGATATCAGCTATATCATCTTGAACCACCTCGAGCCAGATCACACGGGATTCGTGGCACATATCAGGGAACTCTGCCCCACGGCAGAGATCTTGACGTCGGAAAAGGGCCTGCCGCTCGTCGAAGCCTTCTACGGCTTGAAGGAAAGGGTTCGGGCGGTAAAAGACGGGGAAGAGCTCGACCTGGGCGGTGGCAAGGTCTTGCAATTCTTCTACGCGCCCAACGTGCACTGGCCAGAAACCATGGTGACCTACGAGAAATCGGCGAAGGTATTGTTCCCGTGCGACGCGTTTGGCTCGTTCGGGGCATTCAAGGGGTACATCTTCGACGACCAGGTGCCCCCGGAGGACGTGAAATTTTGGGAGGAGGAAACCCGGCGGTACTACGCCAACATCGTGGCGACCTTCTCGACATCGGTCATCAACGCGATCAAGAAGCTCGGTGCCCTCGACATCAAGGTCATCGCGCCGTCGCATGGCCTCATTTGGCG
>Ga0172366_10001779_pt1 | contig 16821 bp, 20 predicted proteins | sample LakKivSesite69cm_FD_114533 | JGI IMG/M metagenome (GOLD analysis project Ga0172366, IMG submission 114533) | Sediment microbial communities from Lake Kivu, Rwanda - Sediment site 69cm | ecosystem: Environmental > Aquatic > Freshwater > Lake > Sediment | place: Rwanda: Western Province, Lake... | reverse complement strand
GGGAATCTGGAGAAATCTCATCGACAACGATAATCGTTGCTGTTCTTCCTTGGCCGTTGATCTCTTCCTTGAGGGAGAGGGCGCCTGCAGGATCGTGCTGGCCAGGCTTAGTTCCAAGTATTATTCCAAAGACTCTCGCATTCTTGGCCTTGGTGATGGCTGCGTATCGACGCCGTATAATCGTTTCTCGTGTCCTTTTCATATCGATCACTTGGTTTGAGTACGGGTCGACGAGGATCACAGGTTTGTCGACTGCTATTGAGGCGCCCATAGCGTGAAACTTGCTTCCTATGATGATGAAGGAATCAACCTTACTGGCTATCATCTTGAGTGGCGTGTAGTCGCATCCAATGATCTGCCCGGTGCGTAAACTGCGTCCTCCAGCAGGGGTCATGACAGTCTCTATTCCCAGCCCCTCCAGATGCCTTCTGATCATATCGAGTTCACCAAGGTGCTGGACGGTTGTTGCGAGGCCTATCTTCTTAAGGCCCGAAAGCTTGTAGTCTGCCTTGCTGAGGACTGAGGTCACATCAAGCCTTGACCTAGCGTCCAGAAAGACTACCGGTGGTCCATCAACTGCTCCAAACGGCGTGTGGCCATAGTGTATGATCAAATCAACACCCAGAAGTCTTGCCTGGTCAACTGCAAGGTCGCACGCTCCGTAGCATGCACTTGAGGATAGGAATACCTCAGTTGAGGTTTCCTCCTCAATAGTCTTCGAGAGATTTACTCCGTCAGGTTTGAGTCCGTCAGGAATCTGGATGAGTATGCGTTTTGCTCTCGACCGTGCTATTTCACTGAGCAGATGTTCCATCTCAAGATCGTAGGGGGAGGTCAACAGTAGACACGATCTAGCATGATCGAAGCAGGACCGGTACGGCAGACTAAGCTTCTCTGCCGGATACGTCTAGGCCTCAATCTTGTTGGGGATCTCAGTGAGTCTCTTTGTTACCATCTTGCATGGCATGGGCAGCTTCTTTGAGCACTGGTCCAGTGCTTGCTGTGCGAGTCTCAGTGCGTTCTCGTTCACATAGATGTCCATCACTTCCTGATTCGGCTTTATCCTTGCAGCTCGGCTTGTAGGTTTGCCGAAGGCTCTCCGCATACCCTCCTGAAGCCTGTCAGCGCCAGCGGTTGCTATCATCTTGTTCTCGCGAAGGACTATGTGAGGGTAGACCCTGATGTGTATGACGTATCCTGTCTCTCCCAGCTCGTCGGTTAGGATCTTATTGGCCGCGATCCTTGCAGCCTCCAAGGCGTTGTGGCGTACCTGGATCTGGGCCTGAGAGATCAGGGTTACCCTATAATCGTAGGCGTCTTTGGTGGCACCCATTATGAACTTTGATATCTTTATCGCAGGCTGACCGTGAATGTACTCAAGCCGCGTATATGGCTGGCCCCTAGGTGACCTGTAGTTTCTGCCTTTCATGCCAACTCGCCTTTTGCGAGGATTGACTAGCCAGTGTTATATAAACATCCATGCAGGAGTCTCAGATTCAGACTCTACGTACTCTTCTGGTCTTTCTCAACCTCAAGCTGTCTTTGGCTCTCCTAATGACCCCTATCATCAGACTTGCCTCTCTTTTGGAGATGAGGCCACGTGAGATCACGTTGGCCAAGGCTCGTCTGACGAGCGGGATTCGATGCGCGGGCAATCGAACCTCCCCCGAGAGTTCCTCAAACGCATCCAGTAGTCTCTCCCTGGCTTCTTTGCTGGCCCTCTCGAACTGGGCTGACTCTCTCGTTCTTGCTACTTGAAATTCATGGAGTGTTATGGAGACGGCTGCGGCGATGTTCAGCGTCCTGTAGTCGCTGCTGGTTGGGATCGTCACGACCAGGTCGCATCTTGTGATCTCCGTGTTTGTCAGGCCTTTGCTTTCTCTGCCAAAGAGTATCGCGGCTCTGCCTCCTAGGCCTGTGGTTCTCTCTGCGAACTCTCTCAACGAGAGTGGTGTCCTGCCAAGATTTGACCGACTCCTTCCAACTATTGCTGTCGTTGCGACGGCGTAATCGCAATGCTTGAGTGCGTCTTCTAAGTCTTGAACTACCTTCGCCTCTGCCAGCAGGTCTCTGGCGTGGCTGGCCATCATTGTTGCCTCAAGGCCCAGTCTGGCTTTTGGATTCACAAGCCAGAGGTCATTGTATCCGAAATTCTTCATTGCACGTGCAATGAGTCCTATGTTTCCATCATGCTCTGGTTCCACAAGGACGACACGTATCTTCAAGAATCCTCACGAGAAGTGGTTCAGCCTCTATCCTAGGCCGTCAGCATGGGTGTGAGTCTATGGGTCAGTCTCTCAAATTCCTCCACGGAGACCTGGAACACTCTCTTGCCAAGGAATTCCAGATCAGAGAGGTCTTCTGGAGGAGCCTTGATCTTCCGCTGGATGTAGTGTCTGAGTGTGGTTCCTAATTTTCTCCTTCTCTGGGTGAATAGTCCTCTGACGAGGTCTGTGAATACGTCTCTGTTGATCGTTTGGTCAGGTTCCTTTGGCGTGATCTTCACTATTGCCGAGTCGACTTTTGGCCTCGGTCTGAAAGATTCCTTGGAGATGTATCCAAGTATCTCTGTATGAGCTCTGTGATTGGTCATCACAGTCAATCTGCTATAGTCTCTGGTGCCGGGCTCTGCGACGAGTCTCTCGGCAAACTCCTTCTGGAAGACTAGTACCATCGTCTCGAATCGCTTCCCAAGGAGTAGGAATAGGAGTCTTGATGAGATGTTGTATGGTGGGGTTGCTACGACTTTGTCGCAGTGCGGAAGTTCCATCTTGAGAATGTCTGCCTTGACCACCTCAACTCTTGGATTCTTGTGGAACCTCCTCTGCAGGAACTCAACCAGTTGTGGGTCCTTCTCTACAGCTATGATTCTTCTTGCCTTGTTCTGGAGGAGTTGCGTGAGCGTTCCAGGCCCGGCACCCACTTCAAGTATGGTGTCACGTGGTGAGATCTCTACGCATCTTAAGATGTCTTCCAAGGATTTCCTGTCTGTGAGAAAGTTTTGGCCGAGTCTCTTCTTAGGTATGAATGGTCGCGGGAGACTTTTTCCACACATCAGGTTGCCCTTATGAATAGCCTGTATTTTGATTCGCCGGTCAATTCCTCTATTATCCTTCTTGCGATGGTCTTTGTTGGGTCAGGTATTCCAGCTCTAGCCTGAATGTCGCTGAAGCTCTCGAACGGCTTCTTCTCCCTCGTATCAACAATATGCCACATCGATTTCTTACCTATTCCTGGTAGAAGTTCGAGAGCGTGCATTCTCGGCGTCATGGGCTGTGCTCTATTGAAGAAATCTACGAAATGGCTTTCGCGTTTCCTGATAAGTTCCTCAAGCATGACCGGAAGCTCCACCTTAGCCGTCGCTGTCAGCTCGTCGTAGCTTATCCTCCCTACGATCCTCTCAACCTTGTCACGTTTGTCTTTTCCAACGTATAGCCTCTCGTGAAGGGTTACAGTGACCCCGAATCTGAGCTCTAACTCAAGGAGTGTTAGGTAGTCTTCGCCGATCACCTGGACCGTCGGCGCGGCGATGTGTCTATGTCGATCTTGATATTGCCTTCCCGTCGGGAGGTAGTCAAGCACGTAGGCATACTCCTCATACATTCTTCTTGCTGGAGCCTCATAATCGAGATCTCTATCCTCCAGCCCTCTCTCTCCGTATCGCCTCGCAGAAATTGACATTCGATCTGCCTCCTACAGTAGGATCAGCTAGGGTGCCTGGTAACTAGGAAGAATCCCTCGGTCTAAGCCGTGTGCTACTGCTGTTACTGCAGGAGGTTTGGGGCAACGTTACTACTTCCGACTGGTATTATGCATCGTTCCTTTAAGAAAAGGTTTTTCCTCAAACACACAAATCGGAGCAGCTTCTTCTGGAACTGACTGAAGCGCGTCTCGAATCAGTTAGGCATCTGCTCAGTATCGCTGAGCCATTTAGCGTAATTTGAACATTGACTATTCTTTCTCTCTGGCCTTCGCGATGGCTTTAAGCATCCCTTCAAGCCGCTCTGTGGGTAAGGTTCTCCCCCTCGATGATAATGCAGCTCTAAGTTCTCCCAGACTCCTGGGCATACAGTTCACTATCTGGACTGCTTCTTTTCTTTCCAATCCATAATCGGAGACCAGTTCTTCAGTGAGCCTTCGTGCTTTCTCTGCCTTGAGCTTGGAGAACTTCTGCGTGTATTCCAGAACCCTCTTCTGAAATTCTCCTAACTCCTCCTCATTGGCCCGCTCTAGTATCTTTCTCGCCTCGGCTATTGTGGCCTCAGTTCCCACAAGGATCTTCCTTGGCATCGGTCATCCCTTGAAGAGTCTAAGATGCTCGGGCCGGGTGATGACCTCTTTCTCTTTGCTGCCTGAGGTTACAGCTACCAGGTAGCTTCTGCCCCGCTTCTGCTTGACAACGCCTATTCTTCCGTGGAATCTCTTGTGAGGCATACCTCTGTGAAAGCTTGGTTCCACCTTTATGAGTACCCGATCTCCGATCTCGTAGGGCTGGAGGAGTCTGCTGAGACCTATCTTTCCTCTCTGGCGTGGTTCCTTCCTGAAGAGAGCTCTAGTTTTTGAACGGTAGCCCTTCGATTTCCTCACCATTATCCGGTCATCTCCAGCTAATTTCTGCCCGGCAGAACCTCAACCCTTCTTGCACACTCGTCTTATAAACAATTCTAGGATTGATCTAGGCTGAAGGGCAGCTTCCTCATCAGCGTTGATTTCTGTCGTCTCATAGACTTCATCATCTTCCTCATAGCCCCGTACTGGTTGAGAAGTTCTTTCACGTCTTTTTCACTTCTTCCTGAGCCTTTCGCGATTCGTCGGGCCCTTGAGGGGTCTATGGTTTTTGGATTCTCGATTTCGTCCTTGCACATTGACTGAATTATGACCCGCCAAGAGTCCAGTTTCTGCTCGGCGACATCAGCCATCTCTTCTGGGAGGTTGTAGCCTCCGGGGATCATGCTCCATATCTTCTTGAGCGGGCCCATCTTTCTGACAGCCTCCATCTGTTCGTACATGTCTTTGAGTGTGAATCTCCCGGTGAGCATGCCTCTTGCCTTCTCTCGTGGGATGCTAAGCTCAGCCTCTCTGACTCGCTCAACAAGGGCTTGTATGTCCCCCATGCCCATGAGTCGCCCGACGAAGCTTGCGGGGATGAACTGTTCAATGTCATCGATCTTCTCTCCTGTGCCCACAAATTTGATCTTGGCTCCAGTTGCTGCGACAGCAGAGAGGGCGCCGCCGCCCTTGGCCGACCCGTCCAGTTTGGTTACGTATATTGATCCTATCGGGGTTAACTGGCTGAAGGCTGCGGCCTGTGTTGATGCTTGTTGACCTATCGTTCCGTCTATTACGAGAATGGCCTCGTCAGGTTCTATCGCGCCTGAGAGTCTTCTCATCTCTTCCATGAGGTCCTTCTCGTTCTTGTGGCGCCCCGCTGTGTCGATAATTATGATGTCAAAGCCTTCTTTGCGGAGTGTCTTTAGGCCTTGGAGGGCTATCTTCTTCGGATCCTTCTCGTCTTTGATCCCAAATGTCACGGTGTTTACTTGATCGGCGAGCTGTTTCAATTGTTCAAAGGCACCCGGTCTGAACGTGTCTGTGCATACTATGGCTACTTTGAGTCCGCGTTTCTGGTAGAACCTTGCGAGTTTGACTGCACCGGTTGTCTTTCCACTTCCTTGGATGCCGACAAGCATTATTGTTGTTGTCTTGCCCGGCTCCACTGAGAGCTTCGTCGGTTTCTCTCCTAGGAATCGTGTAATCTCCTCGTAGAGAACCTTTACGACATGTTCTCGCCGTGATATGCCGGGGGGCAGGGTCTCTTTTAGAGATCTCTCCTCCACATTTTTTGATATCTGCAGAACAAGATTCACGTTGACATCTGCTGCGAGAAGTGTTCGCTGGAGATCTTTAACGAGTTCCTTTACGGCTTTCTCGTCAACGATCGGTAGCCGCATGAGTCTCCTGACTGCGTCGCTAAGGGACTTGCCTAGGCTATCAGGTGTGCTCAACGAGTTCGTTCCGGCTCCTTCTGCGTTTGACCTTCAGGCTAGTCTGTTTCTAGGTCGGCTATTCTAGTGCGGCTGCAACTATTAAGGGGAATAGTATTGAGGCGTCGCCGATCAGAGTTGCGATCTTCTTCTCGTCTCGTATCTTGCGCCAGCTTATGGCCTCCTCGAGTGGGGCACCGCTGAAGCCTCCAGCCTCAGGTCTATCCATGGTTATCTGGAGTGCAGCATCAACCCCTCCTCTCAGGAGGTTAGCTATCAATAGGTGATGCTTTGGCACGCCTCCACCAATTATTATCGCACCGACCTTCTTTGCTTCAAAAGCGATCTCTGACAGTTTGGTGAGGTCTTTCAGTTGGTTTATCAAGAGTGTCTTCAGCGTACTGAATGTCCAGAGGTTCATGCCGAGCATCGAGTCTTGGATACCAGGACAGATTATGGGTACACCTTTCGTATAGGCTGTCTTGAGGATCGAGTTGTCATCTCTGAGGCTTTTCCCGATCTCCCAGAGCACCTCGTATCCTGCTATGTTCCTTCTTTTTTCCTCGGGCAGACTCTCAAGGATCTTGTAGACCTTTCTCTCGCTATCCTCGAACGCTTTCATTTTGACGTTTATGTCGTATATTCTGCCGATTCCTCTATCTCTTAGGTGCGCGTCTCTGACTGTTAATCCTCCAATGCTGTGTTTGTGTCCCAGTGCCTCTATGAGGTCATGTGTAATGTTGGCGCCTGTAGAGATTATAGCGTCCACGTAGTCTTGATAGATTAGATCTCGGATTATCTGTCTTAGGCCACCGGCAACCATTGGTCCAGCGAGCGAGAGAAAACAGGTGTAATCGTTGCCGAAGGCTTCTTTCGCTATGGCGACTGCTCGCGCAAATCTTCCTGCACCCAGGACGCCGGCTTTGCTCATCTCCCTTGTGATGTCTGTGAGTCGCATCCCGCGCTTGATCTTCATCTGTTTTACGTAGGGCATCTGTTTTCAGCCGAAATTACTGCCTAATCATGGTATGCCCAAAGATCATTTCGTCCTGATGATCTTGATTCCGCCAGCCATCTTCCAGTACTCAACCTCTACTCCAGAGCTGAGTTTTGATCTAAGTTCCTCCTCCTTCGGCAGGGGCGTCTCAAACGTTTCATACCCCTCCAGATCCATTATCTGGACGCCCTCACCCATGACCGATATGACTTGACCGCTTCGCTTCTCAATAATTGGAACTTCGATCTTTGCGTCGACTGGACTGATCACGTTCTTCTTCTGTTCGGTGAAGAGTCCTATGGCCACGATCCTTGCCTTAGCAGCTCCGTGCTTTCCTGGCTTGCTCTTCTCGTATTCAACGACCCTACAGGGCTCATTGTCTATGAGGATGTATTGGCCTACCTTTATGCTTCCGACATCTACTGGTTTGCTCATCTGGATCTCCTAGAGGTTGCGTCTCTTTTGCATTTCACAAGCTAAAAGACTTACTGCAAGCTTTGAACGCAACATCTTAAGGCTAGATAAACAACTATTACGCTTGATTCTCCCCGAAGCTGCAGGTGAAGCCTTTGCTCAGGAATGTCGGAGTAGTTCCCCGTCTGGACAGCGAGGAAGCCCTTGGGTTAGCGTTGAGCATCTGCCGACATCTGAAATCACGAAGAGTGAACATCCTCCCTGAGATTGAGTTCGCAAGATTGAAGAACATCGACGGCGGCGTGCCCCTCTCCCAGATGAACACTGATCTTATAGTCACGATTGGCGGTGATGGAACAGTCCTCAAGACAAGTATGAGCATCCCGAAGCCCGAGGTGCCCATATTGGCTGTGAACATGGGAAGACGTGGATACCTGACGGAAGTTGAGCCTGAGAAGACGCTGAAGGCTCTGGGAGAGTGTCTTTCGGGAAGACACAGGCTCGAGGAGCATGCAAAGCTCTCGGTCTACTCCGATGACAAGATCTTGACTGACGGCTTGAATGAGGTCCTGATAACTCCGGCAACTTCTTGGAAGATGCTGCAGTTTGAGCTAAAACACGATGGCAGGAAACTCATTGAGCAGAGAGCCGACGGCCTGATAGTCGCTACCTCAACCGGCTCAACGGCTCACGCGCTCTCAGCAGGTGGGCCAGTCCTTGAGACATCTCTGGAAGCCTTTGTTGCTGTATTCATCTGTCCATCCAGCTACGTCAATTCACTCGTCCTTTCCTCCAAAGGTGATCTAAATGTTAGACTGGTAGATCCAAAGATCAGGGCTATCATCACTGTTGATGGCCGATACACCAAACAGCTGAATCCAGAGGCTCAACTTACCATCAGAAAATCCAAGAATAAAGCGGTCTTCGTAAGACTAGACTCCTCATTCCTGAGTCGAAGCCTAGCGCGTCCACCCAAGTTGGAGATCGAAAGGGTATGAACGTGTACATACTTGACACGTCAGCGTTGGTGATGGGAGTAAACCCTTCAATGATCAAGGGAGAGGTGTACTCAGTCTCTGACGTTGGATTAGAGCTACCGCCAAAGAGCATGGCAGCACTACGCTTCGCAACATCCAGAGACAGTAACACCCTGCTAATCAAGTCGCCCCGACAGTCCTCACTGGAGGCGGTGAGAAGGGCATCTCTGAAGCTCGGGGAAAGGGGCGCCCTCTCCAAGGCTGATCTACAAGTTCTCGCGTTGGCTTTCGATCTAAGGCTTGATGGGGTGAACCCTATAATAGTCAGCGACGACTATGCCATACAGAACGTCGCTGAACATCTAGGACTCAGCTACACCTTCCTAGCCACATTCGGCATAACCTATGAGTTCAACTGGTCCCTCTACTGCCCAGCCTGCTCCAGAAGATACCCTCACAGTTACCTCGATCAAAGATGCGAGGTATGCGGAACAGAGATCAGGAGAAGAGTTCTGAAGAGGTACCGCAAAGTCAACAGTCTGGACGCGATAAGAGCAGGTAGCTGAAAGAGAATAATTTTCAGCGAGCAAAGATCAATCAGAGTAGGCGATGGTTGGCCTCGAAGCTATATACGCAACCAACTGTGAATCATATTCAGGCCATAGTAGCCTCCGTACGCAAAAGCAACGAGCATGATGGTCTTTCCAGCTATGGAGGCTGCAAGTGCCCTTTTTTTCGAGTACCTCATCATTCCTAGGGGAATCCAGACTATGTCGTCCGGAGTCAAGGGTGTTGCCGCGAAGAGAAATATCAGTATCGCGCCGTACTTCTCCAGCCTAGGTTTCCAAACGTCAATTTTATCTCTGTACTTCTCTGGGAGTATGTATCTTCCACCTTCACCAATGTAGTAATGTGCGTACTGCCCGATTCCGGCCCCGATGCCTGCCGCAACCCCAACAAGAAACGGATTGAAGCCTAGGGATGGATCGCTGAGAACAAAGACGATTATCTGTGGAGGGCATATCGAGATCATGAGTGAACTCGTACCCACGAGTCCAGAGATGAATGCACCAGCATAGCCTAATCCTATGAACAAGGAGTAGAGGCCGCGCAGACCTGTTGCCGTGAATACCGCGGAGGCCAACACTACAGAGGCCAACACCAGAATTACCAGGACTGTTACAGTCGTTAACCTATCGAGTCTCACCCTAATGTTTATCGGAGTTGTCATAGGTCAGACTTCTTCAGCTGTTCGAGCACATGTTGCCTTATCTGAGCTGTTTCGGGGAGTGCTCCTACAATTGCTCCCTTATTTATAATTGGCTTAAGCATAGATTCCGTCGAGCCCAAACACCTCTGGCATCTGGGCTGGTCTCTGTTGGCTGGCAAGACTAGGTACTCCATGCAGTTGGGGCAACGCCAGGCTTGCTTTCTGCCGCTGAGTTTACCTCTTTTGGCCTCTGGCTTGCCAGTCTTCTCGACTATGTCAAGTGCAAAATCGATCGTTGGAGCGTTGCTTATTGAGGTTCCTACGCCAAAGCCTTCAGCTCCAGCCTGGGAGAGCTTCTCGATGCTCTCCTCGTCCAGTCCACCTGAGACATAGATCTTGACTTTTCTGTACCCTCTCACGTCAAGCTCCCACCTAACTTCCCTTATGATTTCCAGGAAATCGCCCCTTCTGGATGTTGGGGTGTCAAGCCTGACACCGTGCAGCCTCTCTCCTAGAGCGTTCGCAGCCATGATGGCCTCAGTCTTCTCGTCATAGTACGTGTCTATTAGGGCTATCCTCGGAACATCCTCAGGCATGACCTCATCAAAAGCCCGCCAAGCCTTGACTTGATCACCAAAGGCCATAACTAGCGCATGAGGCATAGTTCCGACAGGCTTCATTCCAATCGCATCAGCCCCTGAGAGGCTGGAGACGCCATCCAATCCTCCGATATAGGCAGCTCTGTCGATCATTCTGGAAAGCCCAGGGTGGGCTCTCCTTATCCCAAAGGAGATTACGAATTTGTCTTGAGCAGCCTTGCGGACTCTCGCTGCTTTTGTCGCTATACCTGATGCCTGACAGATCAAACCGAGAAGAGGGGTTTCAAGGTCACAGAAATCCCCGTAGCTACCCTCAATGCTGAGGACAGGGACGCGAATCCCGTTTATGTCTCTGGGCTTGAAGACCGTGCCCTCTCTCATTGAATAGACATTCACGGGTATACCCTCGAAAAGATGTGTGACTTCATCGATCCCGCAGAGTACAGCCCAAGGCCAACCATTCGGCAATCCGCTGGCAGTAGCCTCCATCAAAACGTTCAGCTTCGCCAGGCCCTTCGCCTGCAGTATCTCCTTGGCTCTCACGAAATAGACATCGGTCGTCTTTCCCGTCTTGATCTCCTCTTCAGAGGCAAGGTGAAATCGTCTCATAACCGAACCACTTGACAACAATCCGTGACATGAAGTTCTTTTACGAATTTAGATATCGAAGCAAGAGATCTTTAAATAGATTGACTCAATTCTTCTCCCTGAGTTTAGCTAGTCACCGTGAAGTTGATACTCCGTTATTGAAGAAGAGTTCGGTTAGCCTGTCTCGGTGCAGTTCAATGTCACGAGAGAGGGTGCTCAGGTCGTCTAGAAGAGTTGCAGCAACAGCAGTCATGGCCGCAACCGCTGTCGCCCTTTCACCTCTATCGTTCCCAATCGGTCCGACCAGAGTCTATCCAGCCCAGCACATGATAAACAGTATCGGGGGCGTACTCCTTGGACCATGGTATGCTATGCTTGTGGCAGCAGTGGCCGCCATTCTACGAAACGCTCTCGGCACCGGAACGATCTTCGCTTTTCCAGGAGGAATACCAGGCGCACTTACTGTGGGTCTCTTCCACAGACACCTATGGAAGAAAGACTATGCAGCTCTCACAGAACCTGTCGGAACCGCTCTTGGAGCCGTTATCAGCGCGTTAATGATTGCGCCTTTCGCCTTCCAGTCTGGCGCAATAAAGTCGGTCCTTCCGTTGGAAACCTTTCTGATATCCTTCCTAGCCAGCAGTATCCCAGGCTCAGTTTTGGGCTTTGTTATACTCCTAGTGTTACGCAGGAGCAGAAACCTGGCTCTCTAAAGCGTAGACTCACAGTCAAATATTCCCAATTCCCGATAGATTCAGATGGACAACCGGTTGGGATGTGGAGTCTTCGTCAGACGTCCGCCTAGGAAACAAGGGCAGGGGTAGGTTCTCGGAGTATTCTTTCTCCCAAACAGTCCACAAGAAGACGCTTATTCTAGGCGACATCTCGACTGGCAAGACCCGTCTGACGGTGAGGCTACTTCAGAATGCTCTCAAATCGAGCAGACCTGAAGAGATAACGGTTATTGATATGGCACCGGAGAAGACATTTCATCATGGAAAAGCTATCGGTGGAAAGATTACTGATATGATCAAGTTGCCATTAGCAGTTCGCGTACTCCAGCCCAGGAAGGTCAACGCCCCCAGACACGCAGCCAGGGATAGAGACGAACTCCTTCACCAAGTCCAACAGAACGCCATGTCGATTGAAGAATCCATAGATCAATTTCTGAGCAGGGCAACGCCCATCCTCTTCATCAACGACCTGTCCCTCTACTTTCAATCAGGAAGGTTCGAGAAAGCCTTCAAGGCCATGGACAAAGCTGATACCTTCGTGGCAAATGCCTACTATGGAACAACACTTGAGAACGATCTTGGTACAGGCGTCTCGGCTGTGGAACGAAAAATCATCGAAAGCATTGCCGGGAGAGTCGATCTGGTGATACGCCTCTAGCAAGCCGAAGAATTCACCAAGTGCTTAATCACCGGGCATCTCAGGATAACGCGGCAATCATTGAACTCAGGATGCCCAAAATTATTGGCTGCACAGCTTTCACTGACCGAATGAAATCTTATATAATTCAACCTTCGTAGGTTAGCCTGCATCGGGGGAGCTGGGTAGATCCGGCTGAGAGGATGGTTCCAACTCCATCGACCCCTTCAACCTGATCCGGATAATGCCGGCGGAGGAAAGATGTATTGGAATTCCTTCTTTGCAGGTCGGTCTTTCCAGCCTCTTGCAGGTAGCTTGCATCAACTGATGGTTAGTCTTCCAAAGATTCATGCTCCTCCTGAATGGGGAATAGAACCCGTAAAGCCCGAGTCAAGATGTCTCGGACTAATTGACTATTTTGTGCTCTGGTCTAGCTTGGGAGTCGGGTTGCTAGTCCTATTGGCCGGCGCATTGCTCGTGCCAGCCCTAAGCCTTCAGGATGCCTTCCTAGCTGTGATCTTGGGTACCGCTGTCGGCAGCATACCTCTTGTCCTGGCAGGATGGATCGGCAGCGAATATGGCATCCCGACTATGGTCACAGTCAGACCCTCCTTTGGCATACGTGGATCATACCTTGCAACTATCCTGAACCTGGTTCAACTGGTGGGCTGGACAGCCTTCGAGATAATCATCATGGCCAAGGCAGCCGACACCATAAGCTCCACGATGATCAATTACTCAAACTTGACCTTATGGACTGTCGTATTCACAGTCTTCTGTGTTGCAATGGCTATCGGCGGTCCCTTACTGATTGTGAGATATTGGCTTGAGAAGTTCGCCATATGGCTCGTGTATGGCACATCAATCTGGGTTGCCTACTACACACTCTCAAAAAGAAGCATCTCTGAATTGTTGTCAATACAACCTCATGGAGGGTTATCATTTCTCTTGGCTGTGGATCTAGTCATCGCAATGCCAATATCGTGGATGCCCCTCGCAGCAGATTACATGAGGTTCTCAAACGATTCGAGAAGGGCTGCTGCTGGAACATACTGTGGTTATCTCGTTGCCAATTCCCTATTCTACGTACTGGGTGCCCTCTTCGTCCTCGGCGCAGGGGTTTCAGATCCTGTCCAAGCAGTAGCCACTGTCGCTTTTGGAATCCCAGCTTTGATGATAATCCTCGTCGACGAAACCGACAATGGCTTCGCAGACATATACTCGGCAGCAGTATCGATCCAGAATATCTCGCCCCGCATCTCACAGAAGCTTCTCATAATCTCAGTCGGTTTTGTGGGAATGCTAGTCGCGCTCTTCCTGCCGATCGAGGAGTATACTTCATTCCTCCTGTTGATAGGGTCACTATTCATACCATTATTCGGCGTCGTGATCACAGACTACCTATTCATCAAACACAAAAGATACGAGACTGAAGAACTCTACCGGATCAGAGGTCGATACTGGTATCGAGGAGGGCTCAACCTCCGTGGCCTCGGAGCATGGCTCACCGGCGCTCTCTCCTATCACCTAGTCATAACCTACGCGTCTTGGGTTGGGGCGTCTATTCCGAGCTTCATAATAGCCGCATTGGCTTACTGGCTGATGAGCAAGGTGAGAAAATGAGTTCTCTAAACTTCGCGTCAAGCACACGCATCTCCAGAGCACTAACGATCGCTGGGTCTGATTCCGGAGGAGGTGCTGGAATTCAGGCGGATCTCAAGGTCTTCGCAGCCCTAGGAGTCCACGGAATGAGCGCCCTGACCTCAGTAACTGCACAGAATACTCTGAGGGTTGACGCGATTCAAGACATATCAACGAAGATTGTCAAAGCCCAGATAGATTCTGTTGTCGAGGACATCGGCGTTGATGCTGCAAAGACAGGAATGCTTCATACTTCAGACATAATAGAGGCTGTGGCAGAGGCGATCAGAAAACACGGCTTCCTAACCGTCGTCGATCCTGTGATGGTAGCGAAGAGCGGCTCAACTCTTCTTGAACCTGATGCTGTCGAAGCTATGAAGAGCAAACTTCTTCCTCTGGCAAAGGTTGTGACCCCGAATGCTCCAGAAGCCGAGGCTCTCTCAGGACTCAGGATCAGATCCCATGACGACGCCGTGGTCGCCGCAAGGAAGATATCAACCCTCGGAGCTGGAGCTGTCGTGGTGAAAGGTGGGCACATTCCGGGCAACCGAGTCATCGACATACTCTACCTTGATGGTGTCGTAAAGAGGCTTGAGTCTGAGCGCTTCAGCGCAGACACAACACACGGGACAGGCTGCACTTTCTCGGCTGCTATCACTGCAGAGATGGCTAAAGGCAAGGAGATGGGTGAAGCCGTCGTCTCAGCGAAGAGACTTGTAACTGACGCGATAAGATTCGGCCTTAGACTTGGAAGGGGGCATGGGCCCGTCAACCCTTTGGCCGGCGTCTACAGGGAGACCGAGAGGTATTCCGTGATCAGAAATGTCTCAGATGCCGTGGGCCTTCTTGAGAGGGATCCAAACTTTCATCACCTCATGCCTGAGTCGCAGGCAAACTTGGCGATGTCCCTTTCAAATCCGGCAGGTCCAGAGGATGTTGCAGCCATACCAGGGCGAATAGTGAGGATCGGCAAGCAAGCACATGCATCAGCGCAACCACAATTCGGAGCGTCCAGGCATGTTGCCTCAACAATTCTCGTAGCTAACCAGCATAACCCTGCTGTCAGAGCCGCGATTAACATTAGGTTCTCAGATGACCTACTGCGAATCTGTGGGCGGCTGAAACTCACGATATCATCCTACGATAGAGCGCAAGAGCCGTCTGAGATCAAGTCCGTTGAAGGGAGGACAACAGGTTGGGGGGCCGAGCAAGCGATCAAGGAGATTGGTCGAGTTCCAGATGTAATCTTTCATAGAGGAGACTGGGGCAAGGAGCCTATGATCACAATCCTAGGGTTGTCTGCGGTCGAGGTCGCAAAGAAAGCTCAGGAGATAGCTTCGGAATACAGAGCCGCATCTTGGAAAGAGGCTGAATCAGGCAGAGAAGGACTGGAGTAAACTGCGACCCAGCACCGCGTGAGGAATCGGGCAGTGTGACTCGAGTAGATCTAGGCACTCTGTTCTCTCAACCGTAATCGTACAGTCTGTCACCAGAGCTGCAAGGGCTCCAATGGCGGCCAAGATCGGGGCTAGAACCGCGCCGACAACGGCAATAGTAAGGGGGATCTCAAGCAAGGTCTTGCCACTCTGTTTGATCACGATTCGTCGAATGTTCCCTTCGTGGATTAGTTCCTTCACTTTGTCAACTAATTGGCTCCCTGATACCTCGAACTCTTCACGCCTGATTCCCGGCTCCTCCTTTGAAACCTTTGAGCCACAACTCCAGCAGTAGGCAGCCTCTCTATGAAGGGCTGAACCACATTTTGAGCAGAACGACACTTCAATCACTAAGGGTATTCTGGTGAGTCAAAACATAAAACTTGCCAAAGACGTCTCTAGAGGCAGGTTCAGAATCAAGATCATTCAGTAGGTCGGTTGTGGAACATTGAGGAATGCAGACTCCGAGTTTGATAGAATCGCCAAAGAAATGTTTGAGGCATTCATTCGTAGAGACCCGGTTCAGGCAACTTCGCTGGGAATACATATCTACGACAGTCTTCTGCCGAGTGGAACCTTGCAGGCCAAACTTGAAGACATTAAGATCATCAAAAGCTACTTGAGAGACTTTCGAAGATTCTCAGATGAGGAGATCAGTCGAGAGAGGAGATTTGACAAGGATCTTGCTCTAGGACTCCATGAGGCTTTCGCTTTTCTTTGAGGACGATCTGAGACTCTGGAGCAGTTCCCCAGAGGCTCCACACATAGTGGGAACATCACTGTTTCTGCTGCTGTGCAGGGAGTTTGCACCTCCAAAGATCAGGCTTGAGAGCATCAATAGTCAAATTACAGCCATACCCAACTTCCTAGAAGACTCTAAAGAGAGAATAACAGATCCAGCAGAAGAGGCTGTAGAGTATCTCATTCAGCAGACAGGTATGGAACGCCAGATTGCGACTATTGAAGTCGATGAATATGCGGAACGGCCAACTTACTTCCTAAGCTACTACTTGGGCAAACACATGATAATGAAGCTCAAACATGACCTAATGCAAAAACTGGGCAAGGATTTTGACGAAAAGGGTTTTCATGAGGCGCTTCTCTGCGCTGGAAACATACCGATGAGATATGTTAGGCGAGCAGTCCAGGAAGCCTTTAATGTCCAGCTTGAGGGTAATTTCATCTGAACTGGAGCAATCCGGAAAAACGGGTGCAGCCCCGCCTCGATCTTGGAGGAGTTCATGTTAGCAGCCTCTCTAGATACCTTCAGCTGTGGAGAATGCTGAAGATTCTTTGAGGCTGAGGTTTTCTGTGCAAAAGTATTCGCACTTGTATAGAAGCGTCCGCAGGCGCGACCAACATTTCTCAGGCCTTCAGGAACTTGCTTAACGCCTTCAGGAGCATATAGGAAAGAAAGGTGGATGGAACGAGTTGAAGGCCGATATACACTGGCAGAGCCAAGTAGTAAGCGATGATAGGCAGACCCAAGACCATTACTATCACGAAGTACACTGCAGGAACGTCAAGAAAAGCCAAGGCAACACTCATGATTACTATGCTCGTCTTGGTTGATGTCTCGGAACGTATTCTTCTTATTACTGCAG
>Ga0172366_10001778_pt1 | contig 16822 bp, 13 predicted proteins | sample LakKivSesite69cm_FD_114533 | JGI IMG/M metagenome (GOLD analysis project Ga0172366, IMG submission 114533) | Sediment microbial communities from Lake Kivu, Rwanda - Sediment site 69cm | ecosystem: Environmental > Aquatic > Freshwater > Lake > Sediment | place: Rwanda: Western Province, Lake... | reverse complement strand
GTCTATTGTCCAATCCTGAGATTTTGACAGGTCACAATAACACCTAACCTCATCCCGGCAAATACTGGACAAAATTTGAAAATTCAATAAAGATAAGAATATATCTTTTTCTGCTTCGATACCCACCTCAATATTTCCTCGTTTGAAATAGACCTCGTAACCACGCCATATCGAATCAAGATCCCGATTGTCTGCCCAGACAAGGTAGACAAAACCAGCGTCCACGGCTAATCTGGGATCCTCAGAATCATTGGGATCATAGGTCAACCGGGTCTCAGGACCCCAGGTATTTCCCCTATCTGAACTGTAGCGATAATATATCTCAAAACTATCAAATGGTGGCGAACCTGGATAATCACGATCGTCCATCCAGACAACATGCACATCATCGCCTTGAGTTGCAATGTCCGGGCACTTTGCTCGATAAAGGGTGGTCATATTCTGAATCGTATCCCAGGAGGCACCATAGTTCGAGCTTACTCGTAAAAAGATATTTCCAGTATAAGGGTAGGGAGTATTTTTACCATCGGTCCAATCTACATATACCATTGAATCTTCTTCAATAGCAATGACTGAACCAAAAGAATGCCAGATATCTTGTTCTGAAAGCATCACGGGTTGCGACCAGCTTTGACCGCAATCACTACTATACTGATGGAAAACCTCAAAAATAACTGACGTATCTGTTGGATATCCTTCAGGAGAGAGATGAATATACGAACCATTAATCTGCACTTTTCTATCACTGAGTGGCTGGCGGGGAATTTGATATTGAGGAGACCAGCTAACTCCACCATTGTAACTCAACTTATAATAACTGCCCGTCGTCGTTCCCCATTTTATAAATACCGTATCCCCATGCACTCCCACTAAAGGATTAAAACCTGCTTGTGTAATAGTAATCGGCGCTGTCCAGTTCATTCCTCCATCGGTGCTACGAATATATAATACTGAATCCCCCACCTCCTCATCCCAAGCAACATGCACTGTTGAACCACTCACTGCTATCTCCGGCATATTAGAAGCCCCGGGAGACAAAGGCGAAAGAATGGTATCTTGAGTCCACGTCTCACCCCGGTCAGTAGAGCGTTTATACATAACCTCGATTACAATAACTGTATCTACAATGAATCTTTGATACCAAACAATATGGAGCGTATCGCCACTAACCGCAATCCGCGGTTTGTAAACCGTTCCTTCATTCAAATAGGTCAACCGCACATCCGGACCCCAGCCAGACTGGGAATAGGCAAAAGTAGCGAGTAGCAAGTAGAGAGTAGAGAGTAAGAAAAGAGTAGTTAGATGATAGCGGAAAAACTTCTTCACCTCTGCCTCCGCGAAATTATATCAGTGATACCCGTAAAGTCAATGGGTTCAGGTTTATTTGATTAGAATTATCTTCTCAACTCTTTTGAAATCTGCTGCTTCCAATCTTATGAAATAAACACCGGGCGGAACCGCACGACCTAAATCATCATCCCCAGACCAGACAACCTGGTTTCCGCCAGAGGCGGATCCGCCTTCAGCGGAAAATGGTTGAATGATTAAATGGTTAAATGATTTCACCAACCGACCCGTGGCATCGTAGATCTTAAGTGAAATTTCGGATTGCGGATTGCGAATTGGAATCTGGAATTTAATATTGAGATGATTCTGAAACGGATTCGGATAGACCTCAAGCATGGGTTGTGCGATCAGTAATTTTGAGTTCTCATCAATTCCAGTTATTAATTTCAATGCCTTCCAGACATTCAATCTGCCCCAGCCGTAATTATTATTCGGATATGGTGCACCCTGAGAAGGTTGGTCAGCATTTTCAAGAATAAGGTTATATAACTCTGTCACTGTCAGGGTGGGATTTGCCTGGCATAATATTGCAATTGCGCCAGCAACATGCGGAGCAGACATTGATGTGCCACTGCATATTGCATAATTGTTATATATCCAGGCAGACCTTATGTAAAGACCCGGTGCTACAATATCAGGTTTTATCAAATTCCAGTCAGTTCTATACCAATACGCGGGATTATTAAATGGTTCACTATCCGGAGCAGGACCACGCGATGAAAAAATTGCAATACTATCATTGGAATTTGTTGCACCGATACCAATACATAATGGATAATTGCCTGGAGAGCCTGTTGTACTTGCGCCTGGTCCATTGTTTCCGATAGAGAAGACAGGAAGTATTTCAAGCGATTTCAATGTATTACATATTTCCCAGTAGTATAATGTGGTATTTACACCCCAAGGATTAAGAACTGACCTTATATTGTAACCTGAATCAACCTTTAAATCAACCATCCACTGGAGTGCCAATAGATCCACACCAGGTGTGCTACCAAAGATTTTTGCAGCGATAATTTTGGCGCCTGGGGCCACACCAATGTCCTCAGAAAATGGACCTAAGCCATCGCCTCCACACAAACTTCCAAAGGTATGGGTACCGTGGCCAAAATCATCATAAGGGATTGGTGAATTATCCACGAAATCACGCCATTTTATCAATTTGCCTCCCCTGAGTGCTGGATGGGTTGTATCAACTCCTGAATCAATATGTCCGATGATGATACTATCGCCTGTATATCCTGCGTTCCAGCAGGAATCAGCCATAACTTTTTGAATATTCCATTCAATTCCATCGCAGGCTATTGGCTCTCCTTCAATAATGGGTGGCAAATCTATTTGGGAAATATGGGATACCAACAAAACATCCTCGCGCTGACAAATGGCTTCAATTACTTCCTTTGTCGTCATTAAAAATATACCATTGAATATCCAGAATTGTTGCAGACTGTCAACTTTATCAGGGAATTGCTTTAAGTATTCAACAAGCAAATGCTTGTTTGTCCAGGCGATTTGTTTATAAATGCGTGCCTTTTCATGGACAGAGAGATTCTCTAATTCTTTGTAAGGATACTGCCTTTTCATAATAATCATCACACCAATTTTTTCATTATCTCTTAGACCGCCTAAATACGCCTGCAATTCTGGAGTCAATTTTTCCGGATTATAAACGAATTGCAGTATAAGATATAATATAAAACCCATATATTAAATTTTATCCTTAATTTAGCAAAAGTCAAGGACTTTTTTAAAAATAGCTAAGAGCCAAAAATTTAAGTTACAGCCAATAATCTCCTAATATTTCACAACCTTGGTTGAAGCTAAGAAATTACCGTTTATCAAATGCACAAAATAGACACCATTGGGTAAAACTACCCCATTATTGTCTTCACCATACCAGTAAAACCGTGAATAACTTTGTTTAGGCTCAAAGATTCTTACCAGTTTGCCCGATATATCATATATCCTTATTTGCGTCTCACCATTTTCTGAACCTGTACAGAATGAAATCTTGGTAAATCTCCTGAATGGATTGGGTGAAAGCAACAGGTGTGGCTCAGGGTGAATACCACTCATAATATCTTCTGAAATACCAACACCCACATTCGCCTTCTGCAAACAAGAATATTCACCCCAGCCGCGGGTATTATAACCACACACATAATAGTAATATTCACCCGTTGGATGATTGGTAAATGCGTAGAGGGTATCGGTTATGCTTGATGAAATGGTATCAACATTATTGAAAAGGCATACCGGTCTTATGTCATCAACATAAAATCCACCATTTAGTGTATTTCCATCAGTCATTGAGCGGAAACGAAAATACACCGACTTTCCAACCCAGTTGGCAAGCGAATATGCCTTCCTGGTCCAGGTGGTCTGGGTGCCTGTAAATCTTGCAGTATCAAGATTGAACCACTCTTTTGTATTCTCCGATATCTCAACGACCGCAACATCATAGTTGTTCTCAAGATTGTAATAACACCAGAAGGTCAAGGAATCACCAGATTCAACAAGATACGGATGCAGAGTGCGTGCTGCACTGTTCATATTATTCGTATTTCCTGAAAACAGACTATAAGAACCCGAATGATGCTGGGTAGTAGAAAGCGAAAATCCCTGCAAAACCCAGCGACCAGAACCAGACTCAAGACTGTCTTCTTTTATACTCGGATTTGATAATTCCACTAACTCCCATTGGGTTGGATGGTTTTCTGTGGGATTTACAGGATGCCAGTAAATCGTAAAATTCTGAGCCACATTACCGATTGGGTATATCTGGGACGGTGCAACCCTTGGTTCAACCAGAGGTCCGATTGAATCCCTGCATAACTGGGCAAGATATTTCAATGCCTTGAAATTCTCACTGAAGATAGTATCAAGCTGGGAAGCATTCTGATAGAAGGCAGTCCCAATCTCTGTAAGATATGAAAGATTGGCAATTCCTCCAACCCAGTGGCACCAGGAATAAAACCAATCAATGCTTGTTCCGCTTGTGCCACTCATCTGACCTGGTTGATATGTTCCACCACCCAGACGATTTATCATCGCTGCCATGCGATTACCAAACCGTGCGCACACAACTCCGTCCGGAATACTACTCGTTGTCCAGCCCCAGCCCCAGATTAGTACCTCGCCATAACTGTGATAGGACATATTAGCATTGATAATCCTGGAGCGGACATACATTGTCAATGCCCTGGTCTCATCCCCGGAATTTGCATACGCACCACAAAAGGTCTCTTGCGAAGGGTAATGTGTTGCCTGTCCTTCATCCACTGCACCCCAATCACCAGCAATACTATCACAACAACCAGGGTAATTGCGGTTACAATCTGTCCCTACGGCACCACCAAATGGCTCCCGATTCTTACGCCAGCTATACTGTGATGGATAATCATAAACATAGCCATCAACATTTATTACTGGAAAACAGTAAAGCTCAACATTATCAACAATCTGCCTGATTTCATTATTTGAATTATAGACCTTTGTAATTGAATCACAGAATTTATATACAACAAATGGTGTTGCCCATTCACGGGCATGATGGCAACCATCAATCAAAAAACCAGGCTCAGTCGGGTCTTCGTAAGCAGGATTATCCGAAATCTTAACACCATAAATCCACCGGTTCTGATATGTCCTTATAGGCAATGAATCAAACTTACAGATTGAGGGATAATTCTGTGCCATCTGACGCATCATTGTGGTGTACTGGTCGTATGAATAATACTGACCCCGCACCTTCTCCTTTCCTAATTCCAGACTATAAACTTGGACTTCATATGGCAAACCCGATGCAATAATCCTGTCCATTGTTTCACGGTCTGCCACAATATCATACCACTCATTAGCACGGGCAGCAGCAATATCAAGACTATACTTGGGAGAAATCCTTGCCAGGTCCTCCATCTTTCCATAGACCCGAATAACCATTGTCTGTGCATTAACAATGCACATAATTATAGCACCGAGGAGAAAGAATCTTTTCATAAAACCTACCTTTTTCAATCTATTATTCCCTTTGAGACTCAAACCTTTTTCTTACCGCTTCACTTCAAGTATATTCTTAAGCTCTTAACCATCCTTCACCATAATACAGATACCTTACTAAAACTTCTCAAAGACCGATACACTAAATTATATTTTTAATTTAACAAAAGTCAAGGATTCTTTTTTAAATTTCCTCAGGCGGTTAAACGACATTGGTAAAATCCAAAGAGGACCTTTTTCTCATTGATTACATGAATGCATGTAAGTAATTCTTTAGTTCGTCTTTATCACGATCGGCAATTGTCGTTAAAACCTTCTTGTCTTCCAAATCCGTTAGCACCGGCGTATACTTACTACACTAAACTCAAAAATGATTTTATTTGGGAGCAGCAATCTATCTTGGGATTGCCGCAATATTCTTAATGCGTAAATAATTTTGAATCACATTGTTCACTCTGTTATTCGTTCATAGTTTTTAATGAATGAGATCTTCCTTGATTTAAGGCTAATTATAAATATAATTATTCATTGTAAGTTTCAAGCTTTATCTGTTTCAGATGTAGTTTGCAAAGAAAAAAGGAGGCATAATGAATTTACCTTTTGGCGATATAAAGAATAATCTCTTGATAATGAAATTCTCAACTGCTGATTACTCTATTGCCTCGGTTCTTGGAGCAATAAAAATCCATCTTGATGTAATTGAAGAGATGGGTGTGGTCTTTCTTGGTGCCCAGACCGAGGTCGTTGCTGGACCAACGCCGGTGTTCCAGCCAGTACCTGTTGTAGCACAGTTTGAATATACAGGAAAGGGAAATGCAAAAGAAACCCTTGAAAAAATCTATCGTCTCATTTGGCAAGGCATAGTGGATTCATTCCCTGACGAGACCTGCTGGTCACAGGCAAAACAGGCATATTCTGATTTTATCAGTGCCCAGGCAGAGTTATTAAGGGCAAGGGTTGAGGCAACGAAAGAATAAATACCTAAAAGTCCAAAATACCTAAATGCCTAAAGAATGATACTGCTATTTTATCTTCTTTCACTCACTGCTGACCTGAGGTGGGTTGAGGTTGATGTTTCTCTGTGGGAGGATGGCAGGGCTGATTTTGTCTATAAGATTCGCTGGAATGTGATTTCTGGCTCAATGAGTGCCTTCTATTTGGGAGGACTTTCTGTAGAACCATTCTTTGACTATGAGAATTCTTATGCCCTTGATGAATACAACAACATGCATGCCATTGATATAAAAGATATTGGAGGTGGTAAATATGATATTGTTATTAGTAAAGGCAGGAGATACGGTCCAGGTGAGATTACATATATCGTTCACTTTGGTGGTGACCTTACACAGAATAAGAACCTCGCTACAACGCAGAGTGAATTTGGCGAACTCGTTGTTTTGCACTGGGCGCCACCGCAGTGGGATGAGCCACTTGAGCATTATACAGTGAATGTCTACTATCCAATTGAGGTTTCTGAAAGGCAGGTAAATCCTGATGATTATGGATTCAGGACCGAAAAATTTATGAATGAAAGATATCTGCTGTCATATTTTGGGCAGGAACACGAAGGAACTTATTATTTCGCGGTGCGCATCCATAAAGATAATTTAAAGACAATGGAAAAAATGGAGATACAGCAATACGTACCGTCGTCATATTTCACTACTGAAAAATTTGGTAAGATTGAAATCAAAACTGAAAGAAAAAAGAAAGTCTTTATTCCCTATGAGTTGATATATATGGTTTTTTCTATTATTCCTTATTTGTTCTATTCTAATCGTAAGGCGCAGAAAATAAGAGGATTATACAGCGATGTGCAGGCATTAAAATGGCTCAGAACTGATTGGGTACCCCCAAAGATTGAAGTTGCAACATTTAGAAAATCGGGAAAAGTAGCAAAACTTGATTTGATTGAAGCCGCAGTCTTACTGGATTATCCGGTTAACAAGATTTTTACGATTATTGCGGAGAAATTGCAAAAGGATGGGATATTGCAAATTTCGAATTATAATCCGATTAAGCTTTCAGTTTTACAACGACCCAGTGGATTAAAATATTATGAGATAATGTTTCTTGATGCGATAAAGACCGATGGAATAATACATGAAGCAGGGCTGAAATCACTGGTTATGCAGATTGTAGAAAATCTTTCAGCAAAGGCTTGGGATTGCGACTTGGAGGCAACAAAGGCATATTATACAGAAAAGATTGGCTCACCTGATGTTGAGGAGCCGATAGATAAAGAATACGATGATATGTCATACTATTATTATTTAAGGAATCGTCCATTTGACCGTCGGGATTATTATCAACAGATGGAGGAAGGCTTTGTTATATATGGAGAGCCGATAAAAAGTTATTCAGCATTTGTTCGTTCTGATGCCTGCCACAGCGCCTGCTATGTCCATACTGCCTGCCATGATGCCTGCCATTCTGCCTGTCACTCAGCCTGCCATTCAGCCTGTCATAGTGCGTGTCATAGTGCTTGCCACTCAGCATGTGTGAGTGGAGGGGCAAGATAAATGGATAAATCCCAATTCCCAATCCGCCACACAGCATGGCGGACCAAATCCCAAACAAATCATGAATTCCAAGATTCAAAAAAATTCTATGATATTAATTGGATTGATGGGTTTGTGGGGCAAATAAAAGAATATGTCTATGTAAGAGAAATGGACGGCCTTTTGATTCTTATTCCGAATCAGGCATATAAATTGAATCAGTCTGGTGTGGCCATATTAAATTTTCTCCTCAAAGGAAATCCAATCAGTAAACTTCTAAATATCATTGGAGATAATGAAGAAAAAAGAAAAGAATTACATTATTTCTTTTGTGATTTAAGGGCAATCGTCAGCAGTTGTTTAAGGGATGGAGAGAAAAGGGAGGCGATATCATATTATGAATTTAATGGAGACCTGAATAATTATCCTGTTCTCTCAGAAATTGCTGTAACCTACAGATGCAATCTTAGATGTGAATTTTGTTATATCGGAGATAAAGCTTATCCTGAACTCGGTACATCTGATTGCAAGAAGGTTTTATTTAAAATTTTTAATGAGGCAAAGGTTCCTTCTGTGAGTTTCACTGGTGGCGAACCACTTTTAAGAAAAGATATTGTATCACTGGTTGAATATGCAAGCGAAATTGGGTTATGGACAAATCTTATTACAAACGGGACTTTGCTTGAAGAGGGTCTTGTAAAGAGATTAAAAGATGCGGGGCTTTGTAGTGCTCAGGTAAGTTTGGAAGGGCACAATCCAAAAATTCATGACAGGATAACTGGAGTTTCTGGTTCATTTGAGGCGACAATTAAAGGAATAAAAATCTTGCAAAAGTATGGTATACCAGTTCATACAAATACAACGGTTTCTAAGAGCAATTTTAAATTTTTAGAAGAAATATTATTGCAGGTAAAAGAAATTGGTCTCTCAAGGTTATCAATGAATCTTTTAATTCCTTGCGGAAGTGCGGAAAACAAAAAACATCTCTGGATATCATACACTGAGATTGGGAATTATATTTTAGACATTAAGCATCTTGCGGAAAAAGAGAATATAAAATTTTTGTGGTATTCACCATTGCCGATGTGTGAATTCAATACAGTTGCTTATGGTCTCGGCAATAAATCCTGCGCGGCGATAACCGGTTTATTAAGCATTGACCCAATGGGGAACATCCTACCCTGTTCATCCTGGCGTGAGCCAGTGGGTTCGCTGTTGAAAAAAAATTTTAAAGAAATCTGGGAATCACCGATGTTGAGTTATTTCAAGAATGCAGATTATGCACCTGATAGTTGCCACCAATGCATAGAGTTTAAAATATGCAAAGGGGCGTGTCCGATATTCTGGAAGGCATTAGCTGTAGGAGGGATTTCCAGCCCCGATAATAATTCGGGGTTAGTCCGCCCTGGTCTGCAAAGCGAGGTTAGGGAAATACGTCCTACAAAATGGTCTATGGGTTAGGGTTGGGACGCTGGTTAAAATGAATGCCTTTTTAATTCTTGACCAGATTTCCCCCAAGTTAAGAAATATCCTGACGGTTCTCTTATTTTTTGTTGGTTATGTACTACAGATAAGTTCAAGAAATATCCTCATTGGCTTGCCATTTTTTATTTTCTGTCTCTTGCTGAATTTAATTAGAGGTTTTTCCTTAAAGCCAATTCGTGCCACAGCATTGGAATGGAAAGAGGTAACTCCGGATAAGATTGAACAGGTTGATAAACACTGCCAGCGATTAAAGCTTATCCGTGGAGGGAATGTTGGTTGTGTATTATTTATTATTGCCATCTTTTTTCTTTTATTATTCGGGATACCATTAATAGCGACATTCGTAAGGAGTATTGAAAGTAATTTTGCATTGATTGCCCTAATCATTGATTCTCTGATAATTTTTGGTGGTCTTGCCCTCAGTGGCAGGCGTTCGGTATGGATACCCAATAACCTGGATACTAAAATTCTTATAATTAAGCGCATATTGAATCATCCATTATTTGCGAAAGACCTTTCTTTAAAAATAATCCCCTATCTTGAAATCGGCGAAACCAAAGATGGCACATATCCCAATGATACAAGAATTTTAATTAAATTTAAGGATGTACCAGAAGATTTCATCGGTTTGCAATTCCAGATTTCAATAAATACAGTTCAGAGTAAAATATATCCTTATTGTTATTGTGTTATAATTGCCCGACCGACCTTTGGACTATTTAAAAAATTTAAGCCGGTAAATTTGAAGGGAATAACCATTGAGAACGAAAGAAGTGACGAAGCAGATGTTATTGTTATCCGGCAGACCACAACAAAAAATTCGGGTTATCATACAGACCAAAATGTTCAGGATTATATTCTATTAAGCAGTATTGCCATTGCTAAGAAAATTCTCAGCGCTTAACCTTGAATGTGCGTTAATAAAGAGGCTTTAAAGCGAATAACATTCAGCCGGATACTAATTTATGAATAAACAGGTAATTGATTGGATCAAAAAGGAATTAAAACCGCAGATATGTAATTCAGTAGAATTTATGTATGAGGAGATGGATTCTCAATCTGGTAAATGTTTACCTCTGATTTATACGCCATTCGATGCCAATAACCGATTACACTGGTGTGACCGAGGTTACATATTTGACTATCTCTTTTCTACAGAGGGAGAAGGTAAGACTTTTTTGGTCTTGACATGGTCTATGCTTATGAATATACTGAAAAAATTAAAAAAACAAAATGGATAAGGCCATTCTTTGTGTGGCGGTGGTGTGCTTATGTTTTGGGCAGAGTATCTGGTTAAAAGAAAATCCCAAGATTACTCTGCCAATAGGTGTATCAACAAAATCAGCATATCCTCCAAATGAGGTGGGGATAGATAAACACGCGCGCTATTCTTCAAACAGTATATCACCACTAAACAATCTTCAGTATCCCTTACTGTTGCAGGTTGAAGGTGAAAGCCTCCAACCAAAAACATCGCCGTGGAAAATAGTGGCCAGCTATGGCAGTGAATATGTTGCTGGTACAATTAGCTCGGCTTTTATTTATTGCATCGTTTATATAGAATTTTACCGCGCTGGAGTAGAATATGAGCCATGGCAACATCCAATCAAATTTTTTCTAATTAACAAGGCTGGTGACATGGTAATGAGTACATCTTTAATATGGGGAATAGGCAAATTATGGGGTAAAAAAGGCTCAATTATTAAAACAGCGATTGGTGTGGGCGCAGGAACTTTAATAGGTTCAAGTGTAGAATATATTTGGGATAAATGCGGTGATGGACGTACGGTTCCTCGATTTGTAATTCCCTTCACTTCATCATTAGGTGGAGTAATTGGATTTAATTTAAGATAGTAAACAACATTTAAAGGGGACGTCATGCATTTAAAATTATCGCACAAGATTATTACAATAATAGCCCCCACACCTCCCGAATAAGAAATAGGAGGCAAATATGCGTAAGATATTGTTCATTTTATTCCTAATAATGGTTGGTGGCTTCGGTACTCCTCATCAAGATAGCATTGTGAGTGAATGCCGAAAACCCAATCTGGGGATTTATCTTGCTGAAGGCAGTGCCTCATTTTTTGCTGGAAATGTTGTCGGAATTGGCGTTCCGATATTATTGGCTATTTCACTTCCATTGGGAGAAGATACACCCGAGTATTTTCCTTCTCTTACTTATCTTTTCCTGGGATATCCCGTAATTTATCCTTTCGCAAGTGGACTGGCGATTAATGTCGCAGCCAAGGTTTTCAAATGTCCCGGTTCTTTTTGGGGAGCGGTAGGAGGTGGGTTTTTAGGTACCGGCCTGGGGGTAGGTAGTTGTATACTTTTACGCGATGAAAGCACACAATTGTATGGCTGGTCATTAATGGCTATCTTACCCCCATTATGTGCCACAACCGGGTATAATGTATTCCGAAAGAAAGATCTAAGTCATAGCGATTCTTTCTTTGATGATAATATATATATCAACCTGCCAGGACAATTTTATCACAGTGGAATAAACTCTTTTGTTAATCCTAAGGTGACCATTAAAATATTTAAAATTAAGTTTTAAATGGAAGATAGGATGTTAAAGAAAATGTGGAATTTGGGGTCGCATCTTCTTTGAGAAGTGTCAATAGGTAATTCTATGTAGTGTGTCAGATTATTTATAACACAAACCGCACAATTGACATAAAGGGAATTTTTGGTAATATTGAATACGGGGGCAATTATGAGAAAATTATTGGTCGTTATTATTCCGTTTTTCGTGCTCAAGGCAACCACTTACTGGGAACATAAGGATTTTGAAAAGGCAGAGGAATTCCCAAAAGGAAAAGCAGTTTTGCAAACAGAAGTAAAAATTATAAGGGGAAACTGGCAGAGTTGGAGTTATATCCACGAGTTTGTCCAGACTGCAGGATTTGTTGCATCAATGCAGGTTTCTGATTCTTTAAATCCTGAATTTGGTGGTGTGATTGAAGGTGAGGACCAGATGGGTGTAGTAGAGACTGATAATACACAGCAGGCGATCTGGGTCTGGACACGATATTACGAAATAACCGGTGATACTACATATTTTTTGAATATTCGCAGGGCATGGATTTATATAATGAACCACCCTGCATATTTAGAAGAAGGAACAGAAAGCGATTATTATAGAGTTTGGAATTGTGGGCTTGCTCTCTTTGGAGAGGCAAAATATCGAAATATTTTTAATGATTCAACTTATCTCTGGTATTCAGATTCTTGCGCCAGATATATTTTACTCCATCCACTTTCTTTTACTGTTTCTGACCCTTATTATCGTCGGTTGCATCCCAAGGTTACTTCACTTGCTGGAGGAATGTTGTATCAATACGGCAAAGAAATGCTTAATCAAATATATTGCGACTCAGCCCTTGCCTATGGTTCTCGTGTCAAAAACTGGATTGAGCAGGACCCGAGTGTAAATATCAATGATGAGGTATGGGCAATGTCTGGTGGAACAGCAGTTTGGGGCATATGTAGGTCAATCTTTGATGCCGATACTACCTTGGGTCAATCCTGGCTGAACGCATATTTACCATATATGAAATATTACCAGCCCACTGGCACCTGGAATAATTCCTGGAATATCTGGTATGCAAATGCATACAACTTTTCAGGGCACATATTACAAAATGGAACTTATTTGAATTATCATCATTCGCTAACTGATAGTATGTTAATTCAGGACTATGATGATGACGGTGGTATTCCACCAACACGTTCATGGAATCAGGATCAGGACCATTCCTGGGTTTCAAATTATATGGTTTTTATGGGATTTGAAGGATTAATGGATTCAATCAAAAATTTTGATGCAGGAATCAGATATCTCTATGCCCGCGGTCCATGGAATTTCTTTCTCGTAGGTGATTCATTAAGGCTGTTTGTAGTGGCTGCGAATTATGGTTTTTTACCACTTTCAGGGGTTTATATCTCGATTAATGGAAATTATTACTCTGCCGACACGATTAAGAATTTTGCAATAGGTGAAGAAGATACCATCTTGTTTTCACAAATCTGGATTCCTAATGATACAGGCAATTTTATCTTTACTGGAAGTTGTTATTATTTAAATGACGAGCGCCATACAAACGACACGATTTTGAATACAATTTACATAAGACCAATCAGAACTGTTAGCGGAATTGTTCGGGATACAATTTTAAATAGTGGTATTTTCGCGAAATTATATTTTCAATTTATTGATGATACACTTGGATTATTTTTTGACAGTGTCCAAACCGATTCTAATACCGGTAATTTTACCGCGCAGTTGATTGATTCAATTTATAATGTTTATGTCTCTACAGAAATTCCGTATCCCGACCTTAAAAAGAATCAGGTGTATGTTTCTCCAGATTCGGTTACTGATTTGAGTTTCTTTACCTCATCTGCAGACCTGTTGATAGTTAATCGTGATACACTTGGAAAATACTCAGAATACTATGCGATGCCCCTTGACTCTTTGAATATTACATATAAGATCTGGAAACCACTTTTCCAGGGTCTATTTCCAATAAGTCGAATAAGCGAATTCAATCAAAATATTATTATCTGGTTTACGGGTAACAGTGTTGCAAATAATGTTACACCTGCAGAACAGGAGAGTTTAACTGTTTTTCTTAATGATGGAGGTAAACTTTTGATTACCGGTCAGAACATAGGTGAGGAGATTTCTCAGACAGGGTTTTATCAGAACTATCTCCACGCAAGATTGATCAGCGATTCAATCTTTGCCTTAAGATGCTACTCTGATACACTTGATTCTCTTGGTGCTGTGATTGGTAAATTCCAGACCGTCGGTGCTGGAGGAGCCCAGAATCAGTATTCAAGGGATGTAATTGATGCAGACAGCCTCGCCCATAAATTTTTATTTTATGATTCATTATTGACAAATTGTGCAGGCATCTGGTTTAATGACCCTTTACTCAATTACAGAACAATTTATCTTGGTTTTGGTCTGGAGGCAGTCCATAAGATGCCCTGGTCTGGTTATGTTTCAAGAAAGTACCTATTACAGCAATTCTTACACTGGTTTGGTCTGAACGGGATTGAAGAATATATCCTACCGCAATCTGTCCTACCCCAGCTTTTTCTCTATCCAAATCCGTGTAGGAATCAACTTTTAGTTGAATTCCAAACTTCGACCAACACCGAAACAAAAGGCAATCTCGTTACTCTATGCATCTATGATGCATGTGGCAGATTGATTAAAAACATAGTACCTACCTCTTACTACCTAATTCCTACTATGTTTAAATGGAATTTGACAGATGAATATAACCGTCCGGTTCCCAGTGGAGTTTATTTTGTGCAAATAAATTTTGGCGGATGGACCAGAACTTTAAAGGCAGTAGTAATAAGATAAGAAATGTAGTCATCAATAGCAAAGAAACTCAAACGCATAGGTTGAATTCGACCTACGCGTTTATTCAGGCTATATTTAATAAATATTCAAATCAGAATAAAGATAAAATGAACCGAAGATAAGGATTGCCAAGTTATTATTTGCCTTTGAATTGATATATTCCAATGCATTTTTTGTTGAACCTGCGATTACAAGATTTTTTTGATATTTTTTTGCTTTATTGTAAATTTCTATAGGTTCCATTGCCCTGGGGTTGTCTGCCTTGACAAGCAGGGCTTCTTTTGCTTTAGGAAAGATATTTTTTGTTGCGTAGGTTATATTTTTGTCTTTGTTGCAACCGAAGATAATATATAAATCAGGCTCTTCCTTAATGGAAGAAGAATTTTTTGAAAACAGAAGTTTGAGGTTATTATGTAAAGCCTTGAATGAATCCTCATTGTGGGCAACATCATAGATAATCAACGGTTTCTCTGAAATAATTTCCAATCGGCCAGGCAATTGTGTTTGTGCAATGCCCTTTTTAACTCTGAAAAGGTTAATTTCAAATCCACGGTTTTTTAATTCATTTAATACCGTTAAAGCAATTGAAAGATTTTCAATCTGATGCCTGCCAGCAAGTGGCAGAAATGTGTCAAACTCTCCTAATGGATTCTTGATTCGCATTTTGGTCCCTGAAAGCATCATTCTTTTAATTTTTATTCGGTGCAATTCATCAGCATATATAATTTCATTTTTTCGCTCTCGGGCAATTCTTTTCAAAACCTTCTCTACGCTTGGACGTTGGTGAATGGTGATAACAAATCCCCCTCTTTCCCCCTTTGTCAAAGGGGAATTAAGGGGGATTTTCTGACCATCTGCTATTGCCGTTTTTTCCAAAATCTTGATTTTGTCGGAAAAACGAGCATCCCGACTTCTGTGTCGGGACTGCAATCTGCTATCAGTAATAATTCCCGCCTTCTCATAAGCAATCTGTGATAATTTATTTCCCAAAAGGTTCATATGGTCATAACCAATTCTGGTAATTACCGGAATATGAGCATAAAAAACATTTGTTGCATCAAGCCTGCCACCAAGACCAACCTCAAGGATTGCAAAATCTACTTCTTCTTCAGCAAAATGCATAAAGGCGATTGTTGTTAAGACTTCAAAAAATGTGCGTGCACCGAAGCAGTTTTTAATGTGTGGTTTAATTATTTTTATGTATTTGTTCATTTTTTGTTTTGAGATTTCTTGATTATTGATTTTGATTCTTTCGTTAATCTTTTTGAGATGTGGCGATGTGAATAGACCTACTTTATATCCGTTGGCAATCAAACACGAATTTATGATTGTAGCAGTAGAACCCTTACCTTTTGTACCTGCAATCAAGACTACATTCTTTAAATTTTTATGAGGTGAGCCAAGTCTTTCTAAAAATCTCTTATACGCCTCAAGGTCATATTTATAACCCGGCACCTTTTCGTAATTGACTAAAGAATTTAAAAATTTTTCAGGATTCATATAAATGCCTTTAATTTTTTTATTGTTGAATAATTCCTGCTTTATATAATTTATTCAGAATATTAGCAATCAGCGAAAATTGGACAAAGCCGTCATTTTTTAATAAAGACTCACCAGGGTTCATAACCTTCATTTCTTAACCTCTAACCCCATATTATATATTCGTCTTCGTGCCAATGTCAATACCTTCTTTTCGGCTCTCTTTTTCAGAATTTTCTCCCTTCGTCTTGCATAGATGTCTCTGGGACTAACGTTTGATAAAGCTTTATGCGGGGTCATGGCATATTTAATTATCACCTCGTCTAATGCTTTTTTTAGCTCACCCGGTAAACGATAGACCAGCAAACGCACCTGTTCCTTGATGTTCTGATAAAACCGCTCAATCTTGATTTCCGAGTCCACTGTGTACTGAATTTTGGAACAGCAAGGTTTCGTGGTTCTCCGGTGTTTAGCGAATCATTTTTCTAAACACTTTATTTTTACCCTTGACAATTTAGAAATTTTTGTTATAATTATAATAAAGAAAACGGCGAAGGCAAGAAAGGGTAGAAAAGGAGGTCAAGATGAAGGAGTTAAGAATCTTTTCACTCATTGTAATCCCGGT
>Ga0172366_10001777_pt1 | contig 16824 bp, 18 predicted proteins | sample LakKivSesite69cm_FD_114533 | JGI IMG/M metagenome (GOLD analysis project Ga0172366, IMG submission 114533) | Sediment microbial communities from Lake Kivu, Rwanda - Sediment site 69cm | ecosystem: Environmental > Aquatic > Freshwater > Lake > Sediment | place: Rwanda: Western Province, Lake... | reverse complement strand
GCTCTTGCAGTACAATAAAGAAGACGTGCTGAACCTCAAGGTGCTCAGGGAGCGGTTGGGTGTGGAGAGGAGATAAAGGGGGCACACTGTGCCTGTGTACTCGGATTTGCAGCTGAACACATGCCAGGAGTGCCCGCCAAAGCAAGAGATCGAGTCTGAGGGTAAGGATTAGACGAGAATGCGCCAATTGCTGTCAAAGTCCAAATACCTGGTCGGCCTGCAGTGCCCGAAGTATCTCTGGCTACAAATCCACGAACCCGAAAAAATTCCTGAAACAGATGCCGTCACACAGTACGTCTTCGACCAGGGGCATCTGGTCGGTGAATATGCCAAGAAGCTGTTTCCGGGCGGCATCGATATTCCAAATGACGATTTCATGGATAATATCCGCCAAACAAAGGCGCTCCTGGCGGAAAGAAAGCCATTGTTCGAAGCGGGCATCCGCTACGGGAACATCTATTCCAGACTGGACATACTGGATCCGGTCAACGAAGATGAGTGGGATATAATCGAGATAAAGTCCGGCACATCCGTGAAAGAGGTGTACATCCATGACGTGTCCTTTCAGAAGTTCTGCTGCGAGAAAGCGGGCCTGAAGATAAGGACCTGTCAGCTGGGCTTCATTAATAACCAGTACGTGAAGAATGGGGACATAGACCCGAAGGCGCTATTCACTCTGGAGGATATCTCCGCCAAAGTAGAAGAAGCCGGTGACGGCATGGAGGAACGGGTCTCTAACCTGCTGGAGACCATCTCGCATGGCGCTTGTCCCGACGCGGCCATCGGCCAGCACTGTCTGGCGCCGTACGAATGTGCGCTCCGTGCAGAGTGCTGGGGATTTTTGCCCGAGAACAGCGTATTCGATTTGCGGGGCGGCAAGACAACGCAGTTCTCTCTGTTTGAGCAGGGAATTGTGTCCATCAAGGACATCCCCGACGATATCCTTCTCTCCAGGCAGCAGCAGATTCAGAAGGAATGTGTAATGACGGGCAAAGTACATGTCGAGAAGAAGGAAATCCGGCGATTCCTGAGCAGGCTGGAATACCCGCTGCATTATCTGGACTTCGAGACGTTCGGCCCGGCAATACCGCTGTACGACGGCACGAGGCCATATCAAAACATACCATTTCAATTCTCATTACATGTCGTCGAAAGCGAGGCGTCCGAACCGGTGCATCACTCGTTCCTGGCCGAGGGGAGGGAGGATCCCAGACCCCCGGTCCTCCGTGAACTCAGGAGACTGCTTGGTTCTGAGGGCAGCATCATTGCGTATAACGCAGGCTTTGAGGAGGGCGTCCTGACGGAACTGGTTGAGGCTTTTCCCGACTACACTGACTGGCTCGAAGGTATTTCCACCAGGATGGTCGATTTGTTGTACCCGTTCACCAACTTCCATTACTACAACGCTTCGCAGAAAGATACAGCTTCACTCAAGAAGGTGCTGCCGGCAGTCACCGGAGAAAGCTACGAAGGGATGGACATCGGCGCCGGGATGGACGCCAGCGTTGCCTACGGGAGAATAGTATGCGGCAATCCGACGGAAGAGGAAATTGCCAAAGTGCGGGCCGATTTGCTGAAGTACTGCAAGCTGGACACCGAAGGAATGACCTGGATCATCGACAAGCTGAGGGAGCTCTCGGATTGAGTCTCGCCCGGGACACCATCCTTCACACTGTGAAGGACCAGGCCCGCCACATATGCTTGAGGATTCGTCAATGCAGGTGTACACTGGATAACACAGCATAGTATGGAGGTGTCTAGTGAAAGTTGTGATAGTGTATGATTCGGTCTATGCAAATACGGAGAAAATCGCCAAGGCTATTGCTGAGGCTATTTCTCCCGCCAATGAGGTCAAGGTACTACGGGCGGGCGAGGCGAATCCCCCGGAACTGGCATCTATTGACCTTCTTATTGTAGGTTCTCCGACCCATGGGGGCAGGCCGACAACGGCGATTCAAGACTTCCTGAACAAAGCGCCCGAGCTTTCTCTGAAAGGTATCAAGGTGGCGGCCTTCGACACCAGGGCCACGTCAAAATTCACCAAGATATTTGGGAATGCGGCAGGACGCATCGCCGGTCATCTGACAAAAAAGGGCGCTGTTCTCATCGCATCTCCAGAGGGTTTCTTCGTTACCGGCACAAGGGGCCCTCTGAAGCAAGGAGAACTGGAGCGGGCGGCGGCATGGGCTAAGGGGATGTTACAGAGCAAGAAGTAGTTTTATGAGGCCTTTTTCCGCACCAACTACAGAATTGCTCACAGTTCCCGGGACACCATCCTTCCCAGGGGGGAAGGACAAATCAAACATTACGCTGCGGAGCACCGCACCCCAGGCAATCCTTCATTCACCCGCTCATTTTGGGGTGGCTCCTTAAGTTGGCGATTATCTGAACGATAAATAACCCGAGCATGGTCAGCCCCCAGGCGAGGGAAGTCTGCCAGGGCATCACCACAAATCCGTAGTTCATCGCGTAGTAGAGAGCCAGGTAGGGTACCATCCACTTCCAGTTCTTTCCCCAGTTCTCCCGGAAGTTGATCTTCAATGCATAGTCAAATAGCCATTCCACGAATAGAAAGGCCAGGAAGATTCCGAGAAAAACGGTGTATTGGCCCGTGTGGTCTCCCTGCTGGGCCAGGAACAACCCGTAGGCTGCGGGAATAGCCAGCAGGAAATAGATCCGGCCGAACCTGTTAACAAGGTCCAGCCTCCTCTTGCGGACGAGAAAGAGCAGAATCAGAGAGAGGCTGTTCACCACTCCGAGCACAAAGAAATAGGTTGCTAACATCTCGACTCGCTCCTCCGCCGGGAAAAACGATATGGCACCAGCTGCTTATTTTACCGCGTCCTGCAACGTCGAGGAACATCGTCCTTCGCGAGGTGAAGGGCAAATCAGGTACTATTGCTCCCCGATGCTTGTGCGGTGATCCACGGGAGAAGTTTGACAGGCACATGGTTTGTGCTATAATGATGATGAAAAGATGTGGGAAATGATGCGAAGTGGGTGCAACCCACAACCGATTAGATTCCGAAGGGAAATGCGATGGCATCTGTAATAAAAGACGGAGATCTGGTGCGGGTGGGCAAGGCTGTTGCGCCGGATTCCAGGAGGCGGGTGGTCTTGCCTAAAACGGTAGTGCGCGAAGGTGTTACCTATTTCATATATCATAACAGCCTTGGGCAGATAGTCCTGGACCCCCAGGCAAGCATACCAGCTTCCGAGCTATGGGTATTTGAGAACAAAGATGTCTTGGCTTCAATTGACAGGGGCATGCGTGAGTCAGTGAAGGGGAAAACAGTGAGTCGCGGCCCATTTGCCAAACGTGCTAAATGACTCGACGTGAGCTACGCTTCACGTTTGAAGCTGACAGGCAGCTGACAATCCTTGAGAACGACCCATCGCTTAAGAGTGTCCAGAAGCAGGTAAGGAAGACTCTGGTGTACCTAGAAACAAATCTACGCTCGACATCGTTACAGACCCACGAGTATCAGTCATTGACCAGGCGTTACGGCATTAAGATTTTCGAGGCCTACGTTCAGCAGAATACGCCGGCGGCTTACAGGGTGTTCTGGCATTACGGCCCGGATGAAACGGCAAAAGACGGGAGACGAATACCAATCATCACAGTCGTCGCCATAACACGTCACCCTGATTGACCAGGCCACTCAGCTTGCCGAGCTACATTGCGAGGCCCCGGGCAGATCGGAGGACGTAGCAATTTCGGTGAGGTGGGGGTGAAGTAAGGTAACGACGTTAGTCGGGCCTGTCACAAACCAGGCATTATTTCCCCGCAGTACATTGGACCGCACCCACCAGCCGGCTTATGTTATATTGAACAGCGAGGGAAAGCCCCTTTTCGGTCTCTCTAGTGACCCTGGAGGATACCAGACAAGCATGAAAACCATTATTCTGCGTCCAACCGAGCCGGAACGCGATTTCGGGCAACTTGCCGCCTGGTTCTCAATCCTGGAAGGTGAGCCGAACTCGGAATCCGACGTCAGCGAATACTTCGACAGGGAGCGGGCAAGGACCATGCAGAGGGTGGCCGAAGATGAGCAAGGGGGGCTGCTGGGTTTCTACTGGATGGTCCGCCATAAATCCGTAACAGACCGGGCGTTCGTTTACATGTTCGTGAGGCCGGAGCGGCGCGGGCAGGGCGCAGGTCGGCGGCTGTATGAACACCTTGTGCGGGGCGCTCAAGCCACGCAGGCGAGAGTTTTGCGCGTAAACATCCCGGATGACTGCCCGGAAGGCCGGGCATTCGCCGAACATCGCGGTTTTGTGGAACGGTTACAGCGGACCATCCTGGAGATAAACATGGATGCTTTCGATGACCGCCCATACGACGCGGTCATTGCCAAACTGAAGAGCGACGGGTTCCGGTTTACTTCGATGGAGGAATTGGGCGACACCGAAGACGCGCAGCGCAAGCTGTATGTCCTGAATGACATCACGGCGCGGCAGGTCCCGGGCTCGGATGGCGAACCTTCCTGGGACTCGTTTGAGGACTTCAGGAAGAAGGTATGCCAGTCGGATTGGTACAGGCCGGGCGGGCAGCTTGTGGCCATTGATACCGCCAGCGGTACATGGGCGGCGATGTGCGCCGTCACCCGCTTTGAAGGAGCCGACCACGCCTATACCCTCCATATCGGAGTGGACTCGCTCTACCGGGGGCGCAAGCTGGGGCAGGCGGTGCAGGTGCTGGCTCTGCGCTATGCACGGGACGTGCTCAGGACGCACCTGGCACGAAACGTGCGCAATAGTGTGAATGCGCCGGCGCTGGCCATCGACCGCAAGCTGGGCTTTGTCCGGATAGGGGGGACATGTTTGATGGAGAAGGCGCTTGGTGACCCGTCTCATCGTGTGACGCCCGTGTAACGAAACAGGTCACTTCTTCCCGACAACAAACAGATACGAGGTAGGTGACGCGCCAAATTCTGCTATTGCTTCCTTAATCTTCTGTCCCTCTTCTGTCAGGCGCACACGGGCCTGCGCATCCGGATGGTCCTCGATTCTCTTGATTGCTTCGTCAACGTCCTTTACGCTCTCGTGAAGCGTCGCCTGGTTCTTCGGGTCTTCGCACTCATGCTTCCTCTTGCAGAACAGGCAATCGACGGGATGTGTGCAATCGAAGATTTCGATCTTGCTCAATCGTAAGCCTCGGGCGATATCCCTGATTTGCTGTCTTGTTAGCGTCTTATTGTGAGTGAGGCCGAGCAAGGAGTCTATTCGTGCCTCCCACTCATGTTCCAGCTCATCTGCCTTCTGCGCCTCTGTCTGATCTCCGTCGCAGTAAGCCTCCTAGAGTATGAAGTTGCCACCCTTCTTGAGCACGCGCTTCATTTCCGCCATGACCCTATCTATATTGGCGAGATGATGCAAAGAATGAGATATGCACACGGTATCGAAGGGCCCGTCTTCAAACTGGAGATTCTCGGCGTTCATCTGAAGAAACTGCGTGGCCTTTCCTTCAAACCTTTTTGCGGCAGATTCCAGGTCTTTCTTTGATTCATCCGAAGGACAATAGTCTATGCCGACAAAGGAACCGTACGACTTGAGGGTTTTGATGAGAGTGTCGATGAACCATCCCCGTCCCGTGCCGACATCCAATACCTTGCCCGCACAGATTTTCCCCAACCTTTGGGCTATCTTGGGTGCGTTAGACGATGCCAATCCCGCCGGCAGGTCTTCCATGCCTCATTCCCTCATCTATTCCGTCACGCTTAGTCGACGAAGCAAACTGGTAGTTCCATAACGTCTACACAGGCCTTCTATCGTTGGCCTCGGACATATGCTGCTGGCATATGCGCCAGCGTCCGCCGCGTTTCTCGAGAACCCCCGTCCATCGTATGTCTGTGGTGCCCCAGGGTTTTCCGTCGAATTCCCCCTCATCATCCACGAGCGCCGAAAACCAGGCGAGATCTCCTGTTCGCGAGATAACGATTCTCAGGTCTCTGATATCATAAGCTGTGGCCTTGCTTCTGGGGTCCATCCAGCTCTCCAGGCATTTTTCAAACTCCTTCCATCCCAGGACGGTGCTCTTTGAATCCGGATAATAGGTGAAGAAGTCATCGTCTTTGGCAAAGACACTCTCAAAGAGCGCTCGATCTTTTGTCAGCGCCCACCGAAATGAATCGTGGAGCGCCTCGATGATTTCATGTTCATCATTCGTCGTATCCGGCCTGTGCAATTCGCGACCTCTCTCCGGTTGCATCATACTCATCACCTCCGGTCGGCGTCCTCTAGCGACGCGTTCCCCTCTTGTGGCGGCTGATATTATATCCTATGGGACCAAGCACTATCCACAGCGAGATGGGCTGTTTATTTGATCAGAGTCGTCAGACTAAAGAAGCAGGGCCGACGTTTGGTCGGCCCTGCCTGCGATTGAGCGATTTCTATCAGGGTTATGGGGTATCTGCCAGTGCAGCCTCTGCGTTAGCCAGGCCGGCCCCGGTCGCATCTGCACCCCACGAATAAGTGGCGTTATATCCATAAGGTGTCATGACGGTCCTGTTGCCTGCTGGCAGAAGGATCGCCGAACCCTCGAGAATTTCCTCTGCTTCCGTCGCGTTCAGAGCAGGGTATTTTTGCGCCATCAAGGCGGCGATGCCGGCGACGTGCGGGCTGGCCATGCTGGTGCCGCCCAGATAGTAATAATCAGTGTATCCACTCTGGAACTGGTAGGGCCCGACCACCCATGAGCCGGGAGCGGCAACATCCAGGTCCTGCCCGGTTAGGTTACGGCTGGAGAAATCTACGATATAGAAATCGTCGGGGTCGGTAGGGTCGGGGACATTGAGGGCCCACCACCACGAGTACCCTGGAGACATGGGGGTCCACTCACCTATCCAGCCCGAGGCCGCCACCGAGATCACGGGCCCGTATGCGCCCGGGTATCCCATTCCTGCGTCTCCCCGGTTTCCGGCCGACGCCACAATAATGACACCCTGTTCGATGGCATAATCGATTGCGGCCTTTTCCATGGCATCCAGCTCGGGACCGCCCAGGCTCATGTTTATTATCACCGGACAGTCGGCTAGCTCACCGGCCTTCAGGTCAGCAACATAGGTAATGCCGCGGGCAACGGCGGACGACCAGCCGGAACCGTTCTGATTTAGGACCTTGACCGGGATAATCGTGACCATGGGAGCCACGCCATTGACGGGAGCGCCGCGATAATCATAGCCGATAATCGTGCTGGTGACGTGCGTCCCGTGGGAATTCTGGTCGTGCTGCCACTTGTTGGGCTGCTCCGAGACAGTGCCCATTTCACCCCCGCCTCCGCCGAAGCATATGGCATACTCAACGGCGATGCGTTCTTCAGGGAAGTACTGGCGCCATGAGTCCAGCAGACCGGTATCGAGGACAGCGACGTAGACTCCGCTTCCGTTATAAGCTACCTGACGGTTGTCAAGACCATAGTCTGTAACATCTATGGCGTCCAGGTCCCACGTGCTCAGGCCAGCCGTGAAGTCGGTCGCCTCTACGGTATCGATAGGCGCGCCCGTGCGCTCCGCATCAGGATTGGCAGCGGAAACGTAAGGCAGAGCGCGAATTGTGTCCAGTTCACCGGCCCTGGCCCTGATGGTGACGCTCTGTATCTCATAGACCACATCGCGTATCAGGCCGTGGGTGCCCAGGTCGGCCAGTATCGCGCCGGTGACCTCGGTATTGAGGACTACGTTGAGGCCGATCATCGCCCTGGGGCTGGCGGCCATAGCCGGTACAGATACCGCTAACAGGGTCAGGACTAACAACAGGCTAACAAGCATTCTCTTGAACATGTTTACCTCCTTCAGACTCTGCGATTTCCACAATCCTTCGATTTACAATTGAAGCAAGCCTTTGTGAGAAACTGATCGATCCATGTTTGCCTATACATCACCTCCCCGTACTGCAAAACACAACGCCGGTCGCATCGATTCCATGGCTGGTACCGACCCACCCAAGCGACCAAATGTGGATATCACTTCAGTCCTCCTCTGCCACAAGCCGTCTATACGGCCGAAATACCCGCCCTGGGGTGATTGATAGCGGGGACCCGCCGCAACTTTCATTCTAAACCACGTGGCGTCGGAGGTCAATATGAACTGTCTTGACTTCGCTTGACAAATCCTACCGGCGAAAACACAAGTTTCAGCGACAGCCTCTGGTATAATTGGCGGCACCGGCGCCCGATGGGGCCATAACGTGAAGATGAATAATCGGAACGGCGGGTTGTTAAGGCTGACCCGGAGAGAGCGAGACGCAGGGGTGGCGGTGCTGGGGCGGGCGTTCGCAGAATACGAGTTGCTCAGGTACTATTTCCCCGACGAAATGCAGCGGCGGGCGGTGGCCGAATCGTTCGGTTTCATCGCAGTTTGTGTCTGCCTGAGATACGGCGAAGTTTATGCGACTTCGGAGAAGCTGGAGGGCGTGGCGGCCTGGCTGCCGCCGGGGAAAGCGCCTTTCGGAGGCTGGCAAATCATACGCTCGGTCCCGCTCCCGTTCCTGGTCAGGTTCGGACGCCAGGGGGCAGGGCGAATGTGGGCTTTCGGTGCGCTCGTAGGTAACACCCACCGCAGGCTGGTCCCGTACCCTCACTGGTATCTGCAAATGATCGGAGTAGACCCGCCATACCAGGGGCAGGGATTCTCCAGCCGGCTGCTGAGGCCGATGCTGGAACGCATCGACCGCGAGCAGATGCCATGCTACTTAGAGACTAATAGTGAGAAGAATGTGGCTATCTACGGGCGGTTTGGCTTCGAAGTTATTTCGGAGGACAAGCTGCCGGGAGCCGGAGTGACCAGCTTCGCCATGCTGCGAAAACCGCCGACCCCGTGAAGCTTCCGCGTAGACAAATACTGTCAATCCATCCCCATTCTGGCCATTAACAAAGATCTGCCAGGCACGTTTATAGTGATTGTGGGACGCTACCGTTCTGACACAGAACACCCCACTCAGTTTCGTGAACCAGTTGACTACCCACAGTCACCCAGGGGGCTTGACAAGATATCACTGATATTGTAGAATTATCAGTGGACGCTGATATCGCTGAGACGAAATTGGCGATGACCAATGAAAGGAGGGAAGTAGAATGGCTCAGGAGCGAAAAAAGCGAGTGAGGACAACGAGGAGCGCGAAGCAGCAGGCTGAAGGGCAGAGTTGCTGTGGAACAGTTGTCGGGAAAGGAACGTGCTGCAAGGTGGAGGCACTGGTCAGTGTAGATGAGCGTGGACAAATGATATTACCCAAGGAGTTAAGGGATAGGGCAAACATTCGCGCCGGTGATAAACTGGCTGTCACCAGCCTGGAGAGGGACGGCAAGATGTGTTGCATACTTCTGACCAGAGCTGAGGACCTGAGTGGCATGGTGGTAACCGTGCTGGGACCTGTTGTGAAGAATCTCACCCAGGCACCGGTAGCAGATAAGGAGGGCACAGAGTGAAGAACGAAGAGATCAGGAAAGCTGTGAGGGAGGGCTATGGCAGAATTGCCATAAGGAAGACCACCGAGTGTGGTCCCGCCAGTAGCTGTAGCTGTTGCGGCGGGACTCCCCCCGATACCGTGAGTAAGGCGATCGGGTACAGTGATGAGGAACTGAAGAGTATTCCCGAAGGGGCAGACCTGGGACTGGGCTGCGGGAACCCGACTGCTATGGCATCACTCAAGGAAGGTGAGGTAGTGCTGGATCTCGGTTCGGGAGCCGGACTTGACTGCTTTCTGGCGGCTGACAGGGTCGGCCAGACGGGCAGAGTCATCGGCGTCGATATGACGGCCGAGATGATTGAGAAGGCCAGAGAAAACGCCAGGAAAGGCCACTACCGAAACGTCGAGTTCCGGCTGGGAGAGATCGAGAACCTGCCAGTTGCCGATAACACCGTTGATGTTGTCATATCCAATTGCGTAATCAACCTGTCCCCTGACAAGAGGAGGGTCTTCGATGAGGCACACAGGGTGCTTAGACCCGGCGGCAGGGTAATGGTCTCCGACATAGCTCTGTTGAAGAAGCTTCCTGCCAAAGTGAGGAAGTCAATCCCTGCGTATGTTGGCTGTGTTGGCGGTGCCAGTATCAAGGAGGAATACCTGGCGACAATGAAAGCTGCTGGGTTCAAAGATGTGGATGTTGTCAAAGAGGTGTCTGCCAGAGCGGCCTACAGTGGTGCCGACGCACAAGCCTGCGGTACGGATCTGGGTGTCTCTTCAGAGACAATGCGCGAATTGGCAGGATCAATTGTCAGCATGCAGGTTCGGGCAGTCAAACCTAAGTAGAGATACGAACCCGGCTAAAAAATACGACGATTGTCTGATTCAATAACGGACAGATAGACTCTCCCGTGATATCTTCAGCCCATGCTTTTCGAGACTCCCTCACCTGCTGCGCCAGCTCCTCATTGCCCAGGATTTCCCCTGTTGCCTCCCATTCCTCCCTCTCCTTGAGGTAGGCGGCAAAGTCAGCCACGGCCTTCACCCGTTCGTCGGAAAGAGACTTCACCTCTTCTAGTAGCTTGCCTTTGTAATCACCAGTTTTGGCCATTGTTCATTACCTCTCTTGACGTCATGGCGGGCACGATGCGCTCGTTAAAGAAGACGCTTGATTGCAGGGATACCACACCAATCAAGCCTCCGACAAATCAGGCCTTTCTGGGAGTTAACCTCGGGCCCGCCTTCGATTTCCAGGATCATTGAGCCGGTATTCTGTAACAATTTCGCCCCTTCTTCGTTTTGGTTATTGAAGGTAACGGCAAAATAACGAAGAAAAGGAGATGTTTTCATGAAGAAAAGGCTTAAGATGTTAGGATTATCCGTGGCAGTCGCAGCTGTTCTGACGCTGGCTATTGTCGGTACGGTCGGTGCAGCCGGCAATCCCGGGAACGGCGCTCAGACCCAGAACCAGGGAGCAGAGTGTCTGTGCGGACAATGTCCCTGTGGCGACTGTGTCAGCCTTGCCTGTGACCCTATCGATAACGATTACGATTGGGGCTATAACTACGACCACGACTATTCAAACCCCGGCCCGCACGGATCTCAGAACCTTACATAATATCCGGGACTTTAGCTACGACGGAAGACATATTTGGGGACTCGTGCAGCAGCCGTTACCGCAAAAGTATGAGACCTGAATATTGATTCGATCAAATAGGTAATAGTAAGGGGAGTCAAGTGACTCCTCTTACTGTTTGGTCGGGAGCAGGCCTGCTGCGGACCAGGCACCAAGCCCCAGGATAGCGCTCCTGACGGCAAAGGCGCTAAGAGTCGGCTAGAGCCAGCCCGAGTTGATTCACGTGAGACCACATGCTACGATTTGCGTCAACGACGGTAGCTGCGAGCACATTATGGAGAAAGCGCCTTACATCGAAAAGATTAAAGAGCTGGGTGGTCTGCAGGTCTGGATCGTCGATGGTGCCTATATCCGCAGCCACAAGGATGAAGAGTTCACCAACTTCGGCCAGCACTACCGCTATCCGTACATCCCGGCAAACGAACTCTGGATTGACCGTGAAGCCGAACATAACGAACGGCAGTTTTTCATCGACCACCTGCTCGTCGAGCACCGGCTCATGGAGAAGGGCATGTCTTATGGTGAAGCGCTGGTTAAGGCCGACCAGGCCGAACGTAGAGAGCGCCGCCGCGCAGCCGATGCCAGCCGATTGACCCATCACGGGCAAACCCTGCCGGCCGGGAAGGACGTACACGAGCGGCTGTGGCAAAAGCTGAAGAGCGGCGTCAGTGTCTGGGTTGTAAACGGGCGGTTGGTGCGCAGCGTATTCGATATCGACTTCACAGAGGGCGGACATGACTACGTTTATGAGTTCGTACCTGAGAATGAGGTGTGGATTGATGACGCTATCGAGGAACCGGAGCGCGCATACGTACTGTTGCATGAACTCCACGAACGAAATCGCATGGCTAAAGGCTGGCCCTATGACAAGGCCCACGCCGAGTCCAGCCGGCTGGAATACCACTGCCGCCACCACCCCGATGAACTACACGAAGCCTTGACCGACGAAGGCTGGGGTTAATAGTCTCGGCGACGATAAGGCCGGGGGAAAGGCTGGCCGTTTCAGCTTCGTCAAGCAGCCAGGACACAACTCAGAAGGCAATAGCTTGGCGTGTCAGTCCTAAGACTCTCAGGGAACCGCCCTTTGTATGGTGAAGGACCAGGCCGGCTACAAGAAAGGTCAGATACTACTTCCTTCGAGTACCGGGTTCAGGCCGGGAAGAAACGGTTTGACAGGAAGCTGGCGGAGTCATATCATCTTCGAACAGTCGACCTGTCCGAGAAGGACGGGACCTGTTTAGGGGGGAAGGCTGGATGCGGAGGTGGCGGCGCATGATACAGGCAAATTAGCGAAAGGAGAACAAAGCGCAGATGCAATATCGAAGGCTTGGCAAGCTGGACTGGAAGGTATCGGTGCTGGGCTTCGGAGCGATGCGATTGCCGCTTGCCGACAAAGAAACTCAGAAAATAGATGAGCCCGAGGCGATCAGGATGATTCGTTACGCCATAGACCACGGTGTCAACTATGTCGATACCGCGTACCCTTACCATCAGGGGAAAGGCGAAGGGATAGTGGGCAACGCACTGAAGGACGGGTACCGCGAGAAAGTGAAGGTAACGACGAAAATGCCCGTGTGGCTGGTGGAAAAGGCAGAGGACTTCGACCGCTACCTCAACGAGCAGCTTGAGCGCCTGCAGATGGACAAATTCGACTTTTACTTTCTTCACGGGCTGACCGGCGAGAGGTGGTCGAAGGTGAGGGACCTGGGAGTGTTGCGCTGGGCCGAGAAAACGATGGCCGGCGGGCGCTTCGACTACCTGGGGTTCTCTTTCCACGATAACTTCGACGCCTTCAAGCAGATTGTGGACGGTTACGACAACTGGACTTCGACCCAGGTCCAGTACAACTATATGGACGTAGACAATCAGGCGGGCCGCCGCGGCGTGGAATATGCCGCCGGCAAGGGGCTGGCGGTTGTGGTCATGGAACCGGTACGCGGGGGACAGCTTGCCAACCCGCGCGGGCCGGTCGCCGATGTTTGGAAACGCTCGGCTACGAAGCGGACGCCCGCGGCCTGGGCGCTATTGTGGGTCTGGAACCAGCCGGAGATCTCGGTGGTCCTCAGCGGCATGAGCACCATGGAGCAGGTCGTGGAGAACGTTGCCCTCGCCGGTAAAGCCAGGCCGGGCATGCTTAATCCGGAGGAACTGAAACTGATAGACCGGGCCCGGGAGGCCTACAAGGGTCTGGCCCCGATTCCCTGCACCGGCTGTAAGTACTGCATGCCCTGTTCCAGCGGCGTGGAAATTCCGGACATCTTTGAGATGTATAACGAGGCAATGATATACGAAGACCCCCGGGAGGCGCGGTGGCTCTACGGCCGGCTCAAGGAGGAACAGCGCGCCAACGCGTGCATACAGTGCGGGGAGTGCGCCGAGGCCTGTCCTCAAAAGATAGACATCCCCGGCTGGCTGGATAAAGTACATACATTTCTGGCGCCGGAGAAGAAACCCGAAGGTTAGTCTGCATCCCTGCCGGAAGCAGTCTGTGTCGTTCTTAGGTGCCGGGCCAGCATGCCTGCGTCGCGAGGCAGGTCACTTCTTGCCAACAACGAACAAATACGAGGCAGGTGACGCGCCGAATTCTGCTATTACTTCCTTGATCTTCTGTCCCTCTTCGATCAGGCGCATTCGGGCCTCCAGATCTGGATGGTTCTCAATTCTCTTGATTGCATCATCGATGTCCTTTGTGCTTTGGTGAAACGTTGCCTGGTTTCTGGGGTCTTCACACTCATGTTTTCTCTGGCAGAACAGGCAATCAACCGGATGCGTAGAATCAAAGATCTCGATCTCGCTCAACTTCAAACCGTGAGCAATGTCCCTTATTTGCTGTCCGGTTAGCGCCTTATTATGAGTGATGCCGAGCAGGGAATCGATTCGTGCCTGCCACCCATGTTCAAGTTCATCCGCCTTCTGCGCCTCTGTTTGCTCTCCGTCGCAGTACGCCTCCTGTAGTATGAAGTTGCCACCCTTCTTGAGCACGCGCTTCATCTCCGCCATGATTTTATCTACATTGGCGAGATGGTGCAGGGAATGGGATATGCACACAGTATCGAAGGACTCATCCTCAAACTGCAGATTCTCGGCGTTCATCTGAAGAAGCTGAACGGCCTTGCCGGCAAACCGTTTCCTGGCAGATTCCATCTCTTTCTTTGATTCATCCGAAGGACAATAGTCTATCCCGACAAAGGAATCGTACGCCTTCAGTGTCTTGGTGAGGGTGTCGATGAACCCTCCTCCCCCCGTGCCGACATCCAATACCCTGCGCGCAGAGATTTCTGCCAACCTCCGGGCTATCTTGCGTGCGTTAGATGATGCTAATCCCGCCGGCAGATCTTCCATGTCTCATCTTCTACTCTGGTGCTGTGCCGGGCATTCTTATCTGCGGGAACGTGTAGCTCCGTCCAGGCTGGAGTTACATCCCCGTCCCACAAAGTCCGGGCAGCGAAATCGCTGGTTTCTCTATCGTATGGCGCGGTGAGCGTGCAGTTTGCGGGGCAGCTTCATAGCTCCTTGCCACGGAAAATCACCCCTATGTGCGGTTTCGCCAACACGGGGGTCTGGGCCAGTTTCAGGGCAAGCGTGATGTTGCTGGAGTCATGAGGCCAGGGCGGTTCCGGCGACGAATCCGGCAGTCCGACAGCCTCTCCCTCTTTCAGGTAATTCGCCTTTTCCCTTATCGTCTTAAAGAACTGCGGCGGGTCAAATGTAACGCAGGGAGTCAACACATTAACAAACGAGAAACCTTTATGTTTGATTGCCTCCTCTATGAGCCAGGCGAGATTGGGTACGTCCGTGGCAATGCCCTGAGCGATAAAACTGGCCCTGGTGGAGACGCTGTAGCTGACCATATCCAGAATCGGATCCACCGGGGGATAGAACTGCAGTGAAAGAAAAGGCCCTTCGCCACGTTGCAGGAAGGGGGTGGTGGGGCTGGTCTGCCCCTTGGTCAGAGCATACACGAAGTTGTTGACCATGATACAGGTTATGTTGAGGTTTCTCCTGACGGCGTGCGGAAGGTGCCCCGCCCCGATGCTGAAGAAATCGCCGTCGCCGCCGATGGCCACGACTGTGAGCTCTGGATTGGCCAGTTTAGCTCCCTGAGCCATGAGCACGGCGCGCCCGTGAAGGCTGTTGAAGCCGTAGGTGTCTATGTAGCCAGGTATCCTCGACGAACAACCGATTCCGGAGACTACCAGGGCCTGGTGCCTCGGTATCCCTAAATTGGGCAGGACGCTCCTGGTGAGCGCGTTGAGGAGGGCATAGCCACCGCAGCCCGGACACCAGACCGGCGTTACGTCCGTCCTGTATTCGGCTTCTCTGCTCATCTTGCTAATTGTGCTATTGGCCCCGATAGTTCTGTCCCGCTGAAACCCAGACCTCCTGCCCTGGCATAGCTTCGGGTGTCGGAGGGCAAGTCTATTTGGGAACGCAGATAACGATGGAACTGACCGGAGTAATTCATTTCCACTACCAGAAGTTTCTCCAGCGAACCCACAAAGCTAACCAGTCTGTGGGGCAAGGGATGAATAAGCTCCGGTATGCAGACCTTGACCTCGTCCTCCAGCCGGAGGTCCTTCACAGTTTCCAGGACAACCTGGGCGGAAGACCCAAAGGCCACTATGCCTTTTCTTGCTTCTTCCTTCCCAAACACCGCGACTAATTCATGCCTGTCGCGGAGCGGCGCAAGCTTCTGCCATCTTTTCTCGTGCATGCGCTGCTGTGTGGCATAATCGAAGGCAGGCCTTCCCTTCTCATTGTGGGTGAGACCCGTAGCTTGATAGATGAATCCTTGGTCGCCCGCAGACGCCATGGGCGAAATATGGTCCTCGGTCGGTTCGTAACGCCGGTATTGCTCCCGATATTCATCGCCAGGCTTTTTTCTCGGGGCCACTACGTAGTCTTTTGTCAGAAAATCGCTACTGGCCGCCACCGTAGTCTGTCCCAGCACCTGATCGGAAAGAACGATGACCGGGGCCTGATAGTATTCGCTTATGCTGAAGCCTTCTATTAGCAGCCGGTAGCATCCTTCCATGTTGTAGGGCGCGATGACCACTCTGGGGGCATCGCCGTGTCCGCCGTAGATTACGTGATTAATATCTGATTGTTCCGATTTGGAAGGAATGCCTGTGGCAGGCCCGCATCGCTGGACATCGACAATCACTACTGGGATTTCGGCGCTGGAGGCCAGACCCATCATCTCGGTCATCAGGTCCAGTCCCGGCCCGGTGGTAGCGGTCATCGACTTCGCACCGGTCAAGGAAGCCCCGAGAGCCAGTCCGATCGCGGCGATCTCATCCTCGGCTTGAAGGAAAACTCCGTTTCCATGATTAAGGCGCTCCTGCATTTCTTCCATGATCTCGGATGCGGGCGTAATTGGATAGCCGAAAAAGGCCCGGCAGCCGGCGCGGATTGCACCTTGGGCCATGGCCCCGTTGCCATGAAGGACCACTTTGGCTGAAGGGTCTCTCGGGGCTGACAGTTTTAGCTCTGTGAAAGGGAATTCTGGTAATAGGCGCTTGCCAGCGCTAAAAGCCGGGCCGTTTCTTTCCAGCAGGGCCGATGCGTCGTCCTGGACCGCGGCAGCTTTGGAAAGACTCTCGGGGAGGGCCAGAACCCTCTCCAGTAGGCCCAGAGCCACGATGTTTTTGGCCTTGGGTGCGCCGGTCACGTCCTTACTTGTTTCGGAAAAGCCGACCTGAAAGGATTTCTCGGGCAGAGTGATGCTTTCCTTTGGGGGAGGCTGATCGTAGAAGAGGACAGTGTTGATTCCCAGCGGCAATTCT
>Ga0172366_10001776_pt1 | contig 16826 bp, 9 predicted proteins | sample LakKivSesite69cm_FD_114533 | JGI IMG/M metagenome (GOLD analysis project Ga0172366, IMG submission 114533) | Sediment microbial communities from Lake Kivu, Rwanda - Sediment site 69cm | ecosystem: Environmental > Aquatic > Freshwater > Lake > Sediment | place: Rwanda: Western Province, Lake Kivu... | reverse complement strand
TTATTCAGCTATCACACAGTCAACCCCAATAACACAGAAAAGGGATTTACCATTTATGCGCATTGCCATTATTGCTCCAGGAAGTCGCGGGGATGTTCAACCCTACATTGCTTTGGGAAAGGGCTTGGAAAAGGCCGCTCACGTTGTGCGACTGGTGACCCATCAAAACTTTGGAATGCTAGTCAATCTGTTGTTATCCCCTTCTTTGGTGATCAGCCATTTTGGGGGCAGCGCATAGCGGAACTAGGGGTTGGGCCAGAACCTATTCCACGTCGGAAACTAACGGTTGAGCGACTTGCGCAAGCTATTCAAAAGGCAGTGACAGATCAAGCGATGCGTCAGCGTGCAGCCAATCTGGGATCGAAAATCCAAGCGGAAGATGGGATCGCACGCGCAGTTGCCGTAGTACAGCAGATCGAAAAACGTGGGGCTGCCTAACCGGCGCAGAACCCGACCGCCCTGTCGGGCGTGGTGTGCCGGCGGTTTTTCATGTTCGGGGTCTCGTGCCCATCCTGCCGGCCGCTCTCACTGTCGTCACCCTCCAGGGCCTAACCGCCTGCAAACCGCGCTCCCAGAACATCCCTGGCGTGACCTCGCGCGTGCAGCCCGGTGCCCGCAGGCAGGTGCTCACCGACGTGGCCGCCACCATCCGGGACCACTACGCCGACCGGGAAGTCGGCGACACCCTAGCGGCCACGCTGATGCACTTCCAGGATGTCCTCTGCCGCGAAGCGTAGCCCACACTGGGCACAACGGCCTGATCGCTCGGTTTGATGAGCGTCTTGATGCCTGGCGGCCGAAAAACGGGCTGCGCCAGACCGTCACACCGGTCGGAGAGTTGCCTGGTCTGGTACCTGACCTGCCCCAAAGCCGTTCACCCCGGGCCGGATGACGCTTCACGTGCACGGATGGGCTGCCCCTGGCTCAGTCCGCGACGCGTTTCCCCAAGCGTTGTTTTGCCTTAATCCCCCAGTGGGAGTACAATATCAGTTACAGACCAATTCACTTACCCCTATAGCAGGCAAGAAAGGATTACTCTCAAAATGAGAGGCTACAATCTCAAAAGATTGTTGGTAAGTATAGGCGTGTTATTTGCAGCGATCATTTGGATGAATGTCACTTTTGAACAAAATGTTACTGCCCAAATCGTTGTCGGTGGACCAATTACCCAGAATACTACCTGGCAGGGTGAGGTTTTGGTTACCAACAGTGTGATAGTGGAATCTGGCGTCACGTTGACGATACTACCAGGTACACGTGTCAAATTTCAACATTATCGTGGCTATCGTGAACCAGAGCGACGGTTGAGTATGCAGGTTGAGGGATCAATCGTCGCCATAGGTACTGCCGCCCAACCAATCTACTTTACCTCCGATGCTACCGATCCTCAAAACGGCGATTGGTCAATGCTCCGTCTAGTGTCGCCCACTGGGCCAACGCGCTTCCACTATTGTATTTTTGAGTTCGCGCAGCATGGGTTGAATGTTTGGCAAGCATCACCCGAGATAGTCCATAGTGTCTTTCGCTGGAATAATTGGGAAGGAGTCTATTTCGAGTCATATAGTCAACCCACTTTTGATTATTGCCAGATATATGAGAATGGTTACAATGGCTTGGCTGCTGAACAATCCAACACCATCATCATGGATTATTGCGAAATCTGGCGCAATGGGACGAACGGTGTCCACATTGACAACTCAACAGGTGAAGTGCGTCGGTCACGGATACACGACAATCAAGCCAATGGATTATCGGTAGATGATAGTGGTACGTTGCGAGCTTTAGGGGACGCCATTTATGATAACCAAAGTTGTGGCATCGGTGTCGGTGAGGGAAGCAATACCGTACAGGTTAGTAATCTGAGTATCTATGGCAACGCTGGCGAAATCTGTGGTAGCTATGCCACCATTACTTCTTCTTATTACCCCCCTACCTCCATAGATATTGGTTTCGTACCTGAGCAATCCTACGCATTAGGTTATATCCCTGGCGACCAGGGACTTGATGGATATATGTATGTTTATCCTGACGACGAGACGCGCCATATCGTGCGTAAGATAGGCACAGGGTTGGGGCTTACCTGATCTTATGAATGAGCAGATGCCCGCTTACCGCAACCCGGCGTTGCCCATCGAGCAGCGCGTAGCCGATTTATTGAGCCGGATGACGCTTGAAGATAAAGTCGCCCAGGTACACCGCGTCATCTGGGAGGAGTTGGACTTCCTGGGCGAGGACGTAGCCTTGCTGGATGCCGAGGGCAACCTGGCCTCTGCCGGGGCTACTCGGCACCTCGCCCACGGCGTCTCCGGTTTTGGGCGGATCAGCCTCAAACGCACACCCCGCGCGGCGGCAGCTTTGACCAACGCGCTCCAGCAATATCTGCGACAGCACACCCGCCTGGGTATTCCGGCCCTGTTCAACGAAGAAGGGCTGCACGGGCTGATGGCTTACCGTGCGACCAGCTTCCCGCAGGCCATCGCACTCGCCAGCACGTGGGACCCGGCGCTGGTCGAGCAAATCTTCACCGCCGCCGCCCTGGAAACGCGCACACGCGGCAGCAACTATGTCTTCACGCCGGTGCTCGACGTGGCGCGCGATCCGCGCTGGGGCCGTACGGAGGAGACCTTTGGCGAGGACCCGTATCTCATCGCGCGGATGGGTGTCGCTGCAATCCGCGGCTTGCAGGGCAATGGTCCATGGATAGACAAACGCCACGTCATTGCCACTGCCAAGCACTACGCGGCCCACGGGCAGCCGGAAGGCGGCACCAACTCTGCGCCTGCCAATTTCTCCGAGCGCATCCTGCGCGAGCAGTTATTTCCGCCGTTCGAGGCCGCCGTGGTCGAGGCCAACGTCGGGAGTGTGATGGCCTCCTACAACGAAATAGACGGCATCCCCGCGCACGTCAACGTCTGGCTGCTGCGCGACGTGCTGCGCCGCGAGTGGGGCTTCCAGGGCTTCGTCACCTCTGATGGAGGCGGGGTGGATCAACTCGTCAGCCTGCACCACGTCGCCGCCGACAAGGCCGAGGCCGCACGCCGGGCGCTCCAAGCGGGCGTGGATGTCGAGCTCGGCAGTTGTTACGCCACCTTGGCCGGGCAGATTCAGGCGGGATTGATCGCCAAAGATACGCTGGACGTTGCTGTTGCCCGCGTGCTGCGCGCCAAATTCCGGCTGCGTCTTTTCGACGACCCTTACGTGGACCCAGATGAGGCCGAGCGCGTCAACAATTGCGCGGAACACCGGGCACTCGCCCTCAAGGCGGCACACGAGGCCATCATCCTGCTCAAGAACGAGGGAAACATGCTGCCGCTCGACCTGCGGCAGATCAAACCGGGTGTACTCATCCGCACCATCGCCGTGATCGGCCCCAACGCTGCCGACCTGCACCTGGGCGGCTACAGTTGGGACCCCGGACGCGGCGTCACTGTGCTGGAAGGCATCCGCGCCAAAGTGGGCAGTGCAGCAGAGGTGCGCTACGCCGAAGGCTGCCGCATCACTGAGCCGCCTAACGATTGGCGGGCGTGGTGGGAGGACGACGTCATCGCGCCGGATCCTGCCGCAGACGCCGCGCGCATCGCCGAGGCCGTGCACGCGGCCGAGGCCGCCGACGTGGTGCTGCTCGTGCTCGGTGAGAACGAGGCCACCTGCCGCGAGGGCTGGTCGCAGGAGCACCTGGGCGACCGCGACACGCTCGACCTGCCCGGGCGGCAGGAGGAACTGGCGCGCGCGGTAGTTGCGACGGGCAAGCCGGTCGTCGCGCTGCTCATCAACGGGCGCCCCCTTTCGGTCAACTATCTCACCGCGCGCGTCCCAGCCATCCTGGAAGGCTGGTACCTGGGACAAGAAGGCGGCACTGCGGTCGCCGACGTGCTGTTTGGCGACGTGAATCCCAGCGGCAAACTGCCGATCACCTTCCCGCGCTCAGTGGGGCAGATTCCGGCCTATCACTACCACAAGCCATCGGCCAGGCGCGGTTTTCTGTTTAGCGACATCGCGCCGCTGTTTCCCTTCGGCCACGGGCTGAGTTACACCACGTTTGCGTACGCCAACCTGCGCGTGGAACCCGCGCGCATCGGCGTGGGAGGCACGGCGACCGTGAGCGTGCAAGTGACCAACACAGGCCAGCGCGCCGGCGACGAGGTGGTGCAGCTCTACCTGCGCGACCAGGTCAGTTCGCTGACACGCCCGGTCAAGGAGCTGAAGGGGTTTGCACGCATCACCTTGCAGCCCGGCGAGACGCGCACTGTGACGTTCACGCTGACACCCGGGTCGCTTGCCTTCCTGGACGCGCAACAGGAGTGCGTCGTCGAGCCGGGGCTGTTCGACGTGATGGTGGGCAGCAGTTCAGTGCATGTGCAGACGGTGACGTTGGAAGTGGTATAGAGAATGGCTGCTAGGGTGTTGGCGCTGTTGATCGTGGTCGCGTTACTGGCGACGGCCTGTGGCAGTGCGCGAACGGTTGTCTCCCCCGCACCGACTGGACTGCCCAGGGAATCAGTCGCCGGGACCGAACCTCCTTCCGTCGGCAGACCATCGTCTCGGCCCGTGGGAAGCTCAGGACAGGCCATCGCGTTCAAGCGCCTGACCCTCGAAGATGGCCTGTCGCAGAGTACGATCAACTGCATTGTCCAGGACGCGCAGGGATTCATGTGGTTCGGCACCCAGGACGGGCTGAACCGCTACGATGGCTACGAGTTCAAGGTCTACAGGCACGATGGCGGCGACCCCCGCTCCGAGAACCCCCACAGCTTGAGCAACAACTACATCTTGGGCTGCGAGCGCGACCGGCGCGGCGTGGTGTGGGTCGTCACCCGCGATGGCACGCTGCACCGGGTTGAGCCAGAGACCGGGCGCTTCATCCGCTACACCCTGGCGTTGGAGGACCCGTTCCAACAGATGGGGGCTGGCGCTGGTGAGTTCACTACCCTCCACGGCGATGCGCAGGGGCGGCTGTGGATCGGGACCTTTGGCGATGGGCTGGTGCGCTACGACCCGAAGGAGGACAGCTTCACTACCTACCGGCACGACCCAAGCGATCCCACCAGCCTGAGCCATCGGGTTGTCTACCAGGTCTACGAGGATCGCGACGGCGTGCTCTGGGTGGGCACGGAGGGTGGTCTCAATCGCTACGATCCGGAAAGCGACAGTTTCGTGCGCTACCCCTACCGCGATTTTCCGCCCGGCGGCTACCAGTACGACCCTCCGGTCCACGGCTACGACCCGGCGTTTCAGCCCGACAACCCTCACGCGCTCGCCAGTCCGGCGGTCACTTACCTCCTTGAAGACCGGGAGGGGAGGCTGTGGGTTGGGACGCGGTACGGCGGGCTGAATCAGCTCGACCGCGAGAGCGGCCGGTTCACGTCCTATCCCTACGATCCAGCGTACGCGCCGCAGGACCCCAACACCTTCTCCGGGAACTCGGTGCGGGAGCTGCTGGAGGATCGCCTGGGCCACATCTGGGTTAGCTCCGCTGATTGGAACGTGGACGAGACGCGCACGTATGCCCGATTAGGGCTCGAGCGGCTCGACCCGGGGACGGGCACCATCACGAGGTACGAAGCCGACCCGGACGATCCCTGCAGCCTCCCTCACCAGGCTGTGTTCCGCATGTTCGAGGACAGTCGAGGGACGCTCCTGTTTCACACCTTTGGCGGTGGGCTGGAGGTATACGATCAGTCCACGGGCTGCTTCGTGCATCATGGCCACGATCCCGATGATGCGCAGAGCCTCAGCGCTGATGATATCACGCACTTCTACGAGGATGAGGCCGGCGGCCTGTGGATTGGCACAGAGATGGGGGGGATCAATCACTACGATCCCACCTGGGCCAAGTTCCCCTCCTATCGCGTCAGCGCCACGGGCGGTGAACGCCTGAGCAACAACTCGATCTGGCGCATCGCCCCCTCGCCGGACGGGCTAGATGCCGATGGACACGCACACGTGCTGTGGGTCTCTACCTTCGCTGGGGTGAATCACTGGGAGCGCCGCACCAACAGCTTTACTTTCTACGAGATCGACCCCAGACTTCCCGATACACTTGCGTACGCTATCTTCGAAGATGTGGAGCGACAGACGCTCTGGCTGGGCACGACCATGGGGCTGGAGCGGGCGGAACTCCCTGCCGATAGCTCGGCCGCGCCTGAAACACTCGACTTTACCCGCGTCCTTACCCGCTCCAGCGCCTCTATGGGGCTGGTGCTCGACCTGCACCCTGCCGGAGGTGATCAGTTGTGGTTGGCACAGTATCAGGTGGGCCTGAGCCGCTTTGACCTGGCAGCGGAGGAGATCGTTGCCACCTACCGACATGATCCTGACGATGAGCACAGCCTGGGCGACGACCGCGTGACGGGCATCTTCCCGGGGCAGGATGGAGCCCTCTTCGATGGGACGCTCTGGCTGGTGACCAGGAGCGGCATTGACCATTTCGATCCGGCGACGGAGACGTTCACACACTATCTCCACGATCCCGACAATCCTCAAAGCGTGGCGGAGCGGGTGTTTACGCTCTACCAGGACAAAGCAAGTATAGTCTGGCTGGGCACGGATGGCGAGGGTTTGCAGCGCTTCGACCCCGCGACGGGTCAGGTGACGATCACCTACCAGGAAGAGCACGGCCTGCCCAACAACGTGGTGTACAGCATCCTGCCGGACGAGGCAGGACAGTTGTGGCTCAGCACCAACAAGGGCCTGGCCAGGTTCGATCCCGAGGCCGAGACCTTCCAGAGCTACGCGTCCCAAGACGGGCTGCAGAGCAACGAGTTCAACCTGGGAGCGCAGTTCCGCGCGCCGGATGGCGAGTTGTTCTTCGGGGGGGTCAACGGGATCAACGCCTTCTATCCGCAGGAGATCGCACCCAACCCCTACGTGCCGCCCATTGTCATCACAGGGATCCTCCTGGGGCCGCCCAGGCCGCCCCGTGGAGCTGGCACGCCAGGCGGTGCGTCCCCAGGCGAGGGTAGCGAGACTGTCCTGGAGGCAGCGCCCAACTTCACCCAGCAGATCGAGCTATCTTACCGGGACCGCATTCTCTCCTTTGAGTTCGCCGCACTCCACTATGCCATCCCGGAGCGCAACCAGTACGCTTATCTGATGGAGGGCTTTGACAGGGACTGGAACTATGTGGGCAACCGGCGATTTGCCACTTATACGAATCTGCCGCCGGGCAGATACACCTTCCGCGTGAAGGGTTCAAACGGCGACGGCGTTTGGAATGAACGCGGCGCTTCGTTGGCCGTGACCATCATGCCACCCTTGTGGGCCACGTGGTGGTTCCGTGGTATCGTGGGCCTGCTACTGGTAGGAGGCGCCGTGGCCGGGTATCGCCTGCGGGTCAGAAGCATCGAGGCGCGGAATCGCGAGCTGGAGCGGCAAGTAGCGGAGCGAACTGAAGAACTGGCGGCGGTCAACGCCATCGCGGCGACGTTGAGCCGCTCGCTCGACCTGGATGACGTGCTGGCCGACGCCCTGGACAAGACACTGGAAGTGATGAGCATTGAAGCGGGGGGAATCTATCTGCTGGACGAGGAAACCGGTGTGCTAACCATCGCCGCCCAGCGAGGATTTAGTCCCACGTCGGTGGCCGAGATCGACAGGCTGAAGATGGGCGAGGGTTTCTCGGGACACGTGGCTCAGGCTGGTGAGGCTCTGGTCGTGAGAGACGTGTCGGAGGATCCCCGCCTGACCAGGATCGCGGTACAGGAGGAGGGGCTCCGCTCCCTGGCCGTCGTCCCGCTACGGGCGAAGGGCAGGGTCCTGGGTACCCTGTTCGCGGCCACGCGGGGAACCCGCGAGTTCACCGACCGAGAGGTGCAGTTGTTGACCTCTATCGGCCATCAGATCGGGGTGGCCGTCGAGAACGCGGGCCTTTACGAGGACACCAGAAGCCGACTGGCGCAGCTTACAGCCCTGCAGGAGACCACCACGGCCGTGACCGGTACGCTGGAGCTGGAGAGACTCTTGCGCTTGATCGTGGAGCAAGCCACCAACCTCCTGCAGGCCGATGGAGGGATTCTCAACCTGGTTGATTGGGAGGCCCAGCAGGACGAAGTTGTCGCTGCCGCCGGCTCGGCTGCCTTTACGATAGGGCATCGCTCGTCCCTGGGAGGTAGCCTCTCGGGCTGGGTGGCTCTTCACAAACAGCCGGTTGTGTCGAACGAGCTTCAAGCGGACAGCCGAGTGGATAGATCCGCACTTGTATGGCACGAGATGGAGATGGGGAGGCCCGTCGAAAACGCCGCCGCCGCACTCTTGACTATCAAGGGCCAGGTTATGGGTACCCTGGTGCTCCTGGACAAGCAGGGCGGACACGGGAGCTTTGACCAGAGCGATCTGGATCTCCTACAGGCCTTCGCCAACCAGGCAGCCACGGCCATTGAGAACGCACGGCTCTTCGAGGCCGAGCAGCGACGGGCGGAGCAGTTCCGCGTCATCAGCGACATGGGTCGCCACATCACCTCCATTCTCACTGTCAATGAGTTGCTGGAGGAGATCGTGCGCCTGGTAAAGAAGACCTTCGGCTACTATCTGGTCACTGTGGGCTTGATCGAGGGAGATGAGATTGTCTTCAAAGCGGGGGCCAAGACCGATTGGCCTGAAACCCAATTCCTGCCGCCGCCACTCAAACTTGTCCTGAGCGAAGCCGAAGGAGTGGGCGGGAAGGGGATCACGGCCTGGGTGGCCGCCACCGGAGAGTCCCTCCTGGCGCCGGATGTGAGCCGGGAGCCGCACTTTCTCCTCCTTCCCAATTCAAGCGAGACCCGCTCAGAGCTGGCCGTGCCCTTGAGGACGAAGAGCGGGGTCATCGGCGTGCTGAACGTCGAGAGCGATCAGTTGAACGCTTTCGACGAGAGCGACATGAAGATGCTTGAATCTCTGGCCAACCAGGCCGCCATTGCCATCGAAAACGCCCACCTCTACGAACAGGCCCGGCGGTTGGCCGTGGTCGAGGAGCGCCAGCGGCTGGCCCGCGAGCTGCACGATTCGGTGACTCAGGCACTGTATGGCGCGACCCTGTACGCCGAGGCGACGGCGCGCCAGCTTGCGTCGGGGCAGGTGGAACTGGCTACCGAGCACCTGCGCGAGTTGCGAGACACGGCCCAGGAGGCGCTGCGGGAGATGCGCTTGCTCATTTTCGAGCTGCGCCCCTCTGCCCTGGAGAGCGAGGGGCTGGTGACCGCCCTGCGGGCGCGCCTGGAGGCGGTGGAGGAGCGGGCTGGACTGGAGGTCGGTTTCCAGGTGGAGGGAGAGGCGACCCTGCCCGCCGAAATCGAGGAAGGGCTGTACCGTATCGCCCAGGAGGCGCTAAACAACGCCCTCAAGCACGCCCGTGCCCGCAACGTCAGCGTATATTTGAACCGCGGTGGGGAGGCAGTGATTCTGGAGATCACCGACGATGGGATCGGCTTCGATCCCAGCACCGCGGTCGAGGGCAGTGGGCTGGGGTTGGACGGGATGATAGAGCGGGCGGCTCACATGGGAGGAGAGCTGGTACTGGACAGCGAACCAGGAGCAGGAACGAGAGTGCGAGTGGAGGTGCCTCGATGAGGCAGATAGACGATATGAGGCAGACAAACGACGTCCGTGAGTCAATTCGCGTGTTGATCGTGGACGATCACGTCATCGTCCGCAAGGGCATCCGTGCGCTACTAGCGACCGAGGAGGGGATTGAGGTGGCCGGCGAGGCACAAGACGGTCAGGAGGCGTTGGAGAAAATCAGGGCCTTACGCCCCGACGTGATCCTGTTGGATCTGCTCATGCCCAGGATGGACGGCATCGAGGTGACGCGCCGGGTCATAGTGGAGGATCCCCAGGCGCGGATCCTGGTGCTGACCAGCTTCGCCGCCGATGACAAGGTCTTTCCAGCTATCAAGGCTGGCGCGTTGGGCTATCTGCTGAAGGATACGGGGCCGCAGGAGTTGGTGCGCGCCATCCGTCAGGTCCACCGGGGCGAGTCATCGCTTTCGCCAGCGATCGCCCGCAAGGTGCTTCAGGAGCTATCTCGCCCATCAGATCGGCCGCTGACGCCGGAGCCGTTGACGGAGCGCGAGGTGGAGGTTCTGCAGGTCCTCGCCAGGGGGAAGAGCAATCAGGAAATCGCCGATGAGTTCGTGATCAGCGAGGCCACGGTGCGCACGCACGTGAGCAATATCCTGGGCAAGCTGCACCTGGCGAGCCGCACCCAGGCCACGCTCTACGCCCTGCGGGAGGGACTGGCGTCGCTTGATGATGCGTCACCTGGTGATGCGTCACCTAGTGACAGGGATGTGGTCGTGCAATAGGGTTAGGGGGCTCTCTTGCAGAGAGCAGGTACGACGTTTGTTGTAGATGTCATACGATCAACGTGGAGAAGGACTGTCCCCGGGACGGCCCTTTCTGCGTATGGCGAATCCTCCGTTCTTCCGATGACAGTGGTGCCCCTATCGGGTAAGCTGTAAGGGACAGCTAGATCATCGAAAAGGGGAGCAATGCAGAATGCTATACGAGTGTTGATCGCCGACGATCGCTCCCGATCTCGGGATGGGTTGAGAGCTTTGCTGGTCACCTGGCCGGGGGTGGAAGTCGTCGCCGAGGCAACCGATGGGCGGGAGGCAGTGCGGCTGGTGGAGGAACGTCGGCCTGACGTGGTGCTGATGGATGCCCGGATGCCAGCGACGGATGGCCTGGAGGCCACGCGGCTCATCAAGGACATGTGGCCGGAGGTCAAGGTCATCGTGTTGACTATGTATCCTTCTTATCGGGCTGATGCCCTGGCTGCCGGCGCCGACGCCTTCCTGGTCAAGGGATGTCCGCTCGAGGAACTCTTGGAAGCGATGTTGGGTCACTAGGGAGGTGGCCGAATGGAGAATATGGACACAAAGCTTATCGCACGTTTTGCCATCCGTGAGACCATGGGGATTGTCTTCATGGGCGTGGCTCTGTTCTGGTCAGCCGGCCGGATTGACTGGTGGCCTGCCTGGGCACTGATTGCTGTGATGTTGGCCTGGATCACGGCGACGGCCATCGTTATCTTGCGCTTCAATCCAGATCTGCTGGCTGAGCGCCTGGGGCCTCGCCGGGGGGGCAAACTTTGGGACACAGCCATCATGAGCATCGTGGGCCTCTCGGGACTGGCGCGGTTGATCGTCGCTGGACTTGATCAGCGCTATGGCTGGACGGGCGGCTTTCCTTTGGCTGCTCAAATCGCTGCGTTGGCCGTGTGCGCCCTGGGCTATGCCCTGGGCGTGTGGGCCACAGCCTCCAACGCCTTCTTCTCGCAGATCATTCGCATACAGACCGAGCGTGGCCACACTGTCGCCACAGGCGGCCCGTACCAATATGTGCGTCATCCGGCCTACGTCGGCACGATTCTGTATGAATTGGCCGTGCCAGTTCTGCTCGCTTCTTGGTGGGCCTTGATCCCCAGCGGACTGAACGCAATCCTGCTCGTGCTCCGCACAGCCCTCGAAGACCGCACCTTACAGGCCAGGCTGAGTGGTTACGATGATTATGCATGTCGGGTGCGTTATCGCCTGCTGCCAGGTATCTGGTAGCCAAGTGCCCACAAGAAGCTGTAGGGCGGCTAACCTCGGTGTGGAACCGACGCGGCTATCGCAGCGGTTTGCGGGTTTGGTTGAGATCGTGATACCCACGGTCCCCATCCGTGGGCAAGAATAGAACGGAGGAAAAGTGATGATCGAAAAAGGCGAGGCCAGTCGGAAACCGGTTGGCACCCGCGAATGGTACGATTTCGTCGGCCAGCTCGCGGACGCACTGCCAGGCATGCACATGGGAGCACAGGATGCCACGCAGACGCTGCTGGACATGTGCGATCTCGATGCGACAAGCCGGGTTCTCGACGTCGGCTGCGGTGGCGGGAACACGGCCTGCCTGATTGCCGAGCAGTATGGTTCGCGTGTCCAGGGCATTGACATCTCCGAGGTCATGATCGCCAAGGCCAAAGAGAGGGCGCGCCGGCAGGGGCTGGAGGGCAGCGTTGAATTCCGGGTTGCCGATGCATTCGACCTGCCTTTCGAAGACGGCTCGTTTGACGTGGCGATCGTCGAGTCCGTCCTGACGCCGTTGCCTGGCGACAAGAAACAGGCACTGCTGGAGATGGTGAGGGTCGTCCGACCCGGAGGGCGGATCGGGGTCAATGAGAGCACCATAGATCCATCTGCGCCGGAAGAGTGGCTGGCGCTGCTGGACGAGCATCCAGCCATACACGGATACTTTACACCGCAGACGCTGCGCCGCCTGTTCGAGGAAGCGGGGCTGCGAGTGGTGGAGATGATCGAGGCCCAGTACGTGGCTACCCCGCAGGCGCTCAAGGACATGGGGCTACGTGGCGTGTTGTCCTTCATGATCCGGGCCTATCCCAAGATCCTGCTCCAGTTGCTGCGCGATGCGCGGATCAGGGAAGCCGGCAGGATAGACGACCGGATCACGAAGCGGGGCAAGGAGTACATGGGTTATGTCTTGATCGTGGGGCAGAAACCTGGATAGTGTCGGCCCTGCCAATGTGGGAGTGAGGGTGCTATGAAGGCTCGCAGGCTGTTTTCCGCAATTGCTTCAATCATCCTGATTGCTTTGAGCGTGGGCGCTTGCGCGGCTCCCAGAGCGCAGTCACCCGCGCGGCCAATCAGGGCAAGTGCGACCCCCACAGCCGTCGCGACCGAGATCGCGCCGTCACCGACCGCTGTGGTCACGATAGCGCCCAGCGAGGCCATCGGCAATCAAGAGTACCTGGAGGTGTTCGAGGCTGTCTGGGATACGGTTGACCGGACGTATTTCGATCCCGATTTCGGGGGCCTGGATTGGGATACAGTTCACGACGAGTACGAACCGCTCATCGCCGCGGCCGAGGATGACGAGACTCTGTACCAACTCCTCAATCAGATGCTGTGGGAGTTGAATGTCTCCCACACCGGTGTGGGCCCCGCAAGCCTGTGGCCGTCCGTCGAGCCGGTCAGCTTTGCAGAGGGGGAGATCGGCATTGATGTACGCTTGCTCGACAGCCGGGCGGTGATCACGCGCGTCGAGGCCGGGTTGCCGGCCGAGGGAGCCGGGCTGCGTCCGGGTTACGTCATCGATAGCATTGACGGCGTCTCCATTGAGCAGATCATCGCAGACGCGCAGGGGCATCTTTCCCCACCCTACAACGAGCAGGGCCGCATTGATGGCCTGACGCGCCGCCTCCTGAGCCTGATCTACGGCGATCCTGAAACCTGCGTTGCGCTCGCCTACCTGGACGAAAACGATGAACTGCACGAACAATGCATCGCGCGCACCCGGCGCCAACGGATAGCGCCCTTTGCGGGGATCCCCTTGCCGCCTGCTTATCTAGAGTTCGAGAGCGGGCGTTTGGAGAATGGCATTGGTTACATTCGTTTCAACACGTTCCATCCGGATTTGATCCCGGACATGGTAGAGGCCGTTGCGGCGCTGCAGGATGCTCCCGGGATGATCATTGACCTGCGCGGTATCCCTGGGGGCGACGGCCATACCGGGGAGCGGCTGGCAGGCCAGTTCCTTGACGAGCGCGCCTTGTTTGGCAGCCTCAGAACCAGGACGGGAACCTCGGAATGGTATGTGACTGGCGAAGGCGTCTACGATGGCCCGGTCGTAGTCCTGATCGACGCGCTGAGCTATTCATGTAGCGAGTGGTTCGCCTCGGGCATGCAGGCTGTTGGCCGGGCGGTGATCGTGGGCGAGCGCAGCCCCGGCGGGGTAACCGCCATGAACGCGGCAACTTTGCCCAACGGTGCCAGGCTGGGGTATCCCGTCGCTCAGCTCCTCGCGCCGGATGGCACGGTTCTGGAGGGCTACGGCGTCATCCCAGATATCACCGTGACCCTGGAGCGTAGCCAGCTTCTGGAGGGGATCGATGCCCAACTGCAAGCTGCGATCCATTACATTGTCGAGACCGTACGATGAAGCACGCACCCTAAGCGACAGACCTGCCAGGCCTCCAGGACCTGGCAGGTCTTCAGAGTCCAGCCTCACCGTCATGATGCGACAGAAGAGCGATCCCATGGTGATGGCTGGCCCGTCGTTCCAGGTGACGCAGCCAGAATCGGGAGGGTGATAAGATGAAGGGAGTCGCCGCTTATCCCATGAACGAGAAAACGAAAATCACCCTGACCCCCGAGCAGGAGACCCTGCTCATCCCACTCTATGCCAAGGCGCAGCCTGGGAACCCTCTGTTTTTCGATCCCCAGGCCCAAGACATCCTCAACCGGGTGGATTACGATTTCACCCGGCTGCGCGTGCCCTACAAGACGGTCGTACTGGTTTGCCAACGGGCGAAAAAGCTGGACACCGTTACGCACGACTTCCTGGCCGAGCACCCCAGTGGGGTGGTACTGCACCTGGGCTGCGGATTGGACGGACGTTTTTGGCGGGTGGACAACGGTGAGGTTGATTGGTACGACCTGGACATGCTGCCAGTCATCGAGCTCCGCCAGCGGTTCTACCCGGTGCATGAACGCTACCATCTGATTGCCTCATCGGTAACTGACCTGGAATGGATGGCGATGGTCAGGGCAGCCGACCGACCTGTGCTGATGGTTGCGGAGGGATTACTGATGTACTTGAGCGAGGCTGACGTCAGGCGCTTACTGCTCCAGTTACGGGAGACTTTCCCGGGCTGCCGGCTAATCGCTGATGTTTTCAGCCGGATGACGGCCCGTTCGGCAACACAACACCCTTCGCTAAAGCGTACTGGAGCATCCATTGGCTGGGGCATTGATCACCCCTCCGAGATTGAGGCCTGGTCGCCAGGCATCCACCTCATAGAGGAGTGGTTTTTCACCCAGGATCCCGATCTGGATCGTCTTAGCCTAGGTTACCGCCTTGCTTATAAGCTGACCGGGGCTTTTAAGATGGTGCAGCGAGCACATCGGATCGTTTACTATCAACTGTGAACCTTATCAGGAGGAATGATAAGCGGGCCGACCCAAAAAGCGGGAGGTAGGAAAGTGAGAAGGAATCTGCATCTTGGTGTTGTGGCGCTCGTTCTGCTGCTTGCCAGTTGTGGGCAGCCAGTTGCATCCCCAATCACTAGCCTTGAAGAGAGAATCCGCAGCGTTGAAAACGGGTTGCTCCTCACGCAGACAATTGCCGAGCGGATGGAATACCATAACGTGCCCGGCGTCAGCATCGCCGTCATCAACGGTTTTGAGATCGAATGGGCCAAAGGTTACGGAGTCTTGGAGCTCGGAGGCCACGAACCCGTCACACCGGATACGCTCTTTCAGGCTGCCTCCATTGCCAAGCCAGTCACCGCTGTGGCAGCGCTGCATGTTGTGGAACAAGGACTCCTCAACCTGGACGAGGATGTCAACGGCCAGCTCGTATCCTGGCGGATCCCTGAGAACGAGTTCACCGCACGAGCCGATGTGACCCTACGCCGCTTGTTGAGCCACACTGCTGGCGTGAACCAGGGCTTATATAGAGGCTACGCCCCCGGTGAACAGGTGCCCACGATGCAACAGGTTCTGGATGGGGAACCGCCGGCCAATTCTCCGCCCGTCCGGGTTGTCCGAGTCCCAGGGACGGCAGAGCACTACTCGAACGGTGGCTACCTGGTTGTGGTCCAGCTTCTCGAGGATGTCCTCGGCAAGCCGTTCTCAGAGATCGTGGAGGAAGCTGTTTTTGCCCCCATCGGCATGACGTCCAGCACCTTTGAGCAGTCGCTCCCCGAGGAGCTTAAAGCCAGAGCCGCCACAGCGCATGGTTGGGACGTCCAGGCGTGGCGTGAGAGCCCTGGTCTGGTCGCTCCGGGGAAGTGGCATACCCAGGATGTGGGCATGGGAGGGCTGTGGACCACTGCCCCTGACTTGGCCCTGCTCGCCATTGAGGTCATGCGGGCTTACGCGGGAGAGTCCAACACCGTTCTTTCCCAGGATATGGCCAGACTCATGCTCACGCCTGTGGCTGAGGATATCCCCCTGCAGGAGCCTTTCGACGCCGACCAGGCCCTGGGGTTCTCTCTGCTACACCTGGGGCAGGAGAGCTGGTTCATTCATTTCGGCGGGTCTTTTCCCGGGTACATATCGGTCCTCATAGCCCAGCCCGAGCGAGGATTTGGTGTTGTCGTGATGACAAATGCCTGGAGCGGGTATGAGCTCATCTGGGAGATTCTCTACAGGGTCTTCTATGCGTATGGGATCTTGCCCACGGCAGGTCAGGTTCTCAGCATGGGATACAGTCTGCTGCTGTTCTTAACGGTGTTTGCACTCTGGCCTGTGGGCTATGTCGTCCGCAGGATCCGCACTCGAGAACTTGGGCATGCAGAGACCAGGCACAAACAGGGGCAAGTCGCCACGATTGCCCGCGTCGTGGCCATGATGACGGTGACCGCGATTGTGGTGCTCACGTTTCTCTATCGGGGACCGCTGGGTGGCACCCTTGTGCATTCCCTGGATAGGGGCGAGACGCCTTTGACCAAAGCCCTGTTGGGCTTGTTCTTCAGCACACCGATCGTCTTGGTGGTCTTGGCCGTACTGGTATGGAAAAACCGTTATTGGTCCGTCCAGGAGCGGGTGCAATACACGCTTGTCACGCTGGGGGCGCTGGTTGGTATCTATGTGTTGCGGGATCTGTGGAGGCACGACGCGTTCCTGTTTCTTCCACAAGTTCCTGAAGGCGACTACATCGGCTTTGTCGAGAACTTTACTTTCTATGCACTCCTATGGCTAATGGTGGGCGTCGGCTGCATCGTCGTCAAGTTCTCGTCAGATAACCTTGGTGTGAAAGCAGATCAGGAATTGTACACGATCGAGCATCCTTCGTCGCGAAACCCGGCGGTGGCCGCTGCGCCAATCGTTAGCGCGCTCAAATCGGAG
>Ga0172366_10001775_pt1 | contig 16830 bp, 14 predicted proteins | sample LakKivSesite69cm_FD_114533 | JGI IMG/M metagenome (GOLD analysis project Ga0172366, IMG submission 114533) | Sediment microbial communities from Lake Kivu, Rwanda - Sediment site 69cm | ecosystem: Environmental > Aquatic > Freshwater > Lake > Sediment | place: Rwanda: Western Province, Lake... | reverse complement strand
GCGGAGCGACTGTACCGCCTGGTAAATCTTCCGGGACAATGCCAGGATGTGCGCCATTGTCAGTTCCGCCGTCGCTATGGTATTTGCATCGGGGGCGTTCATCACCACGATGCCCTGTCTTGTTGCCGCAGGTACGTCTATGTTGTCCACGCCCACGCCTGCCCTTCCTATGACCCTGAGTTTCTTTCCCGCACTTATGACCTTTTCATTGACCTTTGTGCGGCTTCTCACTATGAGCGCGTCAAACCCGCCAAGGCACGCGATGAGTTCCTCCTCGGATGGATTGAGCATTGAAACGACATCAAGGCCGGCTTCTTTCAGCAGGTTTATGGCATCCTCTCCGAACTCTTCCGTCACAAGTATTTTTTCCACTCGCTTTTTCTCCTTTCAATCGCAGGTTATTTTACTACAAAATCCCCTGAAATCAAATCACCATTGTTCTGCAAAGGGGAAAAGAGAATAAATGCGCAGGAAATAGGTGAACTCGGTTTGCAATGCGCCCGGTGACCACGGAGCCGCTGACAGGTTGAGACAGGAGATTCTGGATGCTATAATGAAACCGTCGCAACTTACAGACAAGTTCTGAGTAATCCTTTCGGAGAGAACGGGATTTGCCTCCATGAATTCAAGGGAACGGACAGCCGCCGCTTTTCACAAACAATATACCGACAGGATACCTGTGAACCACCGCGGGTTTTCCTCCCGGATTGCATCCCACATACTCGGCAGGGAAGCGTTTGTGGGGGCGGTATCCAGCAGTGGAGGGAAGCGAAGTCTTTATGGGAAGGATGGCACGCGGAGTACCTGGAACGCTCTTTCAGAGACGCTGTTGACCTGGCATTCGCCACAGGACAGGACCTGGTCAGGACTTCCTACTGGCGGGCACCTGAAAAGCCGACGAGGAAGATAGGCGGATACACCTACCTGTATGAAACCGGCGATGAGAAAGACTGGAGGATTCTCCGCCACTACCCTGACAGCGAACAGACGAATATTTCCCTCCTCCATCCCGAAGAACTCACCTTTGAGAAGATAAGAAATCTTGTAGCGGAAGGCGAGAAACAGATTGATTCATACCAGCCGCGGAGAGAGGATTTTGATTTCCAGATAAGGGCCCAGGAGTTATACGGGAAAGAAAGAGCAATAGAGACAGGGGGTGTCGGCATAGGCATCCCCCATGATTCGGTCTGGCTTGAGGCGCTGCTCCTTGACCCGGGGATTGTGCGTTCCTACGTTGAGCAGCAGGTGATAAGGGCGGAAAAGAATACGAGGTTTTTAAGCGGCTACGGTTTCAAGTATTTCCTTGGCGGAGGGGATTTTGCCTCGGACCAGGGACCGATGTTTTCCCCGAAGGTATTCAGGGATTTGATACTGCCCGGGTTGAAGAAGGTCTCGGCCATATGCCATAAATACGGTGGTTGCCACCTGTTTGCAAGCGACGGCAATCTATGGCCTGTTGCCGGAGCACTGTTTGGAGAATCCGGGATAGACGGTTACTATGAGATAGACCTGAAGGCAGGCATGTCGCTGGAAGAATTGAGACAGGAATATCCGGAATTAACCCTTCTGGGCAATATAAGTTCATGGTCACTGAGCCAGGGGAGCGCTGAAGACGTAAAAAAAGAGGTCTTATCCTGTCTTGAGACGGCGAAAAAATACTGCGGAATAATAGTGGGGTTATCCAACTATGCGCTTCCCGAGACTCCTCTTGAAAACATAGACATGATGCTGGAGTTGCTGAGAAACCAGAATTGAGATCCAGATTTTTCAAACTCGTGAATCGTCTGCCTTCTTTGCACTGCCTGTAAGTACTTGCATATGAAGAAGTTGAGAAATAGGCGTGACAGTTATCTCAGGCAGGTATTTTCCCTGTCCGCTAACTCCGTAACAAACACATTCTAAACTTCGGGAGACGGGGAACACTGTCCCCTTCCACCCTCTGTGATACGGGGTGGCTTTCCCCTGCCTCCCTCAGCAAGAATCTGTAATATTACTCCGTAACGCATCCATGGCAAAACACCTGCCTGTTACAGGCAAAGCGTTATCATGTTATCCAACTCGCACAATGAATTGCGGAACGAGCCAGAATGTAATATAATTTCTCCAAAAAATGTTCTCCAAAAAGACGATAAGAACAGATGAAAAGGGATTCAGCATACTTGAACTGCTGATAGTTCTCCTTGTCTTTTCCCTGCTTCTTCTTCCCACCATGGCATACTTCAACAGGTACCACCGCGCACTGCTTCTTGATACCACGGCGAAAAAAATCGTTGAGGCAGTCGGGCTTGCGAGGGAATGCGCGGTGAACGAAAGGAAGGAATTCTGCGTGGCGTTCGGCGAAGAAGGTTTCAGTGTCCTCAGGGAAAACAGGGAACCCGTGGCAAGAGAGCAGAGATTCCCGGTCAGCGTGACCGTGAAGGAAAAATCCGCCGGTTTTAACCCCGCGGTTCTGAAACCGGACGGCACGGCGCAAACCGCCGGATACCTCTTACTGGCTGATGCGGTTGACGGAAAGGAGATAAAGATTGTCCTGCACAACCTTACCGGCAGGTGTTTCATCTCAAATGATTAGGAAAACAAAAGTGAAAGCAAAAAGGAAGAAATCCGGAGAAAAGATTTTTCACTTTTCACTTCTCATATCTCACCTCTCACGCAATGCAGGGATCACTTTCGTAAGCGTCCTTATCGCTTTTTTCATACTTGCCGTCGGCATCGTCACCATCCTGAAGGTTTATCCTGCCATGGATAATCTTTCCGGAAGGGCGAAAAACTATGTTTCGCTTTCAATGATAGCGGACAGGGTCTTCACGGTCATTGAAAAGGTCTACGGTGATGCGGAAGGACCCTCAGTCCCGTCTTTCATCACCGGCGTTGACGGGGAATTCCCCCGGTACGTTTACTCGGTGTGGATTGAGGAGGAAAAAGAGGGGTTGTACAGGGCCGACATGGAGATTACCTTCATGAAGGAAGGAAAGAGTGAGAGTGAATACTTTCAGGAAAGTTTCCGCCGGAAGTGAGGGCTTTACGCTGCTGGAAACGCTGATAGCGCTTGTGATTTTCTGCGTGGCGGTCTTTTCCGCGCTCACGGTGTTCAGGACTTCGCTGCTGAGGTTTGGCAGGCAATCGGCGGAGAAGAAGATATATTCCGAGGCGTCCCGCACGTTCGGATACATTGAGAGATACCTGTCCTCGGCGATGTGCAACGACATGGATGGGGGCATGAGGATGAATTTCAAAGGGGAAAAAGATAGTGTAAGATTCGTCTCCCCTTTTTCCGAAGGGTCGGAATCCGACCTTGCAAAATTCGCGCTGTATTTTGATTCGGACGAGAGTGCCGTCAAGGTTGCCGTGGAGAGGGTGAGCAGGGCAAGCCCGGATTTCCGCTTCCCCGCAGGTTTTTCCGGGGCGCAGAAGGTCGGAGAAGGGATAAGCGATTTCATCCTCTCGTATTCTGACGGCTCCGCGTGGAAGGACGCGTGGAACACCGGGGAGATGGAGGAACCCGTCCTGCCCCGGTTTGTCATGGTGGAACTCACCTGCTTTTCAGCCAGGATTGAAGGAGAGAGAAGTGAAAAAACTTTCACCAAGCTTATCAGGATTGAGTGACAGGAAAGGCGCATCCGTGATTCTGACATTGATGGTTCTCCTCATCCTGTTTATCTTCACCGCTTCCATGCTTTTCATGTTCAACTGCTGGCAGAAGGCAGCACATAAGATGTATTCGGGCAGGGAGGTGTACAGGTTCGCAAAAACAGGGATGGAATCGGCGATATGGGAGATAGACAATGATAACCTTGAATACGACGCCTTCACCGACCCCTGGCGAACGAAATTCCAGGGGGATGACGTTGACCTCAACGAAGACGGCGTTCCGGATGCCAGATGGCTTGACGTGAAGGACAGGAACGGCGATATCCTGGGCAGGTACGCGGTCCTGGTGGAGGATGAGAGCGGCAAGGTCAACGTGAATTACAACGGCAGCGTTGAAAAGAAGATGGCCTATGACGTTACGGATATTGACATCCTTGGAGGAATAATAGGAAGGGGGTCAGCGGACGGCATCGTGAGATACAGGGAGAAACGGCCATATGTGGAACCTGGCGACGTAAAACTTGTCAGCGGCGTAAACCAGGAAACGTACGACAAGATAGAGAATTACATTACATGTTTCTCCTACGACCTGAACGTCAACAGGGAAGGGAAGCCGAGGGTAAACCTGAACGATGCGCCCTTTGAGACAATCTGCGGGACAATGAAAAACCTGGGTTATTCCAACGGCCTGGCCGCGCAGGTTGCGCTCAACATCACCGCCTACAGGTCAGGCAGCCGGGTGCCACCCATCTACGACCTGAACGGCCGGAAGATTTTCGGAGTGAACAAGACGCCGTATTTCAACGAAGTGGACGCGGTCATGCCCTGGCAGAAGATAATGATGGGCGAAACCATAATACTGAAGGAGGTCGGAGGCCAGTTCGTGGAGTTGTTCAACCCCTATTCCGAGGCGCTTGATATCGGGAACTGGAAGATAACCGGCGTGGTAACGCTTTTTTCCGGCATGTGGAAGGACGTCCTGCAGGAATCCCGCGATATCCTGGACGACGTCACCTCCGGAGAGACCGTCATAGCGCCGGAAAGGATCAGGAGAATAACGGACAACGTGATTGCGGCAAACGTGGTCATACCCCGGGGAAAGAAAATTCCGCCGCGTTCCTGTTTCACGGTCGGCGACCTGATAAGCATAATGATAGTGATTATTCCAGGGGACCCTCCTGTCGCAATCCCTCTCTTCATCCCCATAAGGGAACCTGCCGGCTGCCAGCATTACGAGCCGATTCTTGCGCTGAACCCGGGTTCGCTGGGATTTCTTTCTGATGTGCTTGGCATGATACCGCTCCTTTCCGGACTCGGGCTGGACTGCACGCTGAGGTTGTACGACAGCAGGAACAACCTGACGGAGGAGACCGAGTACATTGTTGACCTTCCAAAAACCTCCGTGCAGAAAAACGACCCGAGGATGTTCGGAACACTTGACTGGTTCCCCGGTCCCCCGACCCCGGGAAGGTGCAACGTGACTTTCCAGCCGTGGATTGGCGGGGAATTCGGCAGGGTTGACTGGCTCTTCAACTGGCCTTCTTCGTTCAACGTGAAAAACGGAAGGTTTCTATCCCTGGGCGAATTGTCTCTCATCCATAAGAAAGAACACTGGAAGACACTGGATTTCTGGGAGCGCGGCTATGACAGGAAACTGCTGGACAGTTTCACGGTGGCGAGAGAGCCGGACAGACCGACCTTCGGCCGCATCAACATAAATACCGCCTCAAAGAGTGTTCTTGAATGTCTGCCCGGGGTTGACGAAAGACTTGCGGGTGCGATAATAGAGGCAAGACCCTGCAAAGATATCTCGGAGGTTCTCGGAATGCATGGGCCCGGGAGCACTCCGGCAGAAGTGCTGGGCAGGGAGATGACAGAGCGCGGGTTTGATTTCAGGGATAACGATTTTGACCTCATGATAGATACTGAAAAGGAAAAGGAATCTATTTTTTCGGGGATAATAAACCTGATAACCGTAAGGAGCAACGTGTTCAAAATAATTTCAGTTGGACAAAAGATGCAGAATGTAAATAATAATGGTAAAATAGAAGAACAGGTTGTGGCTGAGAAAAAAATAATCGTGTGGTATGACAGGAGAAAAAAGAAGGTCGTATACAGAAAAGAGGTACAGTAAGAGGGATACAACATGCTGAAGCTCAGAGTGAAGAAGGTGATGCCGTTCTTGAAGAAGAACAGGAAGGTGATTTTGGCCCTGACTGCCGCGGTTCTGGTCGCAGGGCTGGTGACTTTCCGGATAATTGTCAGAAACAGAAGGGTCATCGCATATGTTGACGGTTACCCGATTACCGTCAACGACATCCTGATTGAAACGGAGTTATCGCCGACGTTCTATAAGGAGACGCTCAAGACCGACCCGAATGCGGTTCTGGATGACTACATCAACCAGATACTCCTTTTCAGGGAGGCGAAGAAGTACGAAAGAGAGTTGAAAAGGGAAGTTGAGAGCAGAATGAGGAATTATTACATGAAACTTCTGACCAAGGAATATGTTGACAGGAAACTGGCCGCAAAGTTAAAAATCACGGATGAGGAGATTGCCGAGTACTACAACGCCCACCTTGACGATTTTGTTATTCCGGAAAGGGTAAGGCTTTTTGAGATAGTTCTTCCTTCCCAGCAGGCGGCGGAGGCCGTGAGGCGCAGGCTGACCCTTGGGGAATCCTTTGAGGAACTTGCGAGGAGGGAATCCATAACCCAGAGCCGCGAGAGAAGCGGCGACCTGGGCTGGATTGACGTCAGGAAACTGGAACCGGAGATAGCCGCCCTCGTCACCAGGATATCGCCGGGCGATGTTCTTGCCAATATCATAAGAACAGAAGTCGGCTACCACATAATCAAACTGGAAAGCAAGACCGAAAAAAGGATGCTCACATTGCAGGAAGCCACTCCCGAGATAAAGAGCATGATGATATCCCAGGGCAAGAAGAGGGAAGTTGACGCGCTCATAGCCAGATTGCGGGAAAAGAGCAAGATACGGGTCTTCCTGGAAAGGGTTGAACTTCTGAAAAAGATTTGAAGGAGAAGGAAAAATGAAAAAGATTATATCGCTGATAACAGTCATTCTGCTGGCGGGAACCGCATATTGCGGGAACATGTCGGTGGTGATGGTCGGCAACAAGGCGATCGTTGAAAGCGACGTGCAGACAAGGATGCGCGAAGAGAACAAGAATTATGACGATGCCCTCCGCGAACTGGTGGTGGAAAAGATGCTTGTCTTCCAGGCAGAGAGGGAGAAGATTGAGGCAACGGCGGATGAAGTTTCTTCGGAGGAAGCGAGGATAAAAAGCAATTTCCCTGACGAAAAGGCCTTTCTTGAAGGGCTGGAAAAGGAAAATATGCCCTACGCCATCTTTCTGAAAAAGATTGAAGATAGCATAAAGGTGAGAAAACTGGTAAGGAAGAATGTTACCGACAGGTTGCGAATAACCATCCCGGAAATCACTGCAAAGATGAAGGAACTGGAAGGGAAAGGGAGTTTCTCCTATAACGTCAGGATGAAGTGGTTTGAAAGTGAACCTGCGGCAGCAGATTTTGCAGATAAATTTGACGCCTCAAAGGAAAACGATATGGGCGAGGCGATATGGCTTTCAAGCGAGGACATTGTATCGGAGGTGCTGACCGGACTGGAAAAGGTTTCAAAGGGTGGGGTCAGCCGGCCCATAAAGGTTGGCAGCAGGTATCTGGTGGTTCTTCTCAAGGATGTTGCCGCCGCTCGGAAACCGGACGCCTATTCCCTGTACAACAAAGCCAGGATTATCCTGCAGAACATGAAATTTGCGGAAGCCTTTGACAATTACCTTAAGGAACTGGAAGGTAAGATACCTGTTTTTTACAGCAACTGATACTGAACCTGTATCATCCGAAGAGCATCGCTGGCTGTGTTATCAACTTCCTCCTGGAGTGCGTGCCTTTGACTTCTCCCTGACGGCCTGCTCTCGGGCGAACTCAAATCAGGGGAAAACCGGATTTATGGAAAAGAAAGTGATAGGCGTTTCTCTCGGGGACCCTGCCGGCATAGGCCCGGAACTGCTGTTGAAATCCCTTCCCGAAATAAGAAAGCTCGGCACAGCCGTTCCCCTCGTCATTGGCGACAGGGCCGTCATTGAAAAGAACGCTTCGTTCGGCCGCGGTAAATTAAGGTTGAACATTGCAGGAAAGCGGGATGAGGTCCGGCCCGGATCCCTGAACGTTTACAGCCCGGGAGTCATAAGAAACGGTCTTTTCCCCAGAGGCAGGGATTCAAGACTGTGCGGGAAGGCATCCTTTGTGTATGTGGAGGAAGCCGTTAAACTGTGGAAGAATCATCAGATTGACGGTCTTGTTACGCTGCCCATCTCAAAAAAGGCCTGGCATATGGCAGGTTTTCGTTACCCGGGGCATACCGAATTGCTGGCGGAGATGCTTGATGCGAAAAGATACGCCATGATAATGATTGCCGGGAAACTCAGGGTACTTCTGATTACCACCCACATACCCTTGAAGGACGTTCCCGGGACGTTAAGCAGGAAAATCATAGTTGAAAAGGTTATTGCGGGTCATGGTTTTCTGGTAAAGACAGGAGTAAAGAGTCCTGTAATCGGGATTGCCGCGGTTAATCCGCACGGCGGCGAGGGAGGGGTGCTCGGCACGGAGGAGAAAGAGATAATAGTTCCTGCAGTGAAAATCCTTTTGGGAAAAGGGTTAGTATGCAGGGGGCCGATACCTGCCGACGCGATATTCAGGAAAGCCCTTGCAGGCGAGATGGACATGGTTGCGGCAATGTATCACGACCAGGCGCTCATACCCATGAAAACATTTCATGCCGGCAGACTTGTCAATTGCACAGCGGGCCTGGAGATGGTCAGGACAAGCCCGGGCCATGGCACAGGTTTTGACATCGCCTACAAGGGGAAGGCAGACCCTTCCAGTTTTATTGAGGCATACAGGATTGCAGTACGGCTGGCAGATTCCCTCACATCCTGATTTCCTGCTCTGGCGTGGCCGGGAAACATGGGGAGGGTGAAAACGGCGGGCAGACAGATGGAGTTTTTGACATTAAACAAGAGTATGGAACTGCTTCGTTCCAGGGATATCAATATCAGGAAATACCTCGGTCAGCATTTCCTCATAGACAGAAACTGCAGGGACAAGATACTTTCTTTCGCGGACTTCAATGAAGGGGATACCGTTGTTGAGATAGGGCCCGGACTCGGGGCGCTGACAGACGGGTTTGTGGAGAAGGTGAAGGACGTATATGCCTTTGAGATAGACCCTGCGTTCTGCGAAATTCTCAGGGAAAGATTCGGCGGGTTCGGAAACTTCCATCTCATGGAGAAGGACTTTCTTGAGATTCCCGGAGAGTGGTGGGACAGACTGCCCGGCAGGGTAAAGGTTATAGGCAACACGCCATATTATATAAGTTCTCCCATTGTCTTCCGTATCCTTGAACTGCGCAGGAAGGTGGGACTCGCCCTGCTTACCGTGCAGAAGGAGGTCGGAGAGAGATTTACGGCGGTGCACGGGAACAAGAATTACGGAGCCATTTCTGTCTTGATGTCAATTTACGCTGATGCGAAAATATGTTATTCTCTTAAAAGAGACGTTTTCTTTCCAAGGCCGGAAGTGAGTTCGGTTGTGGTGAAAATAGTTCCTCTTGAAAATCCTGAAATTGACATGGCCAATGAAAAAAAATTCTGGGAGTTTCTGCCACTTATTTTCAGTTTCAGGAGAAAGAAAGTATCCAATGTCGTGAACAAGATTTTCAAGGTGGAGAAGAAAGCGTTCATAAGAGCGCTTGAGAATGAAGACATATCTCCCGATGAAAGGGCTGAGGACCTTTCGCCGGAAAAGATATACAGGATTTTTAGAATCATTAACCCCACGTCGTGATTGTCATTTCGGGATAAAGGAGAAACAATTATGGCTATGTGGATAGGTATAAACAGGAAGGCGAGAATCTGTTACGGTTTTGACGACATATCTCTTGTGCCGGGCAGGATCACGATCAATCCTGCAGAGGTTGATATTACCACATCCGTTGGCGGAGTTACCCTGAACATCCCCGTAATCGCCGCGGCCATGGACGGCGTTGTTGACCCGAGGTTTGCCATTGAATTCGGGAAACTGGGAGGCCTTGCGGTTTTAAATCTTGGCGGTATATATACCAGATATAAAGATCCCTATGAGATACTTGAAAAAATCATAACATGCCCCCATGAGAAGTCAACGGCCTTCATACAGAGTGTTTACCGGGAACCGATAAGAGAAAATCTTGTCGGGGAAAGGATTGCCCAGATAAAAAAGGCCGGCGTCATATGTTCGGCAAGTTGCATTCCGCAGCATGCGGATAAGTTCATAGGGATTTGCAGGGAAGCCGGCGTGGATATTTTCATGATACAGTCAACGGTAATAACGGCAAGGCACATCTCGTCTTCATACGAGCCGCTTGCCATAGACAAGTTCTGCAAGAAAGCAGGGGTTCCTGTCGTTGTTGGAAATTGCGTCACTTTTGACGTGGCAATGGAGCTGATGGAAACCGGGGTGTCGGGTATACTGGTGGGGATAGGACCTGGCGCTGCATGTACTTCCAGGGAAGTCCTCGGCCTCGGTATTCCGCAGGTTACCGCCACCGCTGATTGCGCATGTGCAAGGGACACCTATTTCAAGAAGACGGGCAGGTATGTACAGATGATAACAGACGGCGGCATGGTGACAAGCGGTGATATATGCAAGGCGTTCGCCGCAGGTGCCGATGCTGTCATGATAGGCTCGGCATTTGTGAAGGCGGTTGAATCACCGGGCAGGGGCTATCACTGGGGTATGGCGACGTCTGATGAAAACCTTCCGCGCGGCACAAGAATTAATGTCGGGGTATCATGTACCCTGAAGGAGATACTTTTCGGCCCGGCACAGGTTGACGATGGTTCCCAGAATCTCATGGGCGCTTTGAAACTCTCCATGGGTTCACTGGGCGCAAGAAACATAAGGGAAATGCAGATGGTTGAGATGGCCGTCACTCCATCTATCAAGACAGAAGGCAAGATATACCAGTCGGCCATAAAATCCGCGGGCAAGAACAAGAAATAGCCATTCTGTTGTTGCCCTCGCCCCTTGCGGGAGAGGGATTAGGGTGAGGGGAAATAAATGAAAGAATTTGTACACCTCCATTTGCATACCGAATACAGCCTGCTTGACGGCATGTGCAGGATAGGTGGCGTTACCCAACTCGCCCATAAATACGGAATGAAATCGCTTGCCATTACCGACCACGGAACCATGGCGGGTGTCCTCAAATTTTATGAAGAATCCCTCCAGCATGGTCTGAAACCTATCATCGGAATTGAGATGTACATCGCTCCGGAAAGCAGGTTTGACCAGAACTATGACAGCAAGAGGGAGGCGTTCTTCCACATAACCCTTCTTGCCAGAAACAGCCAGGGATATCGGAATCTTCTCAGGCTTTCAACCCTTTCATACCTTGAAGGATTTTACTACAAGCAGAGGATAGACAAGGAAATTCTTGACAGGTATTCTGAGGGACTGATGGTGCTGGGAGGTTGCCTGAAGGGCGAAGCCAGTTACCACCTTCTCAACGGCAATCCTGACAGGGCAGCGGAGACGGTCGGCGCATACCAGGACATAGTGGGCAGGGAGAACTTTTACCTGGAGGTCATGGACAACAAACTCCCTGACCAGGAAAAAGCCAACAGGTTGCTGGTGGAACTTGCAGGGAAAACCGGCTGCGGGATTGTTGCCACGAATGACTGCCACTACCTGAAAAAAGAGGATGCCTTCGCGCACGAAGTCCTGCTGTGCATTCAGACGCAGACTCACATAGAAGACAAGGACCGGCTCAGGTTCAAGACCGACGAGTTCTATTTCAAGACCCCGGAGGAGATGCACGAGGCTTTCAGAGATTTTCCCGAGGCGCTCAGGAATACCGTTGAAATCAGCGAGAAATGCAATTTGAAGATAGACGTGGGAGAATACCACCTCCCCATCTTCAATCCGCCGCAGGGGAAAACCCCCGAGGCGTATCTTGAAGAATTGATACTGAAAGGGCTTGACGAAAAATTTGGGATTCAATGCAATCAGATAGATTCTCCCTCCGTCAAAAATGAAATAACAGAAAGAACGCGCTACGAGTTTGATGTCATAAAAAGGATGGGCTTCCCGAGTTACTTCCTTATAATCCAGGACTTTGTCAACGAGGCGAAAAAGCGGAAGATAATGGTGGGGCCAGGAAGAGGTTCTGCCGTCGGGAGTCTTATCGCCTATCTTCTCGGTATTACGGGGATAAATCCACTTCCCTATAACCTCATTTTTGAGAGGTTTCTCAACCCGGACAGAATAAGCCTGCCGGACATAGATGTTGATTTCTGCGACAGGCGCAGGGAGGAGGTTATCGCGTACATAAGGGAAAAATACGGTACGGAAAACGTCGCGCAGATAGGCACATACGGCAGGATGGCGGCAAGGGCTGTCCTGCGGGACGTGGGACGAGCGCTCGGCTTCAGTTACAGCGAGGTTGACCGGCTGGCAAAACTGGTGTCCCCGGAGCCGGGGGTTCTGCTGGAAGACGAGATAAAATCCAACACGGAGATAAAGCATATCATAGAAAACGACGAAAGGGTGAAAAACCTCTTTGACATATCCCTGAAACTGGAAGGACTGGCGAGGCATTCATCCACGCACGCCGCCGGCCTGGTCATAACCGAAAAACCCGTATATGAATACGCTCCCCTGTTCCGCGGAACCAACGGCGAAGTCGCAACCCAGTATGAAATGGAGGGCGTTGAGAAGATAGGACTCCTCAAGGTGGACCTCCTGGGACTGAAGACTCTCTCGGTCATAGAGGATACCCTGAACCTGATAAAAGAGAGACTGGGGATAGAGATAAAGGATTTTCCCCTTGACGACAGGAAGACCTACCGCATGCTGTCAATGGGCGAATCACTGGGGATCTTCCAGCTGGAAAGCAAGGGGATGCAGGAACTCCTGAAAGAAAGCCAGCCCAGGATATTTGAGGATATCATTGCGATTCTTTCGTTGTACCGGCCCGGTCCCATGAAAAGCGGAATGGTGGGGGAATACATAAGGAGGAAAAACGACCCTTCAAAGATTGTTTACGACCACCCGCTTCTTGAACCGATACTGAAAACCACGTACGGTGTCATCCTCTACCAGGAGCAGGTCATGGAGATAGCCCACAGGTTCGCGGGCTTTACCATGGCGGAAGCAGACGAGTTAAGAAAAGCGATGGGTAAGAAGATAGCGTCGGTTATGGACGAGAAGCGCGAAAAATTCATTGAAGGTGCGCACAAGAAGGGAGTGCCGGCGGCAAAGGCGGAGAAGATATTTGAGCAGATTTCAAAGTTTGCCGGTTACGGGTTCAACAAATCACACAGTACAGGATACGCCATGATATCCTACCAGACAGCCTTTCTGAAGGCGAACTACCCCCTTGAATTCATGACCGCTCTTCTGAACAGCGAAACAGGAGACTTTGCCAAGATAGCGGAATACATAGATGAATGCGAGAGGATGAAGATATGGGTACTGCCGCCGGATGTTGTGGAAAGCGGCGAAGGGTTCAGGATTTTCAGCAACGATATCATGTTCGGCCTTGCCGCGATAAAGAACGTTGGTTCCGGGGCCATAAAGTCCATCATTGAAGCAAGGCAAAAAGGTCCTTTCAAGTCGCTGTTTGATTTCTGCGAGAGGGTCAACCTGCGCACCGTAAACAAAAAGGTGGTGGAAAGTCTGATAAAGGCGGGTTCCTTTGATTACCTTGAAATCCCCCGTTCCCGGCTCTACGCGATAATTGAAGACGCAATCGGCCACGGCTCCAAGATGCAGAAGAAAGCCGCCGAGGGGCAGATGGAGATATTCGGTTCCGAAAACGGCGGCATAGTCGCCATAATGGACAGGAGCGTGCTGGATTCTCTCCCGGAGTGGTCGGAGACACGCTTTCTTTCCTACGAGAAGGAGATGCTCGGGGTTTACCTCACCGGACATCCCCTTCAGAGGTACTCGTCAGTCATGAAGATGTATTCAAATATTTCCGTATCGGAACTGGATGACAGAGTGAGAGAAGGGACCGTCGTGAGCGTGGGCGGCATATTGACCGACATAAAGAGGACCAACACGAAGAAGGGCGAGAGAATGGGATGGGGTGACCTGGAAGACCTTACGGGAAGGGTTCGGGTGCTCTTCTATCCCAGGGTGTACGAATCCTTCGGGTCGCTCATACGCAAGAGTTCAATAGTCTTTGTGAAGGGACGGCTGGAAAAGCGGGACGGCATAACGATTGTCGCCGACGAGGTCGCAAACCTGAACACGGCAAAAGACAGGTTCCTGTCAAACGTGGAGATTGACATAAGAATGCCCATTGAAGAATCCAAGATGCAGGCGCTCAAGGAACTGTTCATAAAGAACAAGGGAAACTGCCCCCTGTACCTGAATCTGATCACGGAAAAAGACCACAGGAAGGTAAAGGTGAAGGCGAACGGCTACACCGTAAACCCGGATATTGAGTTCATTGAGGAGTTGAGGACACTTCTCGGGAATTCCTTCTCCTTCCACATCGGCGTCTGATACCTGCTCCTCTTCACGCACATAGCTTCGTTGTCTGCGTCGGAAACTGCCTCGACATACTGTTGTAGTATGCCTTCGTCATTTCCTCCTTGACGCCTTGCTCTGTGCATGAATTGAAGCAGGTATGACTATCTCACGCCTCTTGACGCAAATTGAAAGCGGGCAATACATCTCCTCTTCCTTGCTTTTCTCTCCCGTTTGTCATTGCGAGCGTCCTTTGCGTGGCAATTGGCGTTTTTTGCCATCCCGATTATTTCTATCGGGACTGGAGCTTTTTGTCATCCATATGGATAGCAAGGAGACATTCATCCCATCCTTGCGTCAATACTTTTTGATTTTTTATTTGCAGCGGTGCGATTCATCGCATGTTCAGACACCCGCTTCAGAAACCGCCTGCCCGTGCGCTAAGATTGTTACATCTGAACTATGGAACATGCATTTGAAAAGATAGGAAGGCAATTATATAATGTAAAAAGTAAACGGATTATAACAAAATGAAAGAATTAGTGACTGATGTAAAAATTGGTGATTGTTTGGATGTGTTAAAGGGATTTAATAACGATTGGTTTGATTTAATCGTCACTTCTCCACCGTATGCGGACAGTAGAATAAATGATTATGGTGGGATAAAACCAGAAAAGTATGTAGAATGGTTTTTACCCCGCAGTAAAGAATTCTATAGAGTTCTTAAACCATCAGGCACTTTTATTTTGAACATAAAGGAAAAAGTAGTGGATGGTGAAAGACATACATATGTAATTGAACTTATACTTGAAATGAAGAAACAAGGATGGTTATGGACGGAAGAGTTTATTTGGCACAAAAAGAACTGTCATCCAGGGAAGTGGCCTAATAGATTTAGGGATGCATGGGAAAGATGCCTGCAATTTAATAAGTCAAAAAAATTCAATATGTATCAAGATAATGTTATGGTGCCAATGGGAGAATGGGCGAAAACCAGATTAAGAAATTTAGGCAAGAACGATGTGGTAAGATTTAATTCACACTCGGGAAGCGGATTTGGGAAAAACATTTCAAACTGGATTGGCAGGACAAAAGCTTATCCTTCTAATGTATTATCCTTCGCTACAGAGACTTCTAATAAAAAACATAGCGCAGTTTTCCCAGAAGCTCTACCAGAATGGTTCATAAAATTGTTCACGAAAGAGTATGATTGGGTATTAGACCCTTTTCTGGGTTCAGGAACCACATGTCAAGTTGCACATGGATTAAAGAGGAATTCAGTCGGCATTGATATTATTGCTGATTATTCGGAAATGACTAAAAGGCAGTTAGAGGTGGTCGAATATTCTTTAATGGGTAAAAGAGGAAAGTATGGAAAATAAGATACAGAAAGAGATTATAATGTTCATTGAACCTAATATCAGAAAATTCCATAGAAGGCGTTTGGAGAATTTGTTGAGTTTGGAACTCAATAACATATTGAAAAGGAAGAATCCTTATCTTTTCAAGGCAAAGAATATTAATACTGCACAGGACCTTATTAAATCATTACTTGATGCACATCTGTCCTCACAAGAAGAGGGTATTTTTGGTGGATTTCTTGAAGAATTAGCAATTTTCATATGCAGTAAATTTTATGGAGGAAGAAAATCATCTGCGGAAGGCATAGACCTTGAGTTTGAAAAAGAGAATACTAAATATATCGTAACTGTGAAATCCGGACCTAATTGGGGGAATAGCCAACAAATTAGTAGAATGAAAGATAATTTCCGAAAAGCACAGAGAATTCTTAGAACAAATTCAAAGAAATTTAATATAATTGCAGTGAATGGTTGCTGTTATGGAAAAGATGATAATTTTAACAAAGGTGATTATTTGAAACTGTGCGGTCAAAGATTTTGGGAATTTATTTCGGGAGATGAAAATCTTTATGTGGAAATCATAAGACCTTTGGGTCATGAAGCAAAAAAGAAAAACGAGAATTTTTCAAAAGAATATGCCAGAGTAATAAATAAATTCACTTTTGAGTTTGCCAATAATTACTGCGACAAGAAGGGAAATATACTTTGGGATAAACTTGTCAAATTCAATTCAGGAAAAAAACAAGAATAATCTTCCAATGGTTGAGCTACCGAAGAAATTAACAATTGAAGGGAGAGAGAAAATACTTTTTTTCGTTGGCAATGGAGAATTATTTGGTGATAAGAAAGAACTTATGGAAATGGCGGGTATAGATGAAGAATTGCTTGCCCACTTTTTTGATGAAAAAGAAACGGATTAACCAGATATGAAAATGAGACCGGTGATAAAGACTGTGTGGTGGGAGAAAAACAAGCTGTATATAATAGACCAGAGGGCGCTTCCTGGCAGAGAGAAAATCATTGAACTTAAAAGCGTCCGGGACGTGTGGTCTGCAATACGGAACCTGAGTATCAGGGGCGCGCCTGCGATAGGATGCGTGGCGGCCTACGGCATTGCCCTCTCAGCCCTGAATACAGGAACCTCTGACAGAGGAAATTTCATTAAGAGGATTTCCTGGGATATCAAACACCTTGGAACCGCAAGGCCCACCGCATATAACCTGTTTTTCGCGCTTGAGCGGATGGAGAAGGTGTTAAAAGATACGGATAATATTTCAATAGGAAAGTTGAAAAAACGACTGGTTGAGGAGGCGGATGC